>Ga0316190_10000061_pt1 | contig 59411 bp, 61 predicted proteins | sample Eddworburrow2_MG_FD_204929 | JGI IMG/M metagenome (GOLD analysis project Ga0316190, IMG submission 204929) | Coastal sediment microbial communities from Maine, United States - Eddy worm burrow 2 | ecosystem: Environmental > Aquatic > Marine > Coastal > Sediment | place: USA: Maine | collected...
AGCTCGCGGATCTCCTCGCTGTCCATCGGGCACTCCTTTACCGTCTGGGTGGGGAGTATCTTGCCGAACGCAGACACGCGCAAGTGTATGTCCACAGGATCAAACGCCGCGCGCGACCGGATGCGAGAGGTGGCGCGTGGTCAGTTTTTGCACTCATTCCGTGTATTTCTTGTCGCTTGGCAGACCGCCGCGCCGATTAGACAACGGCGTGTGAGTTTGTCAGAATGTTTGCATCTGCAATCGACTTTGGAGGTCCGGTATGGCGCTAGACGCACATCTCGATGAGTTGTCTCAAAAACACCGCGCATTGGATCAGAAGATTGATGAAGAGCAAGGACGGCCTACGGCGGACGCCACCAAAATTGCCGAGCTGAAGCGCCGAAAGTTGCGTCTAAAGGATGAAATGGAGCGGCTAAGACACGACCTGCCGCACTAGCTCTTGAGAGCCTGACCCGCCTGAGGTCACGGTTGAGCAGTTTTGACTATCTTGGACGTCCAGTCGTCCTGGGCGCCACAAGGACTTTTTTTGGCCGCGAATGAGAGGTGAAGTCCTCTCCGCGGCCTTTATTTTGGGCCGTTCAATGAATGTTGCTAGCGTCGCATGGAAACGTAGCGCCGGGCGAGGGCGGCGTTAGCGGCCCTGGCCGACATTCACCTGTCAACGTTCTCGTTTAAAAGGTCGCCTGCACCGTTGTCGGGCGTTTGCTGTTGACGTAGATCTGTGCAGCCATGGTGCGGGCACTATGGGGCAATGGAGGCACAAATGCGCAAAGAGGCTGGTACGATGCGGCGAGGGCCAGGTGCTTTTCTTTCAATCGTCTTGTTCGGATCCGGGCTGCTCTCGAGCCTCTCGGCGCCTGCGCTCGGTGCCGACAAGGACTTGTCCGACAAGGGTGAGGTGATCGTCCGCGAAAACTGCGGCCGCTGCCATGCGATCGGCCCGACAGGCGACAGCCCCAACGCGGAGGCAACACCCCTCCGTACGCTATCGAGTCAGTATCCGGTTGAAAGCCTAGCGGAGTCTCTGGCCGAAGGCATCGTGTCTGGTCATCCGGACATGCCGGTCTTTATCTTCAAGCCGCACGATGTCGATGCCATCCTCGCCTATTTGCAGTCGATCCAAGAGCCGCCAGAGGGCAAGTCTATTGAATAGTGACTTTGCGGTCGCTCACGTTTGAGCGCGTTAGATGTCGGCTGCGCCTTCCGGCCACATCAGCCAGTCACGGGCCTCGGAGATCTGATCGGGCGCGAAATGCTCGACCTCACAGGTGATGAAAGGCGCAACGAAGCTGGACCAGAGATTGCGTATATGCGGATCGGACACCACGGCGATCCGGCTGAAATCCTTCAAGTGACGCAGGCTGAATTTGATGTCGTGCCATAATGCTGCGGCATCCATGCCTTCGAAATCGGTGATCCGCTCTAAGATGCGGACCTTCCCATGACGCTTGATAAACGACTCCAGATTCTCGGCAAGGCGATCAAACTCCTCGGTCGAGACTTTGCCGCTCACGCTGATTTCAACCGCTTGAGCGTTATCATGCTCGGTGTAGGACAGCATGGAGCAGCAATACCTCTTTGCGCCGGGAAACGATTTTGAAGACCTTTAGCCCTCAGCGTTTGGCTGGGGGGCAATCATAGCGCTGGGACAGGATTTTCGTTAGCAAAAGCGCAGCCGTTGGGTGGCACTGGTGCGTCTTGCGGTGTGCAACTGCTTCACTGAAAATTAGGGTTAACGAGGGCAAAATACTGGCCTAAGACACGCTGTTGCCGCCTTTTCTGAGCCTAATAGGCTCGAAACGGGAGATTCGACGATCAAAAAGCTGTTCTTCTTCTCCGCGAGCCTCGCCCTCATCGCGCTGGGTCTGGTGTGGATGTCTGTGAGCCCGGAGCCGGTCGCTATTATGAAGGATGAGGCGCCGATCAAGCGGACGCTTGCCTATGAGCAGGCAATCGCGGAGCGGGACGAGTCCGCACCGGTTGCTGACAAGGCCAAGCCCGGCTCGCCTGCCTCCGCGAAGGACGAGGCGCCGGCCACGGCGAGCGTCACCAGTAAGGCGGCTCCAGCAGAGGCGCCGTCCGCTCCGGCTCTTCCGGGAGAGGAGCAGGCGGCCATGCCACAAGACGATGTCGCCGGCTTGGCTCAAGGGGCAGCGGGCACCGTATCACCCAAGCCGCTGCCGTGGGCGAACCAGTCGCCTCAAGCCAATGCGCCTGGTGGTGGGCTCAACGGGCAGCCGGAAGATTTCTTTACAGCACCGCAAGGCGGTCAAGCCGGGCAAAGCCAGCCTTATGGGCAGGCGGCCCAGCCTTATGGTCAGGCCCGGATTCCCGGACAGGGTCAGCCTTACGGCAATGGTCAGCCTTACGGCAATGGCCAGCCTTATGGGCAGACCCAGCAACCCTATGCGCAAGCTCAGCCATACGGCCAAACCGCATTGCGGGACCCATATGCGGGTGGTGGGAGAAACCCCTATCAGGGGCCCGACGCGTATCGCGAACAGGGCACCTATCCCGCCTATCCAGAGCAAGACCCATATGGGGCTCAACCCAACCCCTATCAGGGACCTGCCGGTCAGCCAGGCCAGCAGGCGGGCCAGCCGCCTTATCAAGGTCAGCCGCCTTATCCGAGCCCGCCGTCTTATCCAGGTCAGCCGCCTTATCCAGGTCAGCCGTCTTATCCAGGCCAGCCGCCGGCTCAAGGCCAAGCGCCCTACGGACAGCCGCAAGAGGAATGGGTGCAGGTCATCGTCTCAGGCTCCGGCATGCGCACAAAGGCGTCTGAGGAGTCGCCTGTCCTGTTTGCCTTCCCGCCCGGTCGCAATCTGAAAGTCGTTTCACGTAATGGCGCATGGGTCGAAGTCAGCGACCCGAATAGCAGCGCTAAGGGCTGGATGGAGGCCTATACGCTGGGACCGTCATCGGGCCCAACGACGTATGTTCAGGCCGAGGGCAATTATGGGGAAGAGGCGCCTGCGGAACGGCCCAAGCTCTTCCGCCGCGGCGGCTTTGCCGACATGATCAACCGTGCCTTGGGGAGTGGGAACTAGCCTGAGCCTGGCACATCGCCTGCAGCCATAACATTCGATGCCGTCAGACCGTCGGCGGTTTTGGCTTGCGCCTGGCCTTTGCCCTCAGCTTCGCTGATTTAGCTTTGCCTGCGCAGGCAATCCGATGAGCCTCCCGCGCCCATCCGGCGAGTTCCTCCGGCTCCTCCAACAAGCGCGGCGGCACTTCCCAATAGGACATGGCGATGGGTTTGCCGCCTTTCGCCGTATAGGTGAAGGGACGCATGCCCTCAGCTTCGAAGGCCCGTGCGGTGGTGCCGTCAGCCTTGAGAAAAAGCGTATCGTCGGCGATGAGCGCGAACATCACGTCATCGGCATAGACACCTGCACCGCCAAACATGTTGCGGATGCCAACCGGTCCGAACGCGGCAAGCTGATCTTTGATGAACGTCTTGAAACTTTCGGACGGTCGCATCCGATTTTGGTGCTAAGCGGCAGGCGCTTTTTCGGCGAGGCGCTTGTCTTCGTTCGCATGCCCAGATGCGGCAAGGCCAGTATCTCCATGGTCGTTTGCGGCTCCGGCTGCGTTGCCATTGCTCTTCGACTTTACCGTCAGTGCGGGTTGGCCCTTGCCGTTCGCTTTTCCGTTGCCGTTTGGCTTCACGCCGGCAACACGCAATTCGCGTTTCACCGCGACACGGGCTGCTTCGTTCTGGTTATAGAGGCCCATATGCTCCGAATCTTCGTCGGCAACCGCTGTCAGCGCCTCATCCTTGTAGTCCTTGGCAAGCGGGTCCGCCTCGATCTTCTTCACGATGCTCTTCAGTATCCACCAGCTCTTGCCGAGCAGGAACGCCTTGCGCGAAATCTCCGCTGCGTACTTGATATAGAAGGAGACCGGGTCCTCGATCGGGAGTCCCGAGCGCCGGTCCTTGCGGTGCTTGATGCGGAAGATACCCCATTGCAGCGGGTGCAAGCCCTCCACTGGTACGGCGTTCTTGAACCAAAACAAGACCGGCATGAGGGAGCGAATGTTCACTCCGGAGACATAGGCCCGGCGCAGCACGGTCTCCATATGCTCGTTGGTGTAGAAAATGTCCCAAGCCGAGCGGTATGCGCCCTGCCATTCTTCCTTGGTCATCTTCTCGTGGCCCGTGACCACGTGCTCCAGCTCGTACTTGTTCATGTCAGGGTCCATCCAGACCCCCTTTGAATCGAGCACTTTGTGATCTTCGGACCCGGGCAAAGGTGTGAGAATGAAAAACTCCAGCATATCGAGCGGGAGCTCGTGCTTGATGATCTCCAGATCCTGCTTGATGGATTCGGGCGTGTCGTTGGGGAAGCCCAGAATGTAGCCCGCGAAGGTCATGATACCGACGCGCTTCCAGTCGAGCAGCATCTTCCGGTATTCGGTGATCTTGTTCTGGCGCTTCTTGGCAGCGATCAGGTTCGCCGGGTTGATGTTCTCAAGCCCGATGAAAACGCGGGTCACGCCAGCGCGCTTGGACTTCTCGATGAAGTTCGGAATTTTGTGGCACAGCGTATCGACCTGGATCATGAAGCGAATGTCCAGGCCGTCTTCTTCGCGCAGCTTGATGATGCGGTCGTAGATCGCTTCCCAATCCTTGTTCCGCGCAAAATTATCGTCGGTGATGAAAAAGCGGTTCACACCCTGCTCGTAGTTCATGCGCAGGATTTGCTCGATGGAATCGGGCGTGCGGTAGCGTGATTTGCGGCCCTGCACATTGATGATGGTGCAGAACGAGCATTGGAAGGGGCAGCCGCGCCCCGCATCGAAGCTGGTGACGTTGCCCACTGTGCTGTCCACAAACTCGCGCGGCAAGAAGGGCGGTGCTGGTACGTTGGCGAGGCACGGCAGTTCCTCGTCCATGTGGTTGTAGAGCGGCTGAAGCGTCTTATTGGAGGCATCGCGGATCACGGTGTCGATATGCTCCTCGGCCTCGCCCGCGAAGATCGAGATGCCGAGCTCTTGCGCTTCCTTGATGTCGTCCGGAAGCTCGGGAAGCATTGAGAGGCAGCCTGAAACGTGGAACCCGCCGACCATCACCTGGATGCCGGCTGCAAGAAACGGCCGGGCAATATCCACCGCCCGTGGAAATTCGTTCGACTGTACACCCACGATGCCTACGAGGCCGCGCCCGCCATTATCCTCAATCTGGCTGATGAGGTCTTCGGTCTTCACGCGTGTATTGGTCTCGTCAAAGGCCAACACATCGATTGGAAGGTCCGGACCCAGCACGCCACGGTCAGCGGCGCCTTGCGCCAGGCTGTAGACTGCGGCAAGCGAGTTCGATGGCATCGTGGAGCGCATCCACTGAACCACATAGCCGTCTTCATCGTAGTGAGACGGCTTGATTAGGATGAATTGGAATCGCGGGCTGGTCGTCCGTGTTCGCTCTGTCATCCCTCAACCCTGTGATGAAACGTTCCCGCGCTGGGAACTCTGAGCCTTTGGCCCGCTTCTGAAAAACCGCGCCTCGGCCATCAAGCGCTATTATCTCCCAAATTCGCCCCAAATTTGGCCGGTCGGGCGATTGCATGGCCCAGAGTGCTTGCGATGTAAAAAAGTTAACAGCAATCAAACACAAATCCGCATCCCGGTCCAACGGATTAGGTCGACGTCGGGCCAGCCGGTTGAGGTTGCCTCGACCCCTCAAGCTTGCTGAAATCGGCGATGTCCCGCGCGAGGAAGTAATTCAGCATGGTCCGGATCACTGCAATCACGGCGAGCTTCCAGATGTCGTTCCAAGTTGGCGCAACGGCGGTGCGTACAATATCGGCGGCAAGGGCGAATTCCAGCGCGAGCAGGATCCAGGTTGCGAATTTCAGCTAGATTGCCCGTCCACGGAGCCCATTGGCCGTGCCGGAAACAATGACACTCCGATGACGGCGAGCAGCGCCTGGAGCGCGCCGAATGCAACGACGAGGACCGCGCCGCACTCGATCGCGACATAGTTCGCAACCGCGTGGAATGTCTGTTCTAGATCAAGCGCACCCGTTCCCATCCATCAAATTCCATCCCTCAAGCGCCATTTTCTTGACCGCTATGGCCTCAGGCACGATGGCGAGAGGCTCTTGTCGATCTGTCCCGTCAGGCTAAGCCGATTCGCACCTGGCCTCATCTTCTCGGGTTAGAGCTCGCCGGTAAGGAATTGCGCGCGCCCCAGCCCGAAGGACCAATCGTCGTCGGTGTTTTCGACAATAGAGACCACGACATCTGATGGGGCGATGCCGCAAGCGCTTTGGAGTTCCTCGCAGAGGAGCCTGTAGAAGGCTTCCTTTTGCTCCCGTTTGCGTGGGCGCGAGGTCACTTGGAGGAATACCACCTTGTCGGTGCGTGGGATCCCAAGGCCGGTATCCTCGACGATCATCCGCGAGGGCTTGTGCTCATGGACGAGCTGGTAGCGGTCGCGCACAGGAACCTTGAAGGCTTCAAGCATGGCGCGGTGTGCGGCATCGAGTAGGGCTGTCAGCTCCTCCTCGGTGCGGCCTTCAATCAAATCAAAGCGGAGCAGCGGCATTCTCAATGACCTCCTTGGCGATTTCGCGGAGTTTGAATTTTTGGATTTTGCCAGTGGAGGTCTTGGGTAGGTCCGTGAAGACCACATAGCGCGGGCACTTGTATCGGGCGAGATGCTCACGGCACCAGGCGAGGATGTCGTCCGCCGTTGTCTCTATTCCAGGTGTCAGCTCGACGAATGCGCAAGGTGTCTCGCCCCATTTCGGGTCTGGCTTTGCAACCACCGCGGCGCCGGTCACTGCGGGATGTTTGTAGATGACATCCTCGACTTCGATGGAGGAAATGTTCTCGCCGCCGGAGATGATGATGTCCTTGGAGCGGTCTTTCAGTTGGATGTACCCATCTGGATGCATCACACCCAGATCGCCGGAGTGGAACCAGCCGCCGGCAAAGGCCGCGCTCGTGGCTTTATCGTTCTTGAGATAGCCCTTCATGACGATGTTGCCACGGAACATCACCTCGCCAATGGTCTCACCATCGGGTGGCGTCTTCTCCATGGTTTCTGGGTCGATCACGCTCAAGTCTTCGAGCGCGTGATAGCGCACGCCCTGGCGAATGCGCTTCTTGAGCCGGTCTTCATCAGGCAGGTCGTCCCATGAATTCCGCCAGGCGTTGAGCGTTGCCGGGCCATAGGTTTCGGTCAGCCCATAAAGATGCGTCAGTTCGAACCCGGCCTCATCCATTTTGGCGAGCACGGCAGCAGGCGGCGGGGCTGCGGCGTGGTTGAAGGCAACGCGATGATCGAATGTGCGTTTCTCATCGTCGCTAGCGCTCAGCAGCGCTGACATGACAAAGGGCGCGCCCGATAGATGGGTGACTTTGTGGTCGGCGATGGCGTTGTACATGGGCTTCCCGCGCACCGCTCTGAGGCACACATGGGTGCCGGCAACCATGCTGAGCGACCAGGGGAAGCACCAGCCATTGCAATGGAACATCGGGAGCGTCCAGAGATAGACCGGGTGCTGGCCCATGCCTGTGGCGAGAGTATTTGCGTAGCACATCATCGCCGCGCCGCGATGGTGGTAGACGACGCCCTTGGGATCGCCTGTGGTGCCGCTCGTATAGTTGAGCGAGATTGCGTTCCACTCGTCCGCCGGCATCGACCAGGCAAAATCAGGATCGCCATCGGCGACGAAGGCCTCGTAGTCGAGATCGCCTAGACGCTCTCCCTCCACCCCGAGTTCGAGGTCTCGGTAGTCTATCAGCAGCGGCTTCACATTCGCCTTGGCGAGGGCCTCTTTCGCGGTGGCCGCGAATTCGGTGTCGCCAATCAGCACCTTCGATTCTGCATGATCGAGCATGAATGCAATATTGGCCGCATCTAACCGCGTATTGATCGAGTGTAGAACGGCGCCTGCCATGGGCACACCGTAATGGGCCTCAAGCATGGCGGGGGAATTCGACAGCATCACAGAGACGGTGTCACCAGTTCTGATGCCGCGCGCTGCAAGCGCTGAGGCCAGTTGGCGCGATCGCTGATAGAACGTGCCATAGGAGATGCGCGCATCGCCATGAATGATGGCGGTATGGTCAGGATAGACGCTGGCGGCCCGTTCGAGGAATTTGAGCGGGGTGAGCGGCTGATAGTTGGCCGGCGTTTTGCCGAGCGCAGTGTCGTAAGGATTGGCCATGGTCTCAAGGTACGTGCTTTTGCGTGCCGCACCCTAGCCAACGCCGACGCCACGAATCAAACCTTCTTATGCGTAAGCGCCAAAAAAGCGATTATGCCGCAGCTAAGCCATCACGTCGTGCGCGATGCTTAGCCTGCTCGGTGCGAATAATAGGCGATCCCGGCGCCGAACGCGGCGAAAGCGACAAGGATGAGCGCAAGAAATCCAATCTCGGCCGGGCTCATGGAAACCCCCTTTGATGAGACCGGTTGAGGCGTAATGCTCCCCTCACCGCAGATGCCTGACCTTGCTCGAGGTCAAATCGGGTCCGAGCGCTCTCGGAGGGCAACCGCCCTCCAGTCCGGCCTCAGTGAGTAGGGATCCGCTCTTCCAGTCTCTTCAGGGCCCTGACCTACTCGGACGATGTCTCCTCGGGAGCATTGCCCGAAGGCTTGAGGTCTTTGAGCTTGGCAAAGACAGAGTCGGCGTCCGGTGCCTCTTCGACCTGCTCCGGTGCGGCCATGGCATCGCGGGCTTCCTGAGCGAGCACGGTTGCCATCTCAGCCTCAGGCTTTTCGGTCGGGAGAGGCTCAGCCTCGCCCGCGATCTCCGCCGTCGCGGCAATGTCGATGGTTTCTTCGGTCGGCAGCAAGGTGCCCGCCTTGGCTGCGCCCTTGCCGGCCTTTTTCTGTTCGCGCTCGAGGCGCGCTGCCGCCCGTTTCACTGCGGCATCGAGGTCGATCTGCGAGCAGAGGCCGAGCGTCACTGGGTCCTGCGCCACAAGGTTGGGCGAGTTCCAGTGGGTGCGCTCTTTGATGGCCAGGATCGTCGGCTTCGTGGTGCCCACCAGGCGCATGATTTGGCTGTCCTTTAGCTCGGGATGGCTCTTGAGCAACCATAGAATGGCGTTCGGCCGGTCCTGGCGGCGCGACACAGGCGTATAGCGAGGGCCGCGCTTGGTCTTGACTTCCGGGACTTCAACCTTCGGCTCCAGGAGCACGAGACGGTGTTTGGGGTCTTCTTCGGCAATGTGAATCTCATCGCGCGAAAGCTGGTTGGAGGAAATGGGGTCCATGCCTTTGATGCCTTGCGCCACATCGCCGTCGGCGATGCCTTTCACTTCGAGCACGTGCAGTTGGCAGAACTCGGCGATCTGCTCGAAGGTGAGAGAGGTATTGTCGACGAGCCAGACGGCTGTCGCTTTGGGCATCAATGGTGTGCGGTTCATAACGAGTGTCAAACCTTGCGTAAAAGAGTGGCGGCGTCTCCTTCGCTTTCCTAAAGCGAAAGAGCCAAACGTCCCAATTTCAGGGGAATGAGCCCTGTATAGGCCCTAGGGCTCACTTAAGCAATTGGTTCTGAGGACGACTTTCGTGCCACAGCGTTGGGATTTGAGGCACGAGGTTCCCAATTCTGGCTATGGATTCCGACCATGAATCCTGGCCATGACTGAGAGCGCCTCATACCGCCCGGCCCGCGGAATCTGCTGCAAGGAGGGCCCTCTTACGACACCTCCAGGACGATTTTGCCCACATGGCTCGGATCGTCGAGGCGCTTGTGGGCCTCCGCCGCCTCGGTCAGTTTGAAGGTCGAGTCGATCACAGGCCGATATTTGCGCTCGGCGATCAGCGGCCAGATACGCTCTTCGATGGCCATTGCCATAGCTGCCTTCGTGGCGTCGGTTTGCGCGCGCAAGGTGGAGCCCGTCAAAGTAAGGCGGCGCATCATCAGCTGCATCAAATCGATTTCCACTTTGGAGCCTTTGAGGAAGGCAATCTGCACGATGTGGCCCTCCAGTGCCGCCGCCCGGATGTTGCGCTCGACATAGTCGCCGCCCACCATGTCGAGGATTACGTCGGCGCCGTGTTTGGCTGTCACCTCGCGGACGATTTCGAGGAAGTCTTCTTTGCGGTAGTTGATGGCACGGACCGCGCCGAGCGCTTCGCAGGCCTTGGCCTTGGCATCGTCTCCTACGGTCACGATGACCTTGGCGCCGAGCGCGGTGCCGAGCTGGATGGCGGTCGTGCCGATGCCGCTCGCCCCACCATGAACCAGGAGCCAGTCGCCGGGCTCAAGGCCCCCGCGTTCGAACACGTTGTGCCAGACCGTGAAAATGGTCTCGGGCAGGGCGGCGGCCTCGATGGGGTTGACCCCTTGAGGGGCAAGAAGCGTGGTGGCCTCAGGGGCCACGGCGTACTCGGCATAGCCCCCGCCATTGACGAGCGCGCAGACGAAATCGCCTGGCTTGAACCGCGTTACGTTCTCGCCCACCACAACGATGGGGCCTGCGACCTCAAGCCCAAGCAGGTCCGAGGCACCCTTTGGCGGAGGGTAGAGCCCTTGACGCTGCAGCACGTCGGGCCGGTTGATGCCGGCGGCCTCGACGGCGATGAGCACGTCGTTTGCACCGGGCTGCGGCACTGGCCGCGTCCCCGGCTCCAACACGTCCGCGTCGCCGTGCCCGCGCGCTTCGATGACAGTCATGGTCTCTGGCAGCATCAAATCCTCGTCTTCTGTGTTCGGCTCCTCGTTGATCGCAGAAATTAGAGAAGAGTTTCGCGCGATGCTAGGATGAGAGCCGATGGGGGCCATAGCCAATCGGGATGAACACCATGGATCTTGACGATCTCACGCCAAAAAAGCCAAAAATCTATGAACTTGGGCAGGACCTTTACACGCTTTCGGAAGCGGAGTTGAAGGCGCTTATCGAGACCCTTCAAGCCGAAATTGTCCGGGTCCAGGAGGCACTAAAGGCAAAAGAATCCTCACGCGGCGCCGCCGAGGCTGCGTTCAAACTCTGAGCCTTTCCCGGACACCGTTCGTTTAGGTAAATCAGCCCTTAGTCTTAACCCGTTGTTAGGGACTGGCGCGTAAGGTCATCGTTATCCAGTCTTCTGGATCTGAGTGGCCTGTTCCACTCAGTTTGACGCCTCCCTGTTAACTTCCTGAGCCGCCGTCTTGGCGGCTCTTTTTTTGTCCTGTGTTGTCCGTAGCTTGCGTTTTAACCTTTCTTACCGGAAGGTAACGACAGCGCTCTCCCATGGCATAGTATGCAGCCCGCGCAAGGGGTGATGGAGTACCGGGGGCAATGGCGGGGAAGACCGAAAATAGTAACTTTGACGACGGCGTGACTGTGTCGTTTGGCGCGAAATTCGCCCGCTCGGACCAGTTCAAGACCGTGTTTCATGATGGAATGGCGCTGGTCGAGGCCGCTGCCGCTTATCTCGATGGCGATGGCCGCCAAGAGGCCCGCCGCTTAAAACCGCCCCATTCGCTGGCCTATGCGACGCATAGCATGAGGCTCACCACACGGTTGATGCAGCTTGCCTCTTGGCTCCTGATCCGCCGGGCGGTCACAGAGGGCGAACTGACGCCCGAGCAGGCAGTTGAGGAGCAGCGGAAGATCAAGCTTCCCGTAGAGGATACGCAGCCCGTCCGCGATCTCAGCGTATTGCCGGAGCGCCTCTGCGATCTCATCAAAGAAAGTGTCAAGCTGCAGGAGCAGGTGGTCCGGCTCGATCAGATGCTTGATTTCAACCAGTCCAAGCCTAGCGACAGCCAACACCCGGTTGGCGCGCACTTCTCCCGCTTGCAGGAGGCCTTCGGCCAAGATGCTGAGTAGGCGGGAAGCCGGTTAGGCAAGAAGCCGATGAGAGCCGGTCGAAGACTAAAGGGCAGTGCCGGAGGTTCGGCGGAGCCTATTTGATGAAGCCTTCGTACTTTTTCTTGAAGCGCGACAGACGGCCGCCGCGATCAATCAGGTGCTGCCCGCCGCCGGTCCAGGCCGGGTGGGTCTTCGGATCGATATCGAGTTTTAGCGTGTCACCCTCGCCGCCATACGTCGAATACGTGACGAACTCCGTGCCATCGGTCATGACCACCTTGATTTGGTGGTATTCCGGGTGAATGTCGTTTTTCATGGCTGAAAACCTTATTTGTCCGGCCGCCGGGCATTTTCGGCAGCTCCGCGTCGCCTGATTGTGTTCTAGCGGAATTGGCGGCAGCGTATAACGCGGAACTGGCGCCAGGGCAAGCACGTGCACGAAATAGGTTAAGCACCTAGATAGAGATAGGATCGACCGACCGCTTCTCTGCTAGAGGCGCAGGGATGGTCTGATCAGGTCTTTCCGCGAGGCGCCAAGCCCCTTAAAGTCGGCGCGTTTTTTAGCGTGCCGGATTCGGCATAAAACTAAAATCTGACCGGGCCTTTCTGTTGCAAACTGCTTCCCCCAAATCGGACGGTGTATCCGTCCCATCTGTTGAGGCCGCGCAAGTCGAGACGGAGACGTCGAAACGCGTCTCGTTGCGTCCTCTCGCGCGGATCAAACCCTATCTCTTCCGCTACAAAGTCATGCTGGTCGCGGCGCTGCTCTCGCTCCTGGTTGCGGCGGGCGCCATGCTCGCTCTGCCGCTTGCCATGCGCCGGATGGTCGACCTCGGCTTCTCCGGTATCGAGCCAGACTTGGTCGACCTGTATTTCACGACGCTGATCGGCGTTGGCGCTGTTTTGGCCGTTTCGAGTGCCGCTCGCTTTTACTGCGTGAACTGGCTAGGCGAGCGCGTGGTGGCCGATATTCGCACCGACGTCTTTGCTCATCTCACGGGTCTCAGCCCCGCCTTCTACGAAGTGTCGCATTCCGGCGAGGTCATGTCGCGGCTCACCGCCGACACGACCCAGGTTAAGGCGGCGGCGGGGACGGCAATTTCACAAGCGATCCGCAATGTGCTGCTGCTCATCGGCGCCGTCATCATGATGATTGTGACGAGCCCCAAGCTATCGCTTGCCGTGCTGATTGTGATCCCGGTTATCGTACTGCCGCTTGTCGCCTATGGCCGTTCCGTGCGTGTTCGCTCCCGGTATGCGCAAGATTCTCTGGCCGAGGCGTCCGCCTATGCGAGCGAGAGCCTTGGTCAGGTCAGAGTCTTGCAGGCCTTCACCAATGAGGCCGTGGCCACGAGCCGTTTCCGGGCCGCCATGGAACGCGCTTTCGGTGCAGCCAATTCCCGCGCCAAGGCCCGGGCGGGCCTCACCGCGATTGCCATGTTTCTTGTCTTCGCGAGCGTTGTGGGTGTGCTGTGGTATGGTGCGCAGGATGTGCTCTCTGGCGCCATGACCGCAGGCACGCTCGGTCAGTTCGTGCTCTATGCGGTGTTTGCTGCGGCCTCTGTCGGCGGTCTTAGCGATGTCTGGGGCGAGGTTGCGCAAGCGGCAGGCGCGGCGGAGCGGCTCGGCGAGCTGCTTGACGCGGACTCCGAGATTCAATCGCCTGCAGAGCCTGTGGCATTGCCACAGCCCGCGCGCGGCGAGATCACTTTTGCAGATGTGTCTTTCTCCTATCCGCTGCGGCCGGAGACACAGGCTCTCGACCATGTGGACTTTCATGTGAAGCCTGGCGAGCGCGTGGCGCTTGTGGGCCCATCGGGCGCAGGCAAGACCACGATCTTTGCAATGCTCTTGCGTTTCTACGACCCCAGAGCCGGCACGGTTCTCATTGACGATGTGCCTGTGAATGAGGCCGAGCTTTCAGACTTGCGCGCGCGTTTTGCGATGGTGCCGCAGGAGACGGCGCTCTTCGCCGACACGATTGCGGCCAATATTGCTTATGGGACAGGCGAGGCGAGCCCCGCCGAGATCGAAGACGCGGCCAGGGCCGCCCATGCACACGAATTCATCTCCGAGCTTCCGCGCGGCTACGACACCATGCTGGGTGAGGGGGGTGTGACGCTTTCCGCCGGGCAGCGCCAGCGTATTGCCATTGCACGGGCCCTCTTGCGCAATGCGCCAATCCTCTTGCTCGACGAAGCCACGAGCGCCCTCGATACCACCAGCGAAACGCGGGTGCAGAAGGCCTTGGACACGGTCATGGAGGGACGAACGACGCTGGTCATCGCCCACCGTCTCTCGACTGTCGTGAATGCTGACCGCATTCTGGTCTTCGATCGGGGGCGGCTGGTGGAAGACGGCACGCATCGTCAGCTTCTTGCGCGCGGCGGGCTTTATGCGCGCCTCGCCTCGGTCCAGTTTGCCCCGGACGCGGCGGCGTAGAGCTACTTCTCCGTCAGTTTCAGTTCGATGCGGCGGTTGCGGGCCAGCGCCGCAGGGCTAGCGCTGGAATCGATGGGCTGGAATTCGCCAAAGCCTGCCGCCACGAGATGCTCCGGTGCGATGCCGCGCGCCATGAGATAGCGCACGACCGTGATGGCGCGCGCGGAGGACAGTTCCCAGTTCGATGGAAACGTCGATGTGGAAATGGGGGTGATGTCCGTATGCCCATCGACGCGCATCACCCAGCCAAGACCGGGGGGAATGCTGCCCTCGATGTCTTTCAGGGCAGCGGCGAGCTTGTCGAGCTGAGGGCCGGCGCCAGGTTTCAGCACGGCCGAGCCTGGGTCGAACAAAACGTCAGAGGGAAAGACGAAGCGGTCGCCCACGATCTTGAAGTCCTGACGGGTCCCAAGCGTCTGGCGCAGTTTGCCAAAGAAGTCTGAGCGGTATTGGGCAAGCTCCCGTGCTTTCTTAGCAAGCGCTACATTCAGCCGCGCACCGAGATTGGCGATCTTGGCCTGACTGTCTTTGTCCTTGGCCTCGGAGGCCTCAAGGGCTTCGTTCAAGGCGGCAAGCTGAAGGCGCAGTGCGGCCAGTTGCTGGTTGAGGAGCTCGACTTTGGCCAGCGCGTCATTGGTGATATTGCGTTGTTCATCGAGCGCGGTCCCGAGCGCTGCCACGCGGCCCTCGGCGTCTTCCGTTGCCCCGCCAGCGGTCCCGAGCAGGCCGGTGAGGCGTTTGTTCTGCGACTCGGTTGCAAGCAGGGTGGCCTGCAACGCGGCGAGACTGTCCTCCGCACCTTCTTTCTTGGATCGCTCCAACGCGAGCAGTTCGGTCAGTTCCGAGAGCTGACGGTTCAGCCGCGACAGCATCGTGTCCTTGCCGCTCGCGGCTTGGGTGATGATGTAGTTGGTCACCATGAACAGGGACATGAGAAAGATCACCACGAGCAGGAGTGTGGACAGCATGTCCACGAAGCCTGGCCAGAGATTGGCGGTGTATTGGCTGCGGCGGCCGCGGGCGAGTGCCATCTCTTGCGTTCTTTCCTAGCGTTCCTGGACTAACTGCCTTCGCGCGCCGGGGCTTTGCGCTTGTCGGCGACTTGGCGCAGCACCGAGGCGATCTCATGCTGTTGCTGCGCTTGCTCGTCCGCCCATTCGCGCACGACCTTCTGTTCGGCGCGCATTTGTCGGATGAGCTTGTCGACGCCCTGGGCGAGGTCCTTCACCGCGGCCTCGGTATTGCCGCCAGCATTTGGGCCGACCCTGTCACCGATATCGGTGATCGAGCGCTGCATATCCATGAGCGCATAGCGCAGCTGCGGCGGGACGCTATCGCCTGGGTCTGCGGTTTGCAGTTCGGTGACATTGGCGAGCCAGTCTTCGAGCTCGTTGTAAAACCGGCTTTGCGCATGGCCCGCCTGAAGGTCGAGAAAGCCAAGAATTAGAGAGCCGGCGAGTCCGAACAGCGAGGACGAGAAGGCGATGCCCATGCCAGACAGAGGCCCGGCCAGGCCTTCCTTCAACTGATCGAATAAGAGCACACTTTCTGACCCGCCCGTATCGAGCGCGCCGATCGTATTGCCAACCGAACTCACGGTCTGCAGCAGGCCCCAGAATGTGCCGAGCAGGCCAAGGAAGACGAGAAGCCCGACGAGATAGCGTGTCGTCTCGCGCTGTTCGTCCAGACGAGAGGCGACAGAGTCGAGTAAGGTGCGTGCCGACCCATGTTCCAGAGACAAATGCCCGGTACGGTCGCGCAGCATGGTCGCCATGGGCAGGAGCAGGACGGGCTGCTTTTCGGCGGGCTGGCCTCCATCCGAGATGCTGAAATTGTTCACCCAGTTGATTTCAGGAAAGAGCCGGATGACCTGACGGAAGGCATAGACGATGCCCACGAGGAGCACGCCGATGATCAGCGCGTTCAGGCCAGGATTGGCCATGAAGCTGCGCCGCAATTGTCCGGTCTGTCCATCGAGAATGATCGCGAGCAGCGCCGCCAGCACGAGAAAGAGCGACATCCGCCAGAGAAAGATCTGGGGGCGCGAGAGTTTTGTCCGGTACTGCTTGCTTGCCATTCTTCCAGTGCTCGAGGTCGGGGGGCTTCGCTGGTAGGGGGTGATTTGGCCTTTGGGAAAGATTACCCGATTAGCTTGACGGGCAAAACGGCAACCTCAGGGCATATATGAGCTCGCTGTGCCCCCAGTGTTCGGCCGCATTACACGGAGAACGTTTGGGGGCTCGCGCTAACCGGCATTCGTGGGCTTGGGCGATGGGGTTACGGATGGTGGCGCCGCGTTCTGCGCCTTGAGAAGTTTCAGCAGCTTGGCGTGGATCGTTTCGTTGCCGGCAACGATGCCGCCGCTCTCCAGCATTTTGTCTTTGCCGTCCGTGTCGGTCACATAGCCGCCCGCCTCGCGCAAAAGCACGATTCCGGCGGCGATGTCCCAGGCGCGCAAGCCGTTCTCCCAGAAGCCGTCGAAGCGTCCGGCGGCGGTCCAGGCGAGATCCATGGCAGCTGAGCCTGTGCGCCGGACACCTGCACTTTCCGCCATCACCGCACGCACCTCGTTTAGAAATGCATCGTGGCCGGGGCGCCCGCTATGGGGAATGCCGGTCCCGATCACCGAGGTCGCAAATTCAGACCGGGCCGCGACCCGCATCCGCTTGTCGTTGAGGAAGGCGCCCTTGCCCTTCTCGGCGGTATAGGTCTCGTTGGTTACCGGATTGTAGACCAGCCCGGCGATGAGTTCGCCATCGCGCTCCAGCGCGATGGAGACAGCGAAGATGGGAATGCTGTGCAGAAAGTTCGTGGTGCCGTCGAGCGGATCGATGATCCAGCGATGGGTGGCGTCAGCCCCCTCGACGACGCCGCGCTCCTCCAGCAGAAACCCGTAGCCGGGACGGACGCGGGAAAGTTCGGTGAACAGGATGTCTTCGGCGCGGGTGTCGGCGGCGCTGACGAAGTTTGCGGGGCCCTTGAGCGAGACCTGTAAATTTTCAACCTCGCCGAAATCACGCGCAAGGCTGCGTCCTGCCTTACGGGCGGCGCCGGTCATTACGTTCATCAACGCGGATGCGGGCATGGGCTCCTATGCCTTCAGTGTGCCTATGGTGGGCTTCTCGGGCGTCTGGTTGGTCAGCAATTATTGCTGGCGTAGCAGCCAGCGCGTCGCGTTTCGTTACTCAGCGCGCTTGATATACGTGATCTCGGTCGTATCGACCACGATACGCTCGCCTGCTTCGATGAAGGGCGGCACCATCACGCGCACCCCGTTATCGAGCTTCGCGGGCTTGTATGACGATGCGGCCGTCTGTCCCTTTACCACGGGATCGGCCTCGACCACTTCGAGCGTGACCTGACCCGGCAGGGCGACCCCAATGGCCCGGCCTTCATGGCTTTCCACGGTGACGGTCATACCGTCTTGCAGAAAGGCCGCACGGTCTTCCAGGAGATCGCGCGGAATCTGAATCTGATCGTAAGACTCAAGGTCCATGAAGGTGATCATGTCGCCTTCAGCATAGAGATATTGATGATCCTTCTGCTCAAGCCTGACCCGCTCCACCGTCTCGGAGGCGCGGAAACGTTCGTTGAGCTTTGAACCATCGATAAGATTCTTGAGCTCGACTTGTGCATAAGCCGGACCCTTGCCGGGCTTCACGGCTTGGGTCTTCACCGCGACCCAAAGACCATTCTTATGCTGGATAACATTGCCAGGCCTGATCTCGTTGCCGTTGATCTTCATGGGGTCCCTTTGGGGTGTCTTGTGAGCGGGGCTTGCGGGCTGGTGTGCCTAAGGCTGGGCGCCTTTAACGCTGGGGGGCTGGCCGCTGTCAAGGCCGGGCTCCGGGGCAGACGTTAGGTCAGTGCCGAGCGCGGGAGCTGGCGGCGTGGCGACTTGCTCCTCCTCCTCGGTGATACGCCCGCCTTCATAGGCATCTACCAGACGCTCGGCCGCGACCCGCTGCTCCTTCGTGAGCTTGGACAACATGATGTCGAGAGAGAGGTCGCTAACCCCGGCCTCGCGCGCCAGCAAATGCCATTTGGCGGCCTTCACGAAATCGAGTTCGAAGACAAGGCCGTTGGCATAAAGCCGTGCCACGCGGTTCTGAGCGACGGGGTTCCCCTTCTCGGCCGCCAAGAAGAAGAGCTGGGCGCCTTTTTCTTCGTCTTTCTCCACGCCACGCCCTTTGAAGAGCATGGTTGCGTATTCAACCTCAGCCGCCGACAGACCGGCGTCAGCTGCTTTGCCGGTCCATTCGGCGGCCTTCACCTTATCCACGGGGACGCCACGGCCGAACTGGTAGAACGCGCCCAGATCATATTGCGCCTGCGCATTGCCGCTCAGTGCGGCTTTTGACATCCATTCAGCGGCTTTGGTCTCGTCGGACTCTCTGCCTTGGCCTTGGAGATAAAGCAGAGCGAGATTGTATTGCGCCGCCGGATTCCCGGCTGTCGCAGCTTGCTCGAAGAGATTGCCCGCCAGACGTAAGTCCTTCCGCACGCCGAGGCCTTTGGCGGTTAAGAGCCCAAGTGACATTTGCGCATTGGGATCGCCGAGATCGGCACCTTTGGCATAGGCGTCCGCGGCCTTGCCATAGTCCTGGGCGACGCCCAGCCCGCCCAGATAGATCTCGCCAATCAGTGTGTAGGCCTCTTTCGAGCCGCCTTCAGCCTCCTTTTGCGCCAAGTCCAGCGCCGTCAGATATTTGCCGGCAGCGAAGGCCGCATAGGATTTGCTTTCCTGGGCTCGAGCGAAGTCCCCGGCACAAAGGGAAAGCGCTACCAAACAAGAAAGACAGGTAATGAAATGTCTCAAGCGGCCCTCCGAATCCGTCCAATCGCGCGGTCCATCGTGCGCAAGTTCTCGATCGCCGCGTCGCTATCCCAGATCGACTGGGGCGGTGCAATGAAATCCACACCAAGCTGGGTCAATTGTTCCGCCTCTTTCACGTCGACGACATTGAAGGCGACGCTGGGCACGACAAAAATCTCCGACCACCAGGCGATAAGTTCAGACAGAGCCTCAAAATCGCGGGGCCCCGCGCTCGAATCGCCGAATGCAACGTAATCCGCGCCGGCCTCCGCCAGCAGCATGGCTTCGTGACGCCGGAGCCCGCAAGAAACCCCAATATTTGCGCTTTCTCCAAGCGCTTCGCGAGCGCGACCGTAAAGGCCGGGATCGGCATCGATCTGCACCCCATCGGTCCCGAGATCGGCGGCGGCCTCGATCCCGTTCTCGAGGAGACAAGCCGCCCCGGCCCCTTGGATGCGGTCGATCAAGGCGTCAGCCGGAGAGGTCTCAAGCGGGGTGCCATTGTCGCAGATCAGCACGCAAGCCGGCGCCACCTCGGTCAAAGCCTGGGACAGCTGAGCGTCCAGCTTCGCCGTCAGGGGGAGGGGTATCTGCAAATAGAGGCGGCATCTGGGCTTGGTCTTGGCCATGATCAGGGGTGCGGCTGGAAACCGCTTTGCGGTGTGGGGGCTTCGGTCACAGGGGCTTGTGACAAATCATAGGCCTCACGCGGCTGTCAAACTTTGCACAGGGTGTCGTGAGAAGAGGCTTGTCGGCGGCTCGTTTCCGTTTGAACATGGAGTCGGCACTTGTTCCGGCAGCCGACTGATCCACATGTGGAACAAGGGCTTTGGCGGAACGCGACGGAGACGGGCGGGGAGGGCGGACGTGATGACTCAAACCGTGATGAACTTGAACCACATAGACTCCGTCGCGCGGTTCGATGCGGCGCTGGACGCCCTTGAAAGTTACCTCGCTCGGGTTTTGGCCGGTGATGGGGATGACTCTGCGGGCGCCGAACAGGCTGCGCTCTTGGCATTCCAAGACCAAATCAGGTTTCTGACCGAGGAGCGGGATCAACTCCTGGCCGACCTTGAGGCCGAGCGCGCACGCGTCCGCCGCCTCAAGGCCGCCAATGACGAAGTCTCCAGTCGGCTTGAGGCCGTAATGGGAACGCTGAAGGACATGATCCCGGCTATGCCGGGCTAGGCCTCTTAGAGGCTGACAGGAGGCTAAGAGCATCTATGGGGGAGGTCAGTGTTACGCTGAACGGTCGCAATTATCGACTGGAATGCAATGAGGGCGAGGAGGCCCATCTCATCGAGCTTGCCGGATATATCGGCGGCCACGTGGAAGAGATGCGGCGCAGATTCGGTCAGGTTGGCGACGATCGATTGATCCTCATGGCCTCGCTATTGGTCACGGACGAGTTATGGGAGCTGCGCCGGGAGATCGAGAACCTCAGGACGCAGCTTTCGGATTCACGGCGCGACCAATCGGTCTCGGACGAAAACGCCAAGACCATTGAGGCGCAGCTGTCGGCAAAAATTGGAGAAGCGGCGGGGCGGCTTGAGGGTCTCAACGCCCGCTTGGCTGGAAGGCGCAGGCTGTAGCCAGTAACCCTCTGGGAAGTTGCCTCTGGACTTTGGCGGGCTCTTTTCCCCTTTAGTCATAGCCACTATATACACTAGTCTTGTGCAAGTTCTTTGGCGGGCTGCGGGGTGCGTTAGGAGCATTTATTCCTGGGCCCTATAAGATCCTATGGGAGCTGACCCTGGCGGGGATCGTGGTCCTTGCCACTTGGCGCCCACCTACTTTAGTAGGGAAACCGGGGATCTTCGCTGCGACGGCCACCGCGGCCCTGCCAATTTTGTTTCTGCCAACCTTGGCTTATCCAGCCTCGGCTTAACCCGTCTCGGCACTATCCACAAAGAGGTCCGCCACATCGTTGCCTCGCCCGCCAGACGCGTTTTCCACGCCGCGGGGTGGCGGGTCCGTCCGCGATTGGGTATTGACCCATCCATGACAACTATTTTACGCACGCGAAGGTTGCAATGCGCCTCCTCTTCTTAGGCGATGTGGTTGGCCGTTCGGGACGCCTTGCCGTTGCCGAGACTTTACCGAAACTGCGTGAGCGCTATGCCGCCGACTTCGTGGTGGTGAACGGCGAAAACTCCGCCGGGGGCTTCGGCATTTCGGAAGCCATTCTCAACGAACTCCTGGATGCGGGCGCCGACGTGGTGACCACGGGCAATCACGTCTGGGATCAGCGCGAGGCGCTGGTCTTCATCGAGCGCTACGATCGGCTCCTGCGGCCGATCAATTTTCCAGCTGGAACGCCGGGCAAAGGTTCGGGCCTTTTCAAAGCGGCCAACGGTGCCGATGTGCTGGTGATCAATGCGCAAGGGCGTGTGTTCATGGGCGACTTGGATGATCCATTCCGCATGATCGAGGACGCGCTCTCCGCGTGTCCGCTGAGAACGGGTGCTGACGCGATATTTATCGATTTTCATGCGGAGGCGACCTCGGAAAAAGAGGTTTTGGGGCACTTTGTCGATGGGCGTGCGACGGCGGTGGCCGGCACGCATACCCACGTGCCAACCGCGGACCATCAGGTCCTGACGGGCGGAACCGCCTATATCAGCGATGCGGGGATGTGCGGCGATTTCGACTCGGTGCTGGGCATGGAAAAAGAAGAACCGATCAGCCGGTTCCTGACCAAGATTTCCTCGCGCCGCTTTGCGCCATCAAAGGGCGAAGCGACCATTTGCGGCATTGCCGTCGATGTCGATGACACGTCCGGGCTCGCCCGCGCGATCGCACCGGTCAGGCTGGGTGGGCGGCTTTCTCAAGCCGAACCGGCGTTTTGGTTGGAAGACGGCTAGGCCGACCGCAAACGCAGCGGTCCTGAGACAGGCGTTTCGATGTCATCAGCGTTTCCGGCTGCAAGGGCCTGCCGCGAAAGACCCCGTAAGCAGGCGATCGCCTCGTCGAGATGGGCAAGCGCGTGATTGGCCCCTAACGATTCGTCATTTAAGGCAAATGTTGCATTAGCCATGTGCTCAGCCGCTCGCTTGCAGACTTTTGAAAGTGTTGAATGCGACGACGACGGGCCAGTCTGCTTGGCCCTCAAAGGCTCCCTAGACTGTTCATTCTGTTGCATGGTTCCCCCTTTGATCCGTTGCTGCGTTGGTGAAAATACTTAATTTTTATTAGCATCTTATGGCAAAATATTTGCCAGACTTAGATCGTTCGCGAACCTCGTCCCTTCGACTGTCAGAGGCGAAAAACACGCCGATCAGACTGGGGCCAAACTGTCGCAAGAATAACAAAAACGCCAAGTGAGATTCGTTTCGCGATTTATCGTTGCTACTGCAAATCTTATAAGAAATATGAAATTTAAGGCACGCAGACGCTTTTTTTTGCGTTTTCAGCTGAGCAACAATCACTGTGCAGGGGGATCAATTGATGAGTTGGGGACCAACTAGAACAGCCAGCCGCATCGCCGTTGGTGCGGCGCTCGGGATTGCACTCGGCGGTTATGTGCTGAGCACGCCTGCGAGCGCGCAGAGCTATGGCGGGGATTGCTGTGCGGACCTCGAAGAGCGGGTTGCGGAGCTTGAGGCATCCACCGTTCGCAAGGGCAACAAGAAGGTTTCGATCACGGTCACGGGCTGGATTGTCGAGTCGATGAGCTGGTGGGACGATGGGTCGTTGACCGACAGCTGGGTTGGTCCGGCGGCTGCAGCGTGACGATTTCGACGCCGGGTGCCTGGGCTGGTAATATCCTTGGCGGCAACGTCTTCGGCGTCTTTTCCAACCAGTTTGCAGAGGATTCTGCCTCGCTTGCCGGCATCATCGCCTACTCCTCCTGTATGTACATCAAGAGTGATGACTTCGGTACGATCAACCTTGGCTATCTGAGCCCTGCCTCGGACAATGCGGCTGTGTTGGCTGACATTTCGGGAACGGTGATCGAATCGAATGCGGTGATGTTCGAGGGCGCCGGTTTCACGATGCGTCCGAAGGCGGCGGCGTCTGGTTAAAACGGCATTGCGCCTGGTCTGCCAATTGGTGGCACCGGCCTGACTTGGGCCACGTTTGGCAGTTGTTCGCTGATCGGTCCGATCGCCGCAGACTGTTACCGCGCTCCGCGGAGCGGCGTGCGGTACGACTCTCCGATCTTCGGCGGGTTCCGTTTCGAGGTGTCGTATACGGATAATTACGGCGGTCTGAGCAGCAGCGCAGTCGGGGGTCCTCGCGGCGGACCTCGGTTCGATGCGCCTGAGGTTTGGGACGGTGCGCTGTGCTACGCTGACGATTGGGGTGACTTCAAAATTTCGGCGGCCTATTCGTACACGCAGTCAAACGGCAATTACTTCAGCGTCAATCCGCTTAGCTCAACAAAACTTCACCAGGCTGGTGCGACCGTCATGCACGTTCCCTCCGGCGTTGGTCTTTATGGTTACATCAACTATGAAGAGGTCAGTGGGACCTACACGAACTTCCGTGGCGCGCAGCAGGGCGTTCCGGACTGGAACTCGTGGTACTTCAGGCCCTTCATTAAGAGGACACGGAACCCACTTGGCGCGACCGTGCTGTACGGCGAGTACGCTCTGTACAACGACGGTTTTAATGGCATCGCCGCGGCCAATACGTGCGCGGGCTTTGGTGCAGGAACCAATGCGGCCAATGACTGCGGTGGGAACGCGACCAACGGTGTCTTTGTGACGGGCTCCCAAATTCAACGCTATGGTCTAGGCGCGGTTCAGGAGATCGACGCGGCCGCAATGCACGTGTTCGCTCGTTGGCAATTCATGGAAGCGGATGTTGGCTTCGTCGGTTTCAATTCCGCAACCGGGGCCCAGCAGAATGTGAGCCAGGGCTTCGACGACTTCAACGTGTTCCAGGTCGGCGGGATCATCTTCTTCTAGACCACCACACCCAAATATCGCCAATATGGAAGCCGCCCTGAGGGGCGGCTTCTTTTTTGGCTAGCCGTCATGGCTCCAGGCGCGCGGGCCTTGACCGCCAACCCCTCAAGCGACTAGGAAAACAGGCCATGGCAGGCCATTCCAAATTTAAGAACATCCAGTTCCGCAAAGGGGCTCAGGATAAGAAGCGCGCCAAGCTCTTCTCGAAGCTCGCGCGCGAGATCACCACGGCGGCAAAGCTCGGGATGGCCGATCCCACGATGAATCCACGTCTTCGGACCGCGATCCAGGCGGCCCGGGCCCAGAACATGCCCAATGACAACATCGACCGCGCCATCAAGAAGAGCCAAGAGGCGGGCGGCGATAACTACGAGGAAGTCCGCTACGAGGGCTTTGGCGTCGGTGGCGTCGGCGTGATTGTCGAGGCTTTGACCGACAACCGTAACCGCACCGCAAGTGAGGTGCGTTCCATCTTCTCCAAGCACGGCGGAAATCTGGGTGAGACTGGCGCGGTCTCGTTCAACTTCGACAGGGTCGGCGCTATTCATTTCGATCTGCATAAGGCCTCCGCCGACGACATATTGGAGGCAGCCATCGAGGCGGGCGCCGACGACGTCGAGAAGGGTGAGGACGGCCATGCGATCTATTGCACGCCTGATGAGTTGCACCAGGTCGGAAAGGCGCTTGAGGAGCGGTTCGGCGAGGCGAAGGCCATGCAGATTCTATGGCGCCCGACGCTCGAAGTCCCCATTGATGAAGAGGCGGGCGGGAAGTTGCTGCGCATGATCGATGCCTTGGAGGAGTCGGACGACGTGCAGCAGGTCTATGCCAATTTCGATGTGCCGGACGAGGTCCTTCAAAAGCTCACGGCAGCGTAAGCCTGAAAGGCATACCCTCATGAATGCTCCAAGCCCGCGCGACGGGGGAAAACTCCCCCATTTGCGGGAGCAGTCCACCTTGCCTGGAAAAGGCGGACTTGAGCGGATCGGCCGGGCCTTCTGGAACACCATTGGCGGCTTTCGTGAGGGCCTTGCGACGGAGGCTGCCATAAAGCAGGAAGTCGCGCTCATGCTGCTCGCCCTGCCGGTTTCGTTCTTTGTTGCCACAAGTTTGTGGGCCTGGGTGGCCCTGATGGGCAGCCTCCTAATGCTGCTTGCCGCCGAGCTTCTCAATACGGCGATTGAGCGTCTGTGCAATCACGTGCATCCCGAGCGCCATGAAGCCATTAAGGTCACCAAGGACTTGGCCTCGGCGGGCGTGTTCTGCGTCATCGTCATTGCCGCGTTGGTCTGGATCGTGGCTGTCATCGACCGATTTGTCGTCTAGCGGCGCCAGCCCCCAACAAACCAACTGATCTTAACGTCGTGCGAGCACAAAGTGGGCCGCGCTCAAGGCGCGACCCACCAGCGCGTTCGCAAGGTGCGTTTCATTCAAGCGGTTTAACCCTTCGGCAGAAGCACCGTCTCCACAACGTGGATGACGCCATTGCTTTGATTGACGTCAGCATCGGTGATGTTCGATTTGCGGCCTCTTCCATCGATCAGCACCAACTCTCGATCCATCGCCTTCACTGTGATGTCTTCGCCCTCATCAGTCTTGAGCAAGGTCGTGCCACCGTTCGACATGACCTTTTCCTTAAGCGCGCTGGCTGACAGCGCCTAGGGCCTCGAGCGCGGCTGCGGTGTCTTCAAAAAAAAGGCGAGAGCCCGTTAGGGTCCTCGCCTTCGACGTTCCTAGCTTTGCAGGGAGGGGCGGCTAGGAAGGGATGCCTTACGCGTCGTCGTCGGTGTCTGGCGCGTATGGTGCATCGGCATCTGTGCCGGCGTCAGGGGCCGCTTGGGGAGCCTCGCTGGCGCTCGGGGCACCGCGACCATGCTTGCGGTACTTGTCACCGCGATGCTTGCCGCCGTGATGTTTGGCCATGCGGGCGCGGAGTCGGTCTTCGATCACTTTGACCTTGTCCAGCTGTTCGGGGGTCAGCGTGGCTTTTAGTTCGGCAATCGCGACCTTCAACTTTTTAGCTTCTTCCGCGCGCTCGATCGTCCTGTTTGCAAGACCCTCGGCGAGAGCGAAAGGCTCTTGCGTCGTGCCGTCCGCAAAATTGGCCGGACCGCCAGGGTGCATGAAGGAGGGCTTCATGGTCGCTTGCAGGGCGTCCGTGAAGTCGCGCCAATCATCGAGCTGCTCGGCGCGGATGCCAATCTCCGTTTCCATCACGCTTAAGCGCTTGGCGAGATAACCGGGCCCCTTCGCGCCATGACCGGCCTTCTTGTTGCAGCATTTGCCGTGGCCGCCATGGCCCCCATGCTTGCCGCGTTTACACATCTTTTTGCCGTGCGGGCTGTCTCCGGACCAGCTGGTCTGATTGCCTGGTCCTCTTTCATAGCCGGCGGCCATTGTAACGGCCGATAGCCCCGCAATACTCAAGGCGGACGCCACGGCGAGCGTGGCGAGTGTCTTTGAGAGCTTCATGTGACCACATCCTTCTCAGTTTCTGTCCCACTCACAGGTATGCCCGGTTCGTTGCCGTCCTAGGCTCGGTGCGTAACGGAACGTTGCCGCTGAGCGGAATTTTGTGTCGAAAGATTGCTAGGGCGGGTTGGGATGGCTTTCGTTACAACAAGGCTCTCGTGGCCTCAGCACTCTGGCGTTAGAAGAAGCTTCCATGACCGCGGCACCACAGATCCTCGTCGTCGATGACGACCCCGAAATCCGCAAGCTCCTGGCCCGCTATGTTGAGAGCCAAGGCTTTCGCGTGTTGCTCGCGGCAAATTGCCGGGAGTTGCATGAGCAATTGGCAACACACCATGTGGACCTGATTGTGCTCGACGTGATGCTCCCCGATGGCTCCGGCCTTGATGCGTGCCGTGACTTGCGAGCGCAGCGCTCAAACGTTCCCATCATTCTTTTGACGGCGCTGAAAGAAGACGTCGACCGCATTATTGGTCTTGAGATCGGCGCCGACGATTATCTCGGCAAGCCCTTCAACCCGCGCGAGTTGATCGCGCGGGTGCGGGCCGTGTTGCGGCGGCGCGGCGATCCCCAGACCGAGGCGTCTATGGAGCAGGCATATGCCTTCGAGGGCTATACCGCAGACCCGCAGACGCGGCGCGTCACCGGTCCCAAAGGCGATGTGGACCTGACGGGGGCAGAGTTCGACCTCCTGAAGACGTTCCTTGAGCGCCCAGGGCGTGTGCTGTCTCGCGATCAACTGCTAGATCTCACGCGCGGCCGTGAAGGGGACGGCTTTGACCGCTCCATCGACGTGCTGGTGAGCCGCTTGCGCCGCAAGCTTGGGGGCAAGGAGACCCAATTCATCAAGACCGTGCGCAATGGCGGGTATCAACTGGCGGTGAAGGTCCATTTGGCGGACGGTCCGGTTTGAATACGCTCCGGGTCAAAATCGCGCTTCTGCTGGTGCTGGCGATCGTGTCAGTCATGCTCCTTATGACCTTCGTTCTGTTTTTTTTGCTCGGCCCACCGCCGCGCTCGGGCCGTGCTCTCGATGTCGCTGCGCGGCAGGTCATGCTGGTGGAAGACATCGCCACAGCGTCCCGATCGGCAAAGTCTCTTCAGCTCGTCGAGTCTCCTAAAGGGCATAGGTTTCGCCGAACCTCCAATGCCCTGCGCAAGAAACTGCGTTCATACGGTCAAGATATCGATGTGGTCGTGACGCGTGCGCGTCGGTGGCATCCAAGGTCCCTCGTGGTTTGGATTCCCATCAGGGAGCAGGGGTGGCTGGGGCTGCCTCTGTCGGGTCTTCCGCCCCAAGGCGTGCCCTGGCGCGGACTTCTGCGCTGGCTGCTCCTGATCACGGTTGGTGCGACGGCGGTGGCAGTCTTTGTGGCCAACCGTATGGTCAGGCCCCTTGTCTTCCTGGAGAACGCGGTCGCCTCGGTCGGGCCTGATGGCGTGATGCCCGAGCTGTCGGAACGGGGCCCCGCGGAGGTGAGGGCAACGGCGCGCGCGCTGAACTCGCTATCAGCGCGGCTGAAACGAGCCATGGAGAGCCGGATGCGGCTTGTGGCGGCAGCCGGCCACGACATGCGCACGCCGATCACGCGTATGCGGCTGCGAGCGGAGTTCGTTCAGGACGAGGAGGAGCGCGCAAAATGGCTCAACGATATCGACGAGTTGGAACGCATCGCCGACAGCGCAATTCTATTGGTGCGCGAAGAAACGGGTGTAGAAGCGCCGGAGCGTCTGAGGCTCGATAGTCTCGTTGCGAGTATCTGCTCCGATCTGAAAGAGCAGAGTCTCGATGTGAGCTTCGTGAACACGGCTCCCGTTAGTGTGCTGGCGAGCCGTTTAAAACTGAACCGCGCCCTACGTAACCTCGTCATCAACGCGGCGACCCATGGGGTTCGGGCGCGTGTCAGCGTGGACGGAGATGGGCGCGCGGGCAGGGACAGGGCGATGGCCCGTGTCGTGATTGAGGATGACGGGCCGGGCATTCCCGAAGAGGTCATCGGTCAGGTCTTCGAGCCGTTCTTCCGGGCCGACCCCGCGCGCCGCAAAAATATCCCTGGTGCCGGACTGGGCCTCACCATCGCTCATGAGATCATCTCGCGCGCGGGCGGGTCGATCCAGATCGTCAACAGACCTGGCGGCGGGCTGCTGCAAACCGTCTCCTTCCCAGAAGTCTCTGCCCCGGACGACCAAGAGGCGCAGGCCTCTTGAGAAGTCCCACAAGAGCGGGAGATAGTGGTGTCTTGCGCGCGATGAGGGATCACAGGAGGCAGGATGCGTTTTTCAATCATGGTAGCTGCGGGCGTGTGGTTTGGACTCATGCTTGTCAGTCCCGCAATCGCGGAGGAGGCGGGGCCTTGCGACGACGCCCAGACGACGGTCGAAATCGGAGAATGTGTCCGCAAAGCCTATGACGCCGCCGACGCGGAGCTGAATGCGGTGTGGAAGCAGGTCATGGCCACATCCAAGGCGAAAGATTACATGCCGGCCAAGGAGCAGAAGGCCTGGAAGGACTCGCTGTTGGCCTCGCAGCGGGCCTGGGTCGAGTTCAAGGAAAAGGACTGTGAAGCAGTTGGCTATGAATGGTGGGGCGCGACCGGTGCGTCCAACGCCGTCGTGTTTTGCTGGCTCGATCACACCACGGCACGGACAAAGGATTTGAAGGCGCGCTATCTCGACCGGTAGTGCCGCAAGTTTTGATCCGGATTGTGCGTGCCTTGAGCCGAGATGTGCGTGTCTTAAGCTGGGATGAGTGCGGGCAAAAGGCTCCGGGCCTTCCCCGGGCAGACAAGGGCTGTGCTGGGGCGCACGATCAAGGCTTGGCCAGAGCCCGGTGAGCGCATGCCTTCTGGCATATGTGATCGCAGCAGGCGCTGAAATTTTGGCGTCGCTTGCAGAATACTCTCCGTCACGTGCCCTTCAAACAGGATGGCGTTGCGCTGTGCCAGAAGCGCCCCGTGCCTCCAGGCTCTGATGCATCGAACCGTGCCGCGATATGCGGTCTTCCGACACGCCGCGATGCCTTCCGAATTCTGCACCGCCTCGGTCAGCTGGATTTCAAAAGCAGTCCGCTGCCTCCACGCATCCCGGCGGGCTCTGATCCAGCCGATCGCTGCACGCCGGCGCGCGGGCGCGCTCCGTTGCGCAGCCTCGATAGCAAGCCTCGAATAGAACTCGGAGGCACGGCGCCGGACCGCGATGCCTGTCTCCTCTGACGCGCGAACCGACCAAAAGAAACCGGCCTGAGTGGCCTCGAAGCCCCGGCGCATCATTCCTGGCGTCTTCTGCCGTGTCCATGACCAGGCCCTGGCGGTTTCAGTACGTGCGCGACGCGCGGCCTCGCGTGCCCTTGGCTCTGCCCAACGAGCGAAGGCCAAAGCATGCCGTGCCACAAACGCGGCCACAGTTCGGCTCTTGGCACAGGTGGTGACCGTAAGACGCCGGACGCGTTTCGCCGTTCTTTGGCGTTTCGCTTCGAGCCGCTCAAGGGTCTCCTGCCGCCGCAAACGTTCGGCGCGCAAGCGTTCTTCGCGATGATAAGTTTCGAGCCAGCTGTGATGTTGGGTGAGGTCGTCCAGGGTTGCGGCGATCAGTTTCCGCGAACGGCCAATGTCGTCTTCCACGGCCTCGACCGGGTCGATCGCATCGCTTGTTGCACCGGCCATGACGGCGCTCCCCACAAAACACACCCCGGCCCCAAGCGGATGAGGCCCACAAGCCTCAACGTCCCGAGTGGCGATCCGTTCCCGCCCACAGGTGATTTCGCGGAGGCCGACATCCTTCCTTCGCCGCGCCCTGTGTTACGATTCGGCCATGAAGAGCGCGATTCGCATCGTTGGCATTGACCCGGGACTGCGGCACACGGGTTGGGGGATCATCGACACCGATGGGGTGAAACTGGCCTTCGTGGCTTGCGGCACGGTCTCCTCGGATGCGGAACAGGGCCTGGGCTATCGTTTGCGACAAATTTTCGATGGGCTCTCAAGCGTTTTGGCGGAGCTTGCGCCCTCGGAGGCAGCCATCGAGCAAACCTTCGTCAATCGGGACGCGGCCGCGACGTTGAAGCTCGGCCAAGCCCGCGGTATCGCCATGCTGGTTCCGGCACTTGCTGGGTTGCAGATCGCCGAATACGCACCGAACGCCGTGAAAAAGACCGTGGTGGGTGCAGGACATGGGAGCAAGGATCAGATCCATGCCATGGTGAAATATCTTCTGCCGCGCGCGGCACCCGACAGCGCGGATGCGGCCGATGCGCTCGCCATTGCCATCACCCACGCCCATGCTCGGAGTTGGTCGAAGTTTGAAGGCGCCATAGCGCTGGCTGAAGGACGCGCGCAAAGGACGGCTTCGTGATCGGCAAGCTCACAGGCATGGTGGATTCGGTCTCTCTCACGACGGCGATCATTGATGTGGGCGGGGTTGGCTATGAGGTGATCTTAGGATCGCGTCAGCTCTCCGCGCTTCCCCCTGTCGGAGACTTGGTGACACTCTCCACGGACATGCATTTCAGAGAAGACGGCGTGAGGCTCTACGGCTTTGCGACAGAGCATGAGCGGGCCTGGTTCCGCGCCCTGCAATCAGTGCAAGGGGTTGGCGCCAAGGTGGCGCTCGCCGTCCTCGGGACGTTGTCAGTCGCAGATCTTGCCAATGCGGTCTCGCTCCAGGACAAGGGCCATGTGGCTCGGGCCCAAGGTGTGGGCCCGAAGGTTGCGGCGCGGATCGTTGCCGAGTTGAAGGATAAGATGCCGGCGCTCGCACCAGCCATTGCAATGCCGGGGGCGGCGCCATCGTCTGTGGCCGAGCTTCCCGAGGGGCTTGCGGCGCGCGATGCAGTCTCGGCGCTGACCAATCTCGGATATGCCCATGGCGAAGCCGCCGCAGCTGTAAGCACGGCTATTGGCACTGCGGGCCGGGATGCTGGAGCTGCGGAGCTGATCCGTCTTGGCTTGAGGGAACTCGCGTCATGACCGAGCGCGTGCTTACCTCCGCGAAGCGAGACGATGATCAGCCCGAAGCAGCACTGCGGCCGCAGACGCTGTCCGAGTTCATCGGGCAGGAGAAGGTGCGCGCCAATCTCAAAATATTTATCGATGCAGCTAGGGCCCGCCGCGAAGCGTTGGATCATGTGCTGTTTGCCGGTCCCCCGGGGCTTGGCAAGACGACGCTCGCCCAGATCGTGGCGCGTGAGCTCGGCGTCAATTTCCGCGCAACGTCGGGGCCCGTCATCGCCAAGGCAGGCGATTTGGCCGCGCTGCTCACCAATCTCGAAGAGCGCGATGTGCTGTTCATCGACGAGATTCATCGGCTGAGTCCAGCGGTGGAGGAAATCCTCTACCCCGCCATGGAAGACTTCCAGCTCGATCTCATTATCGGCGACGGGCCGGCGGCGCGCTCCGTGCGAATCGATCTTGCGAAGTTCACGCTGGTGGCCGCCACAACGCGCACGGGCCTTCTAACCACACCCTTGCGCGAGCGTTTCGGCATTCCGATCCGGCTCATGTTTTACGAGATTGCCGAGCTCAAGGAGATCGTCCGGCGCGGCGCCCGGCTACTGGGAATGCCGCTCACGGACGAGGGCGCTCTTGAGGTTGCCCGGCGCGCCCGGGGGACGCCCCGTGTCGCATCGCGTCTGCTGCGCCGGGTGCGCGATTTCGCGTCTGTCCAAGGGGACGGGGCCGTGGATGCGGCGCTTGCCGATAGTGCGTTGTCCCAGCTTGAAGTCGACCGGCGTGGGCTCGATGCGCTCGACCACCGCTATCTGAGACTTGTTGCGGTAAATTATGGGGGAGGCCCGGTGGGGATCGAGACCATCGCGGCGGGGCTGTCTGAGCCGCGCGACGCTATCGAAGAAATCATCGAGCCTTATCTGTTGCAGCAGGGCTTCATCGCGCGTACGCCGCGCGGCCGGGTGCTGACGGGGCTTGCCTTCGAGCATCTCGGGCTCGCGCCTCCAGCGCAAGCCGGTCAAGCATCGCTGTTCAACGGAGATGAGTCGGCGTGAGTGCGCGTAAGGGCCCCACCAATTGGCCAGACATTGCCGGACGCGTTGAGGGTGAGACCCATGTGCTGCCCGTGCGCGTCTATTTCGAGGACACCGATTTCACAGGCCTTGTCTACCACGCCAATTTCTTGAAGTTTTGCGAGCGGGGCCGCTCCGACTTCATCCGCAATCTGGGCATCGATCACCGCAGCCTTGAGAACCCGGACGCTGGAGAGCCTGCCGTCTTCGTCGTCCGGCGCATCGAGGTAGACTATTTGAGGCCGGCCCATATTGATGAGGTGCTGGAAGTCGTCACGCGCTGCGGCGAAATCGGTGGCGCGACGCTCGTCTTGTTGCAAGAGGTCCGCCGCGGCGAGACCGTGCTCGCGCGCCTTAAAGTGAGCGTCGTGCTGGTGTCAAAAGCAGGTAAACCGCAGCGGCTGGGCAAGCTGGTTCGGGAGGCGCTTGAACGGTTCGTTAATCGGCCCCGTTGAACGGTACTGGAGAGGGGTTGGGATATGGTCCCGGCTTGGAGTTCATAATGCTCTGTTCTTGAGGGGTATTTTTGTCCCAAAAGGCCTGAGCGCCCAAGCGTTTGTCATGAAGCCAACTATGAACCCGGATGAAGCTGCCGCTATGCCAAGTGTCGATCCATCAATTGCCGAGCATTCGTTTCTTGAGGCCTCGAGCCTGGGGCTGCCCTTGAGCGCGCCGCTGCTCGTACAGATTGTCATATTCGCTCTCTTGATCGCTTTGGTGTGGAGCGCGGTGGTTATCGGTGAGAAGCTGTTCCAGTTCGCAAAGGCGCGAAACGAGAGCGACAAGTTCGAGCAGGTCTTCTGGTCCGGGCAATCGCTGGACGAGCTTTATCAAGCGCTGTCTCAACGCCGGAATGAGGGCATGGCTGCACTTTTCGTCGCAGCAATGCGAGAATGGAAGCGCTCCACGGAGGGTGAGAGCGGCGAGAGCACCATGCGGCCCGCGCCCGGGGTGGGGTTGCGCATCGAGAAGGTGATGGATGTCACCATGTCTCGGGAGATGGACAGGCTTGAAAGGCGCTTGCCGGTCCTGTCGATGATTGCCGCCGGGAGCCCGCTCGCCGGCCTGTTCGCCTTCGTTTGGGGCCTCATGGTGGCGTTCCAGAGCGCTGCGGGGTTCGAAACGGCAGGTCTTGCGACGATAGCGCCAGGAATCGCGGAAAGCCTGTTGGCTCTCGCCTTTGGGCTTTTTACGGCGATTCCCGCCAAAATCTTCTCGGTGAGGTTCGCGGCCGAGACCGCGCATTCCGCCGCCCGGCTTAAGAGCTTTGCCGATGAATTCTCGGCGATCCTGTCGCGCCAGATCGATAAATCAGCGTAACGAATCCCCCTCGAAAAGACGGTGTTAAACGCCTCCTGATGTGGCGGTGCAGCATACTCCTGCGAACGGTGGCGTCCGACGTTTCTGGTTGGCGGTGGCCCGAGCGATGGCTCTAGCCGGGCGGCCGGCGGTACGGAGCCATCGCCGGCTTCGGGGCTTCCCCGAAAGTCTGATGTTCCTCAGTCTTTTCTCTTATTTCCCAAAAGCTTTCGGCTCGGATGCTGTTTCGGCCCAGGACTTGCGGCAAATTTGCAACAGCCGGTTACTTTTCCTTAACGCGAACAGGCGAACGTGGTTAACCGCACCTTGATTGGCGTTCCACCGAGGGATAACTTTTGAGGATTAACGGATGAGATTCGGCGTGGCATTTTCGCATCATCGACTGGCAAAACGGTCTAAGGACACCAGTCCGATCTTGATCTGATTGCGCCGCACCGGTACACGCAAAGACGGCTATTGCCGTTTTAACAAAGGAGAGAAGACCATGCAGGGTTTGAAGGGCGTTATCGCCGCTGTCATGCTCGTCGCTGCTGCCGTATCGCTCGGCGGTTGCTTCGGCCACCACGAGAAGGCCGTTATTGTTGAGCCGTTGAAGCTCGGCTAACTCTCGGTTGGACAGATGTTTCACGCTTAATGCGTAGAGGTTTGCGGAAACTCTTGAGTGTCCATCCATGGAATTTGGGATGCCTTGAGCGCCTTGGTTTTGGCGCTTAGGGTGTCCTGTTCCTTTTTCTGGACTGCATTTGCGCCGGCTTGTCGCGCTCGCTCGTAGCTGACCTTGTGACGGCTCGCGTGTTGACGGTTGCACGAATTCGGGCCTCTCGGCTCTGCATCCAGCGCGTTGTCTCTTTCTTTAAATTATGGATTCACGGCGCTTGGCCGGCTAAGGCCGCGTTAACGGCTTGGCTTTTACGATTCTCCTAAAATTAAGTCTGTTTAGGAGTAACCGGTTATGCGTCTGTGCGGTGGCTTCGGCCGCGCGCTCTCTCTTTTGGGGGCGCTTCTCCTTGCCTCGACACTGTCCGCTTGTTTCGGTCAAGGCCCCCAGCCCAAAGAGTACGAGCTGGGATCGGCCATCCCCGATGGTGCAGACGACCTGGGCGCGATGAACCAGACTGGCCAGGCCGCAACCGTCAAAGAAACGACCTCCGGGGCGTTTGCCGCCAAGGCAGGCGCGCTCGTCTATTTCCAGGGCGAAAGTGCGGCCCTATCCCCGGATGCCAAGGCAACTTTGAGGAAGCAGATACGCTGGCTGAACCAGCACCCGGACTACCGGGTGATCGTCGAGGGCCATGCAGACGAGTGGGGGACCCGACAGCACAATCTTTCGCTCGGCGCGAAACGGGCGGTCGCGGTCAAGAGCTTCCTTGCGCGCAATGGTCTGCGCCGCGGGCGGATCCAAACCGTCTCCTACGGGAAGGAGCGCCCTGTCGCCGACTGCAGCGCGCTTTGGTGCCGGGAACAAAATCGCCGTGCTCGCACGGTTCTGCATCCCTCCTCACTCAATCTGTGAGGCAGCGAATAAGAGCGGCTACGCTTGCCGGGCGAAGCCCGATGCGCCAAACCTTTTACGATGACTGCAACACCTCTTGCCGGGGCGGAGGCGGACGCGCTCCTTGCCCCGCTTGACCGTTTCTCGCGCCTTGCCCTTGCCGTCTCCGGCGGGCCTGACAGCCTTGCGCTCTTGCATCTGGCCGCGGCTTGGCTCCGCCGACATGCCTCGGGCGACGTCTTTGTGCTGACCGTGGATCACGGCCTGCGGCCCCAATCGCGGGATGAAGCAGAGATGGTCGGACGGGTAGCTCGGTCTCTAGGACTTCCCCATGCCATCCTCCCCTGGCGCCACGGCGCGATCCATGCCGGGGTCCAGGCGCGGGCGCGGCGTGCCCGCTACGATCTGATGGCCACCTATTGTACCGCCCACGGCATTCCCGCGCTCGTTACGGCCCATCATCTCGATGATCAGGCGGAGACTTTTCTGATGCGGTTGAAGCGCGGTAGCGGCCTCGACGGGCTAGCCGCGATCCCCGAACACGGGACCTGGGCGGGGATGACCTTGCTGAGGCCACTGCTCGATGTCTCCAAGGCGCGGTTGATTGCAACAGTGGAGGCGGCCGGGCTTGCCTACATCACCGACCCCAGCAATGCCGATACGCGCTTCGAGCGAGGGCGTTTGCGCGAGGCGGCGGCCGAGCTTGCACGGCTCGGGCTCACTGCAGAGGCCATCGCGCGCTCCGCGCGGCGGCTGCGGCGTGCCCGCAGCGCACTTGAGGCGGCAGCCGATCGATTTCTGACCGAGCATTGCGAGCGGAGCGCGGCGGGCTTCGCGTCGGTCTCTTTCGCGGCCTTGCGCGCGGGCCCGCAGGAGGTGGCCTTGCGGGCTCTCGCCCGGCTCATCGCGACTGTGGGCGGGACTGCCGAGCCCGTGCGGCTCGTCAAGCTTGAGGCCCTCTATGCCGCGCTTTCGGCAGATCCCGGCAAGGGGCATACGCTGGGAGGCTGCCAAATCGTGCCTTCGCAAGACCGGCTCTTTGTCTTCCGGGAAGTGCGCAAGACAGGTCTTCACGAGCTTGATCTGCATCCCGGCGAGCGGATGCTCTGGGACAACCGGTTTCGTCTCGAACTTGGAAAGACCGAGAGCGAGCCCGTCACGGTTCGGGCTCTTGGGGAAGATGGCGTACAAGCGCTCACGACATGCCATGGTTTTTTGCGGGTCTGGCCGCGTCTGGCGGCGCGGGCGCTGCCGTCATGCTGGCGCGCCGGAGGGCTGCTGTGTCTGCCTGAGTTCGGTCAAGACGCCCGATCTTCGGATGCGCCATTGTCGCGCCATGAAGGCGCGCTTGACTGCCGAGCGACATTCCTGTGGGGTTGACACAAAGGTGCCTTGAGCAAGGCGCGTATTACGCGCGTCGTGCTTTCACCCATTGAGGAAACATGCACCTCTTGGCGTTAGCGTTACTTGGCAAAACCGCTGCCTATTCCTATGTTAGTAGGTCTTAACTGAGACACCCTGTGCGGGATTGGGGGGTGCACCCAGTCCGCATGCCGCGAGGATCAATCGGTCAGGTCAATATATGAACTCGAACTTTCGCAATTTCATCGTGTGGGTCTTCATCGGCCTACTCTTGGTCGCGCTCTTCAATCTCTTCCAGAGCGAAAGCGTTCAGGTCCGCGGCAACGAAATCAGTTTTTCACAGCTTCTAACAGAAGTTGAAAGTGGGCGCGTCCAGGACGTGACCATAGCCGGCAGCAAGATTACGGGGCAGTTCTCAGACGGCATTAATTTCCAGACCTATGCACCGAACGACCCCAACCTCGTGCAGACCCTGCATGAGAAGGGCGTGAAGATTACGGCGAAGCCATCCGAGGAGGATGTCCCCTCGCTATTCGGCGTGCTGATCTCCTGGTTTCCGATGCTGTTGCTCATCGCCGTGTGGATTTTCTTCATGCGGCAGATGCAGTCGGGCGGTGGCCGCGCCATGGGCTTCGGCAAGTCCAAGGCGAAGCTCCTCACCGAGCGCCATGGTCGCGTCACGTTTGACGATGTGGCTGGCGTCAACGAGGCGAAGGAAGATCTGCAAGAGATCGTGGAGTTCCTTCGTGATCCGCAAAAATTCCAGAAGCTCGGCGGCCACATACCTCACGGTGCGCTGCTCGTGGGCCCTCCCGGTACCGGTAAAACGCTGCTTGCGCGCGCGATCGCGGGTGAAGCCAATGTCCCATTCTTCACCATCTCGGGTTCCGACTTCGTTGAGATGTTCGTGGGCGTTGGTGCAAGCCGGGTGCGTGACATGTTCGAGCAGGCGAAGAAGAACGCGCCGTGCATCATTTTCATCGACGAGATCGACGCCGTGGGCCGCCACCGTGGTGCAGGCCTTGGCGGCGGCAATGACGAGCGCGAGCAGACGCTGAACCAGCTCCTCGTGGAGATGGACGGATTTGAGTCGAATGAGGGGATCATCCTGATCGCCGCGACCAACCGGCCAGACGTGCTCGACCCGGCACTGCTGCGGCCGGGCCGTTTCGACCGCCAGGTGGTCGTGCCGCGCCCCGACATTATCGGCCGCGAAAAGATCCTCAAGGTCCATGTGCGGAAAGTGCCTCTGGCACCGGATGTGGACTTGCGCGTGATCGCACGTGGCACGCCGGGCTTCTCGGGCGCCGATCTTGCGAACCTTGTGAACGAGGCGGCTCTCCTGGCAGCACGCCGCTCCAAGCGCGTCGTGACCCAGCATGAGTTCGAGGACGCCAAGGACAAGGTCATGATGGGCGCAGAGCGCCGCTCTATGGTTATGACCGAGGAAGAAAAGACACTGACGGCGTATCACGAAGGTGGGCACGCGCTCATTGCGATCCGTCAGCCTGCGTCTGATCCCGTGCATAAGGCCACTATCATTCCGCGCGGACGTGCGCTCGGCATGGTCATGCGCTTGCCGGAGCGGGACCAGCTGTCCCACACCCGCGCTAAGCTGAAAGCGGATATCGCTGTTGCCATGGGTGGCCGCGTTGCCGAGGAAGTGGTGTTTGGCTACGACAAGGTCACGTCCGGTGCGTCGTCCGATATCAAGATGGCAACGCAGCTTGCCCGTGCCATGGTCACGCAGTTCGGCATGTCCGATAAGCTTGGGCCGCTGGCCTATGGGGATAATGAGGAGGAAGTCTTCCTCGGCCACTCCGTCGCGCGGCAGCAGCATATGTCCGACGAGACCCAGGCGACAGTCGACGAAGAGATTCACCGCATCGTCGACGAAGGCTTCGAGCTTGCACGGAAGATCATTACCGAGAATATCGACGAGCTGCATACGATTGCACGCGGACTGCTTGAGTACGAAACGCTGTCCGGTGCTGAGATCAAGAGCCTCTTGAACGGCAAGCCGCCGGTCCGGGATTTTCCGGTCGAAGACACGCCGGATGACGGTCCGCAGTCAGCCGTGCCGGTCGCGGGCCGCGGCAAGAAGCCTCCGGCACCCGATACGGGCGGCATGGAGCCTCAGCCGACTTAAGGGGTTGAAGAAGCTAACGGGGGCTCGGCCTTAGCGGCTTGCGACACCAAGACAGGAAGATCTGACACGAGAGTGTCGTCATGCCCGGCCCCGTGCCGGGCATGTTGCTTTGTGAAAAGCTGCGAGCTTTGTGCTAAGGCGCCTCCATGGCAGACGGAAAGCTCTATCTCAGGCCCAATGGGTTTTTATACGGACCGCCAGCTGATGCTGCGGTCGAAGACGGGTTGGCCTTGCCGCTCGCCGGCGGGCCGATTGCGTTTACGAGCGCGGTTCTAATCGAGGGCGACCCCAAGAGTTCGCAGCGCCGCCTGTTTTCAGCGCGTGCGCTCCGTGACGCAGCCGATCCTGACCTTCGGGCCAGGATCGCACTTGTGTCGGCGCCGCGTGAGCCTTTCGCCGGGCTCGACCTATCGCGCCCTGTGCTGATGGGCATCGTCAATGTGACGCCAGACTCATTTTCAGACGGCGGACTTTATGATGAGACCGAGGGTGCGGTGGCCCATGCTGCCGCGCTCGCGAGCGATGGTGCTGAGATCGTGGACATTGGTGGTGAGTCCACGCGGCCCGGTTCCGACACGGTCGCGGAAAGGGATGAGATATCCCGCGTGATCCCCGTTCTGGAAGACCTGAAGGGTTCGGGCACTGTGATTTCCATCGATACGCGCAAGGCCGAGGTCGCGCGTGCCGCTGCTGCCGCTGGGGCCAGAATCTTCAATGACGTCTCCGCATTCACCTTTGATCCCGCCTCATGCGCCGTGGCGGTCGAAGAGGGGCTCGATGTGGTCCTGATGCATGCGCAGGGCGAACCCAAGACCATGCAGGAGAACCCCTGCTATGATGATGTGGTCCTTGAGGTGTTCGACTATCTCGAAGGGCGCATCGAAGCTTGCGTGGATGCTGGGATTGCCGTGTCGCGCATCGTCGTCGATCCTGGACTGGGGTTCGGCAAGACGCTTGAGCACAACCTTGCTCTCTTTGCCAATGTCAGCCTGTTCCATAGTCTGGGGGTGCCGCTGCTCATTGGGGCATCGCGCAAACAGTTCATTCGCGAGCTTGGTCAGGGCATGGGCAAGGACCCGAGAACGAGAGAACCCGGGAGCCATGCCGCTGCAATCGCCGCGGCGAGCCAAGGCGCACAGCTCTTCCGTGTGCACGACGTGGCGGGGACGCGCCAAGCGCTCGCGGTCTGGCGTGCCGCGGTCTTTGGCGCTGAATAGTAAGCAAAAATTGCATTTGCGCTCAGCCTTGGGTGTAATGTTTGCTTACATTTTTTGAACCCATTTTCTTGCTATCCGGGAGCATAGTTCCAAGCCAGGTTGGGCGACCTCGAAGAGGGATTAGTGCGGGCGATTATGTGATATATTGCCTTGCGGCATCGGCTTATCACTTTGCGGCATAGGCCTATCGGCTCGTGGCATGGGCTTTGAGCGCGATATACTGGCTTTGAGCCCATTGATAGTGACGGGGGAATGATCGGGATGCTCCGGAAATTCTTTGGCACGGATGGTATCCGTGGCAGCGCCAATGAATATCCGATGACCTCGGAAGTGGCGCTTAAGGTCGGCATGGCTGCCGGCAAGCTCTTCACAAACGGCTCCTATCGTCACCGCGTGGTCATCGGTAAGGACACCCGTCTTTCCGGCTATATGATCGAATCTGCGCTCGTGTCCGGTTTTACGGCGGTGGGAGTGGATGTCTTCCAGCTCGGCCCGATGCCAACGCCCGCCGTTGCCATGCTGACGCGCTCGCTTCGCGCCGATCTCGGCGTCATGATCTCGGCCTCTCACAATCCCTTCATCGACAACGGCATCAAGCTGTTCGGGCCTGACGGCTACAAACTGTCGGACGATCAGGAAGCCGACATTGAGGCTCTCATCGAGGGCGATGCACCGAGCCTGCTCGCAGCACCGGAGCGTATCGGACGTGCGACCCGCATCGAGAGCGCACGAGAGCGCTATATCGAATTTGCCAAACGGACGCTGCCGCGCAATCTGCGCTTCGACGGGATTCGCGCTGTGATCGATTGCGCGAACGGGGCTGCCTATAAGGTCGCGCCTGAAGCGCTTTGGGAACTTGGGGCCGAGGTCATCAAGATCGGCGTCGACCCGAACGGCCTCAACATCAACAAGGATTGCGGGTCGACCGCGGTCCAGAACCTGATCCGCAAGGTCAGCGAGGTGCGTGCCGATATCGGCATTGCGCTCGATGGCGATGCGGACCGCGTCGTGATCGTCGATGAGAAGGGCTGCATCATCGATGGCGATCAGCTCATGGCGGTTATCGGCGAGTTTTGGCTCAGGCGCGGACGGCTGTCCGGTGGCGGCGTTGTCGCCACGGTGATGTCCAATCTGGGGCTAGAGCGCTACATGGAAAATCTTGGGCTGGGCCTTGCGCGCACGCCTGTGGGTGATCGCTATGTCACCGAGCATATGCGCCAGCACGGCTACAATGTGGGCGGCGAGCAGTCGGGCCATATCGTTTTGTCGGACTTCTCCACTACGGGCGACGGGCTTGTCACCGCGCTGCAGATCCTTGCCGTGGTTGCCCAGAGCGGCAAACCGGTCAGCGAGGTCTGTCAGCGCTTCGAGCCGCTACCGCAGATCTTGGAGAACGTCCGCTACAAGAACAGCCAGCCGCTGGATAATCTCGGCGTGCAGCGGGCGATCACCGATGGGAAGTCGAGACTTGGAAACGCCGGCCGGCTGGTGATCCGCCCCTCGGGCACCGAACCGGTGATTCGCGTCATGGCTGAAGGTGACGACGAAGGCCTGGTAAAGACTGTGGTTTCGAACATTGTCGATGCGCTTTCCGATGCTGCGGCCGCTTAGCAGGCGGGTTTCTCAACGTGAAAAATCGATGGCATCCTCGCGGGTCCAACCCTAGCGTGGCCCCCTTTGCGGTCGAGCCGTGCCAGCCTCAATGATGCTCAAGGCACCTTCACAGCGTTCGACGGTGCCAGCGCGGCTCGGGCGTCCTTCATCGCTTTAGCAAAAGATGGCACGCTTGACGGTAAGTAGAGCCGCACGTAACCCAGCGGTCAGAACTGCCCGCGCCTTGACCCTTTGGGCCTGATCGACACGTTTTGAGAGTATTCGTGGGAGACCGTCCGTGACACCGCCGACCAAACCTGCGCGCCGTCCCGAAAACCCCCGCTTTTCCTCCGGCCCTTGCACCAAGCATAAGGGCTGGTCGCTCGATGCGCTGAAAGGCGCACTGCTAGGGCGCAACCATCGCCAGAAGGAAACAACGGCGCGCGTTGCCGAAGCACTTCAGAAGACGCGCGCGCTTCTGGAATTGCCAGAGGGTTACCGTGTGGCGCTCGTGCCGGCTTCCGATACGGGCGCGGTCGAAATGGCCTTGTGGACACTTCTTGGCCCGCGCGGTGTCGATGTGCTGGCCTGGGAGGCGTTCAGCGCGGACTGGGTCACCGACATTGTCGACCAACTCAAGCTGTCCGATGTGCGGGTCCACAAGGCGCCGTTCGGGACGCTGCCCGATTTGAGCCAAGTGGACTTCACACGCGACGTGGTCTTTGTTTGGAACGGCACGACCTCTGGCGTGCGCGTGCCAAACGGCGATTGGATTTCGCAGACGCGCGAAGGGCTGACGATTTGCGATGCGACCTCCGCGGTCTTCGCGCAAAAGCTGGATTGGCGAAAGCTCGATGTGGTGACTTATTCCTGGCAGAAGGTGCTGGGCGGAGAAGCGCAGCACGGCATGCTGATCCTCTCGCCGCGCGCGGTCGCGCGCTTGGAGGGCTATACGCCGCCCTGGCCAGTGCCCAAGCTCTTCCGCCTCACGAAGAATGGTGCCTTGATGGAAGATGTTTTCCAAGGGGCGACGATCAACACGCCATCAATGTTGTGCGTTGAGGACTATCTAGACGCGCTGTCTTTTGTCGAGAGCATTGGCGGTCTTGCAGCGGCGATTGGGCGAGCGGACAAGAACGCGGCTGTGATTGCAGACTGGGTGTCGAAGACGCCTTGGGTCGACTTCCTGGCTATCGCGCCCGAGACGCGCTCCAACACCTCTGTCTGCCTCAAAGTGAGCGATCCTGATATTATGGCGCTCGACCTTAAGGCCCAGGCAGAGTTCGCCAAACGCATGGCCAAGCGGCTCGAAGCAGAAGAGGTCGCCTTCGATATTGCGTCCTATCGCTCAGCCCCGCCTGGTCTTCGCATCTGGACCGGTGCCACGGTCGAGCACTCGGACGTGGAGGCGCTGATGCCATGGCTCGATTGGGCGTTTCAGTGCGAAAAATAGGCTCTTGCCACCGCTGACTAAGAGGTGATGCGAAGGCTCGCATCGCGCGCCGCCTCGGGCTATAACCGCACCCGGCCCTTGCGATTCCGCTAGGGCCGTTTCTTTGTTTTTTTGCAGGATTTAGGGGATTTTATCGTGGCCAATGTCGTGGTCGTCGGCTCCCAATGGGGCGACGAGGGCAAGGGCAAGATCGTGGACTGGCTGTCTGAGCGCGCTGACGTGGTGGTGCGCTTTCAGGGCGGCCACAATGCCGGCCATACGCTGGTGGTCGACGGTAAGACCTACAAGCTCTCGCTTCTGCCCTCAGGCGTCGTGCGCAAGAACAAGCTCGCCGTGATCGGCAATGGCGTCGTCGTCGACCCATGGGCCTTGGTGGAGGAAATCGCCCGCGTCGAGGAGCTCGGGGTCACGATCTCGCGCGACAATCTTCGTATTGCTGAGAATGCCACACTGATTTTGCCGCTCCATCGCGAACTCGATGCGTTGCGCGAGGCGGCGGCTGGCGCCGGCAAGATCGGCACGACGAAGCGTGGCATCGGGCCGGCCTATGAAGACAAGGTGGGGCGGCGCGCCGTGCGCGTCATGGACCTGGCCGATTTGTCCGTGCTGAAACCCAAGGTCGAGCGCATTCTCGCCCACCACAATCCTCTGCTTCGCGGTCTCGGCGAGCCGGAGATTTCCGCGGATGATCTTTGCAATCAGATCACAAAGATCGCCGACAAGATTTTGCCCTACATGGACACGGTGTGGTCGCTGCTGGATCAGGCCAAGCGGGACAGCAAACGGATCCTCTTCGAGGGCGCGCAAGGTGCGCTGCTCGATATCGATCATGGCACCTATCCGTTCGTCACCTCCTCCAACACGGTGGCAGCGCAGGCGGCGACGGGCTCAGGCGTTGGGCCAGGCGCCATCCACTACGTGCTTGGCATTACCAAGGCCTACACGACGCGCGTGGGCGAGGGGCCGTTTCCAACGGAGCTGTCTGACGACACAGGCAAGACCCTGGGCACGCGCGGGGCTGAGTTCGGCACGGTTACGGGCCGAGCGCGCCGCTGCGGCTGGTTCGATGCCTGTCTTGTGCGGCAAATGTGCAAGGTCGCAGGCATCAACGGGATCGCGCTGACTAAGCTCGATGTGCTCGACGATTTGCCTGGTGGCAAGCTCAAGATTTGCGTCGGCTATCGGCTGGATGGTGCCGAACTCGACTATTTGCCCGCCGCGCAAGGGGCACAAGCCGGAGTCGAACCGATCTACGAAGAGATGGAAGGCTGGACGGAATCCACCCGCGGCGCGCGCTCTTGGGCGGAGTTGCCTGCGCAGTGCATCAAATATGTCCGCAGGCTGGAAGAGCTGACCGGAGTGCCGGTGGCCCTTCTCTCCACGAGCCCGGAGCGTGAGGACACGATCCTCGTGCACGATCCCTTCGTGGGTTGAGCGGGTCCTCCCTCTTTAGCGATTTTCGGATTCCATGCTCGGCAGTATGATGCAGCTGGGCAGTAACGATCCCCGGGCGGAGCGGTCGGACTAGCAACGGTTTTCGGTCTTGCTGCTTCGGGATGTCACAAGCGGAACAGTGAAGAGATGGCCGAGACCAAATACCCTTGGAACGTCGTATGGATCACGGGCGCGTCCGGTGCGATTTGCGGCGAGGTCGCGCGGCGGCTGAGCGATGCGGGCGTCAAAGTTGCCGCCACCGCGCGCCCCAGCGAGAAGCTTGATGCGCTGGCTGCCTCCAGCGCGAACATCACCGCGTTTCCGGCGGATGTGCTCGATGCGCAAGCTCTCAAGGCCTGTGCGGCAGACGTTGAGGCGAAACTGGGGCCCATCGATCTCGTGTTGCTTGGCGCCGGCATGTACGTCCCCTTCGATATCCGCAACATCGATACGGAGGGATTTCGCCAGACCATGGCGCTCAATGTGGATGGGGTGCTGAATGGTGTGGCGGCAAGCCTGCCTGCGATGCTCGAGCGGCACGAGGGCCATCTTGCCATCATGGGGTCGCTCTTCGGCTATGCGGGTTGGCCCGGCAATGGTGGCTACGGGGCGAGCAAGGCGGCGGTGATCAATCTCGCCGAGAGCCTCAAACTGGAATTGAAGGGCACCGGTGTCGACCTCACCCTCATCAATCCGGGCTTCGTCGATACCCCGCTCAATGCCTCCTACGATCCGAAGAAAAAGCTCTTCGTCATGTCGAAAGAACGCTGTGCGCGCAAGATCCTCGAAAAGCTGCCCAAGCGGCCCTATGAAATTGCCTTTCCGCCACAGGTCGAGATGTTCCTCAAGACCGTGCGAAATCTGCCACGCGTTTCCTCATTCCCCATCGTTCGCTGGTTTATCAAGGCCACGGGGGCTTGAGCCCTGCGTGCTTAGGACAAGAACTCGCGGAAATGTTGATCCAATAAACGGTCCTTGGGATCGCGTGCGGCGCGGGCCGCAGCAAATTTCTGGATGCGTGCGCCGAAGGCCCGGCGCACCATGTCGCGGGTGAGGAAAGGCGTCTGATTGAAGAGCGGCGTTCCCCCGCGCTCGCTGCAAAAATCGTTGTAAGCGTGAAGAAAGTCTTCCCAGTCCGGGCCGCCAGTGGCCGCCGGGTCGATGCTCATCCCTGGGCCTTCCCAGGTGTAGGAGAGTAGAGCCTCGCAGTCGCGGCAAATGGCGTAACCCACAGAGGGCAGATTGCAGCGATATCCGGTCTGCTCTCCGTATTTGATGCAGAAATCGCAATACTCTTCGAGCGTATCGAAAAAGCTCGTCTCCCGGAACGACCACATGCTGAACAGATATTTGATCTCTCCGGGATCGGCTGGGTAGGTGATGATCTGCGCATGCGGCCAGCTACGGTCGTAGCGCATGAACCAAACCATGAGGGATCGCTGCATGGAGGCGAAGGAATCCTGCGCAGTCGCGTGCCATTTCGGGCTCTTAATGTTCTTGTCGATCCACAGGGCGATGGCTGGCGCCCATTTTTTCCAGAACTTATTCCGGTATTGCCAGCGCAGTTTCGACTTCGGCGGCGCGTCCAAATTTTCTTTCCGCAGTTCCACCACCACGCGTTTCGCGTACGGGTAGATGTAGTACATGATCGCGTAACCGCGGGCCTTATAGACCGGGAAAAACTTGCGGAAATCCTCAAGGCTCAGCGAATAGTGGCGCACAATGAGCGCACGCGTCGGCTTGACCTTGATGGTGACCTCGAAGATGAGGCCGAAGAGGCCGTAACTTGAGCGAAAGAGTTGCATCTCTTGCGGGTCGGCGGCTTCGGTAAGTTCGCGAATCTCACCATCCGGTGTGACGTACCGGACGCCGACGACATAGGAGCTGACCTGACCGTAGCTATCGGGGAACGAGGAATCCTTGGTGGCGGCGCAGGCAAAGGCCGCAAGCGTCGTGTTGCCGATTTCGGTGGTGATGTAGGGTTGAAGGCCGCGCGCTTTCAAAGCCTTCGCGAGCTCGCCATGGGTGACGCCCGCCTCGACAGTCGCCGTGTCGTCGGTGAAATGCAGGATGCGATTCATGGCCTTCATGTTGACCATGGTGCCGCCCTCGTCATCGCCGTTCATGCGCGATGTGGAATGCATGGAGCCGGCCGGCCGCACAGGCGTTGGAAAACGCACAGCGTCGGTGACGATCTCGACGAGGTCATCCACACTTTCAGGCGTGACTTTCACCCGTGGGCGATAGGTCCAGGTGCCATCCCAGTTCTTGATGGTGACGTCATGTTGGGTTTCCATGAAGCTCCCTTAAACTCGGCGCAGGCCGTTGCGGCGCCTGACCATAACGGAATCGGCGGCCGAATCCAGGCTCATGCGGCGGTGTTGCTGGGTCTATTAGGAGCTTGGCCAAGCCTGGCGCGACTTGACCCAAATCAATGAGCCCCGGCCCAAATCGAATGGGTTGATGCTGAGTGATCGGAGTGCTTAGGTTTGCCTTAATCTAAAGCTATTTCTCTGGCTCAACTGTCGCAATTGAGGTTTGAGGGTAAGTGAAGCGGTACTGCATCATTGGAGCGGGAGCCTGCGGCCTGACCGCGGCAAAGACCTTTGCGGAGCGAGGGATCGCCTTCGATTGCTTCGAGGCGGAAGCCGATGTAGGGGGGATTTGGAACCCTAAGAGCCCGCATGCGGTGTACGGCTCAACCTATTTCAACTCTTCAAAGAAGCTATCCCGTTACCCCGACTTCAAATTTCCCGATGAGATGCCGACCTATGTCAGCGCTGCGCAGGCACACCAATATTTGCGCGCCTATGCTAAGGAGTTCGGGCTCACTGATAGGATCACGTTCAATACCGAAGTCACCAAGATAGAGCGCGGCGATAAGGGCTGGCTGGTGACACTGGACGGGGGGGCGGAGTCGCGACCTTACGACGGCGTTGTCGTCGCCAACGGCCATCATTGGCATCCGTTCGTGCCGGACTATCCGGGGACGTTCGAGGGCGAAAGTCTGCACTCCCATGACGTGAAGTCGAAGGCACAGCTCAAAGGCAAACGAGTTCTTGTGGTCGGTGCGGGCAACTCAGCCGTCGATATTCTGGACGATGCGGTGCATGACGGGAAAGCGGCGGTGCATTCCATGCGCCGGACATATTATTTTTTCCCCAAGTCGCTCTTTGGCAAGCCAACCGATGTGGTCATCGACAAATTGAGCAGAGTGCCGTTGCCGCGGCCCTTCATGCATGCGCTCTATAAGCTTGGCATGTTGGTCTTGATTGGTTCCCATAAGCGCTTTGGTTTGCCTGAGCCAGACCATAAGCTGTTCGAGGCGCACCCCACCGCCTGTAACACCTATCTCGACCACATTATGCATGGCCGGATTACGGCGAAGCCCGCCATTACGCGGCTCGATGGCAAACGCGTCTATTTCGACGACGACACGTCGCAGGAGGTCGACCTCCTCGTTTGGGCCACAGGGTTCCGCCCCCATTTTCCGTTCATGGATGATCGCCATGTCTTCGATGAGAAGGGTTGGCCGAGCCTCTTCATTCATACCTTCCATCGGGAGTGGGATGATTTCTTCGTTTGCGGCTTGTTCGAGCCTGCCGAAGGCGGCGTATGGCAAATCGCCGACTATCAGGCGCGTCTGATCGCGGCCTTTGTCACGGCGCAGGACACAGATCCGGAGCGCGCAGATTGGTTCCGCGGGCTGAAGCGCGAGGCAACCCCCGATATCGGACATGGGCTGAAGCGCCAGGAGACGGCCTGGCACAAGTTTGAAATTCAGCACTTGCGCTTTCGGCGCTACATGGCGCGGCTGCTCAAGAAGTTTGGCCCAAGCGCCGGGTCTCGGCCGGAGATGCGCACGATGGTCGAGGGCACCGATGAGCAAGAGGGCGAGAGACTGAAGCTCGCATCGTAACGCTTGCCTGAGCCGCAGTGCTGGGCCGGCGGCTATGGCCCTCCTTGCCACGCGCACGCAAAAAAACCCGGAGACTGGTCTCCGGGTTCTTTGTACTCAGTATACTACAACTTCCGTTGACTTAGCCTCTGACGGCGGCAGTGGTCTTCTCCACGGCCTTCTCAACCGGCTTGTAAGCGTCGCGCGCAACAGCGACATACATCTCGCTGATCTTCGTCATCTCGGCCATCCACTTCTCGTAAGCGGACTTGGCATATTTGGTCTGGATCTCGATGGCGTGCTCGAGCGATTTGGCGCCGGCAAGCGTCTCGAATGTCTTGGTGGCATCGGCGAAAGCTTGCTTCGAATAGTCAGTGAAGCTGGTTCCGATCTCCTGGAAGCCTTTGTTCACCTCGCCGTAAGAACGCTGCATGGCCTCATAGCCATCCTTGCTGATTTTCTGGAAGTCTGCGGTTGCCTTGTTCAATTCGACCATGTCCGTGATCCTTTGTTCTGAAATGGTTAGCTAGGGCACAATCAATAGATATTGCACCGCACCATGAATTTCAAGGGTATTGTGCGGCGCACAACTAAAATATTAGAGAGCTAGATTACCGATATATTTCAATAGCTAACGCCCGGCTTCGTCAGAATCATTGCCGGTTCAGGAGCGGAGCGGGTGCGTTGACGACGTGTTGCGCCTAATTTGCGCGTTACAAGTGACAGGCTGTCGGTGGGCGGCGCGGGCGTGCGAGGCGTGCTCTTGCGGTTTTGAATCCGATGGCCTCGGGCGAGGGCCAAAGTCTCTGGGAGAGTGTGATGGCTGATGGTGATGTAAAGACGGGTAGGGCCGCCGGATTCTCGGGCGGCTGCTTGTGCGGGGCGGTCCACTATACGAGCACTGCGGATCCATCATCTGTGGGCCAATGTCACTGCATCGATTGCCGCAAGACCAGCGGCACGGACCATGCGACCAATCTTCTCATGCCCGAGGATGCTTTCACCCTGACGGGTACGCTCAAGTTCTTCGACCAACCCGCCGATAGCGGCAATGTCGTGAGCCGGGGCTTTTGCCCCGAATGCGGCGCATCGATCCTGGCGCGCAATTCCGGCTTGGCGGGGCGAGTTCTGGTGCGTCCATCCAGTCTCGACGACTTGGAGATCGCAAAGCCGCACTTGGTCGTCTTTTCCAGTCGCGTCCCATCCTGGCGTCCTCTCGATCCCGAGACTCCGGCTTTCGCGAATATGCCAGACAGACGCTAGACGTCCGGGCACGCGGCGGCGTGGCGCAATCAAGTGAAAAGAGAAGCAATCTTTCTTCGGCAAATGCTTGAGCGGGACGGGTTGCGTCTCTAAACCAGTCTTATGGCTTTGAGACGCACACAACTTCTGGACACTGCCAGGCGGTGGACCCTTCCGAACCTGAAGCAGTTCCAGGAGAGCCGTCAGCCGGTGGTCTGGCTCTTGGCGCCCCTGATTGGCTTGGCCACCGGCGTTGCGGCAATTCTCTTCCGCTTAGCCATTGGCGTTTTCCAATGGCCGTGGCTTGGCACCATGTCCGAGCACGTGGTGGTGGCAGCCCGCGAGCAGCCTTGGTGGCTGATCATGTTGGCGCCCGCAATTGGCGGTCTGCTCGTGGGATTGCTCCTGCGCTATGCCTTGACCGCAAAGCGCACAGATGCGGTTCCCGATGTGATGGAAGCGCGCGTGAATGCAGGCCGCGGGCTTGATTTGAAACAGGGCCTGATCAGCGCACTTTCAAGCGCACTGTCCCTCGGCGCTGGCGCGAGCGCCGGCCGTGAAGGGCCGATCGTTCATCTTGGCGCGACAATTGCCGCTGCGGTCTCCAAACATTTGAGCTTGCCAAATGCCTCGCGGCGCACGTTGCTCGCATCAGGGGCTGCCGGTGCCGTCGCAGCCTCGTTCAATGCGCCCATTGCCGGTGTCCTGTTCGCACAGGAGGTGATTCTTGGGCACTTCTCGATCACCTCGTTCGTGCCGCTTGTTCTGTCTTCGGTGGTCGCCACGATCCTGTCGCAGGCTTGGTTCGGCAATGTCGCCGCGTTCGCGGTGCCGAACTACAACATCGCGTCCTATCTCGAGGTTCCGGCCTTCATTCTACTGGGAGTGATCGCCGCCGCCGTTGCGGTGATCTTTCAGTTGACGGTGCTCATTGCCGATTGGTGGACTCGCAATATCAAGATGCCGCTCGCGATGCGCCCCGCGGTCGGGGGGTTGTTGATCGGCATTATGGCGATTTGGTTCCCCGAGGTGCTGGGCGTCGGTTACGATTCCACGGATGCCGCGCTCAAGGATCAACTCGCGGTCGGCATGATGATTACGCTGATCGTGGCGAAGACGGTCGCAACGGCAATCGCCTTGAGTTCGCGTTTCGGGGGTGGCATCTTCTCGCCTGCTCTTTATCTCGGTGCGATGACCGGAGGCGCGTTCGGGCTTATTGCCTCCAGCGTGTTTCCTGAATTTGGCTCAAGCGAGGGGCTGTATGCCATTCTTGGCATGGGTGCGGTTGCCGCTGCCGTGCTTGGCGCGCCAATCTCGACAACTGTCATGGTGTTCGAGCTCACTGGCGGTTTCGAGCTGAGCCTTGCCCTGTTGCTCACTGTTGCGGTGGCCAACGGCATCAATCAAGCAATCCTCGGCCGCTCCTTCTTCCAGGCACAGCTCGAATCACGCGGCATTGTCTTGCATGAAGGGCCGCACCGCACGGTCATGAAAGAGATTCGCGTCTGCGACATCATGCGACCGTTGAGTGATGACGAGCCCACCGAGCTACCTGAAGGGGAGCGCGAGCGTGCGCTGCAATCGGATGAAACGCTTGAGACGGCGCTGCGGGCCTTCGATACGCTGGGCGCGGAACGGCTCCCTGTTGTAGAGGTCCACGACCGCAGCCGGATCGTCGGCTGGGCGACACAGCCCCATTCCTTGCGCGCTTTTAACAAGGCCCTGATCGCCGCGAGCGTCGAAGAACACCGGTAGGAATTATTCTGTGGTGTTTCGAGCCATTTTGGCGGCGCGGCGAAGTCGGCTGGCGACTGTCTTTGGAAACCGCGCGTTCAGGACGAAGAGTGTGCGGTACATGCTCGGCTTCACCACAACTCGCTTCTTCCCAGCCATGCCCTGCATGATGGCGTCCGCGGCCTCCTCGGGTGTCAGGGTCGGAAAGAGTCGCTTATCGGTCTTGGGCACGTTTTCCAGGCTCCCCGGGTTATGCTCCCAATAGGGTGTGTCGACCCTGCCGAGGATTACCAAGGTGACGAAGATGCCGGTTGGCTTGAGTTCGCTGCGCAGGGCCTCGGCGAAGCCTGCAACCGCGTGGCGCGCGGCTATGTAGGCGGATGCGTTGGGCCACGTGAGATAGGAGGCCGGTGAGGAGACAAAGGCGATCCCGCCCGAGCCCCGCTCGATCATGGCTGGCGCGAAAGATCGCGTGAGAGTGAAGGCCGCCAAATACGGAACGGCCATCATGGCGGCTGCCTCGTGAGCGCTGGTCTCCAAAAACGGGATCCAGCGCCCGGCACCCGCATTGTTGATCAACAGGTCCGGGGTGCCGGCCTCGCGGGTCAAGCGTGCGGCCGCCTCAACCGTGGCATCAATATTCTGCAGATCGACAGAATAGGTGGTGGCGGTCCCGCCGCCGCTCCGAATGGCCTCCGCCACGCGTGCCAGACGGGCTTCATCGCGGGCCAGCAGGAGAACATGGGCGCCGCCCGCGCCGAAGCGCTTGGCGGTGGCTTCGCCGACGCCGCTGGAGGCCCCGGTAATCAGCACCAATTTCGAGGGCATTTTGGAGGCTTTCTCCGACGGTCTTGCGAGGTTGGGATGGCCAGGAAAACGCGAACTGGGTCTTTACCGCTCGACTGTGACACAATAGTAACAGAGTTCCGGGAACGAGTTGAGAGCGCGGCAAGATACTGGTATCGGCGTCTCCATCCCGCAATAATCGCGCCGACTCAAGATCGGCTATCGGCTTAAGGAGGCTTCTATGAGGTCGTATTGGCGCGCGTTTGCGCTAGCATTGGCGGCAGTTGGGCTTTGCATGACTCAGAGTGTCACGGCGCAGGCTGGCTGTGTTGGTTTGTCCGGGACAGCGGACGGGGTCAATAAGGCAACGGCTGTCAGCCGTTCCCAAAACGCGCTTGCGACGGCGATCCAGGAGTACAAGGTGGCAAAGCGCATCCGCAACGTCACAATCAACCCGATGCGTGCGAAGCCCCAGCCCTATTGGCGCGGCGGGGTCTCTCCCAATCTCTATCAGAAACCCGATGTTGTCACGTCGAGAGGCCACACGATCTGCTGGTCCGGTGTGGTGTCACCGACGGTGTGCACCTCGGGCGCCAAAATCTGCTGGTAGTCTCCTACCGGAGCGCCGAGGACGAGCGTCAAGCGTGAGCGCGAACGGTCGTTGGGAACCTCTACTATTGTGCATTTGAACGCCTGAGCGGGCCCTGTTCGCGCGCCGGACCCTATCTGCCTGCGCCTCCGGCTGGACGGCGGCGGTGTGGGGTCAGTGTGCCAATCAGTGGGGCACAACGACGCCTGCGGTTTTCGGCCGCGACATGAAGAAGACCACCGGCACGATCCCCAGCGTGCAGATGCCGATGAACCAGAACAGATCGTTGAAGGCGAGCATCTGCGCCTGACGTGCAATCTCGAGCATGACCGCGGCGCTAGCTTGGGGGTCCTGCGGCGTCAGTCCGCGCTCGGCGAGACTGGCCAAGAGGTCCCTGTTATAGGGCGTGATATGCGCGGTCAGTTCAGCGAAATGAATATGGGATTGCCGCACGAAGAGCCAGCTTACGATGGCGATGCCCGCTGAACCCCCAATGCCCCGCATCAAGGAATAGACGCCCGAGGCCTCGTCGTATTTCGCATTGGGGACGTTGGCGAAAGCCACCGCCGTGAGTGGTACGAAAAAGAGGCCGGTGCCTGCGCCCGCAAGCAAGGTCGGGGTCACGATGCCCCAGGGATCGATCTGAAGATTGAATTCGGCCTGCGGCAGCGTGCCGGCAGCGGTCAGGAGAAGGCCGGCGGCGACCAGCCAGCGCGGATCGACAAAGCGCATCAACAGCCCGCCGGTAATGGCCAGCATCGCCGCACTGACAAGACCCCGGGGGACAAAGAGCAATCCCGCCAAATCCGCAGGATAGCCGAGCAGCCGTTGGGTAAAGAGCGGCATGAGAGCCATCCAACCGAACAGGCTGATGCCGAACAAGGTGATGGCGAGCGTGCCTGCAACGAAGCTGCGATCCGTCAAAAGCGACAGGTCGATAATGTTGTCCGGCTTGTTCCAGCCGCGCATGAAGAACGCAAGCGTGCTGAACACGGTGATGATCGTGCCGGCGACGATCACTTTCGAATTGAACCAGTCGCGCATATGGCCCTGATCGAGCACGAATTGCAGCGCGCCCACGGAGAGGATCAAAAGCGAAAGGCCGACCCAATCGGTCTTGATATCCTTGATGGCGCGTGCGGGCAGATAGCCCACGGATAATAGAAGCGCCAAGATACCGATCGGGATGTTGATGTAGAACACCATCCGCCACGAATAGGTCTCGGTGAGCCAGCCGCCCAGCGCGGGTCCGACGACAGGCGCCACCATGATCCCGAGCCCGAATATGGCGAGCGCCTGGCCCTGCTTGTCGCGCGGGAAGGCGTCCATCAGGATCGCCTGGCTGAGTGGCACCAGGGGCGCGCCGAACACGCCTTGAGCAAGCCGGAACGCGACCATGCTCTCCAGATTCCAGGACAGACCGCACAGAGCCGATGAGATCACGAAGCCGGTAATGGACCACAGAAGCAAGCGCTGGCGCCCAAGCCATTTGGATAGGAAGCCCGTGAGCGGCATCACCACGGCGGCAGCCACGATATAGGACGTCAGGATCCAGGTGATCTGATCGGATGTGGTGGCGAAGGCGCCGAGCATATGGGGCACGGCCACATTGACGATGGTGATGTCCAGAACTTCCAGGATGGCTGTCAGCACCACGGCCACGACGAGCGCGATCGGAGGGCGCTCGATTGCGGAAGGCGGAGGAGGTGGCGCCGCACGTTTTGCAGGCGGCTTGCCGCCTCTACCAGAGCCGCCGCCGCTCGTTTTCTTGCCACGCAGGGTCTGGGCCGCCTGCTCGTCGCTGCGCGTCTGAAGGACGTTGGGCTCAGAGATCGCGTCGTTGGCGGCTGTTTTGCTGGCCGGCGCTTTCTCGGCGCTTCCCGGCCGCTTTGCGCGTCCAGGAGTCCTTGTAATCCTTGGCGATTTGACGCCCCCGCGCCGCTCGCGGGTCATTGCGCGCTGTTGGCGGACGCGTTTTGATCGGGCGCCGCTTCAGCGCGCGCGCCGTTCGTGGCCTCATCCGTCGTGTCGATCCTCACCGTCGCTGTGGCGCCGACACGCAAAGGCCTCTTTGGATCGTTCTTGCTCTGGATCTTGATCCGCACCGGGAAACGCTGGGTGACTTTCACCCAGTTGCCGGTGGCATTCTCCGGCGGCAGCACCGAAAAGAGGGCACCAGAGCCAGGGCTGATGCTCTCCACAATGCCCTCGATCTCGTAGCCGGGATACATGTCCAGTTTGATCGTGGCAGGCTGACCGTGCCGGATGCGGGCGAGATCGGTTTCCTTGAAGTTGGCATCGACCCACCAGGCGCCGGATTCCACGAGAGGAAAAGCCGGCGTCCCGGCGTTCAGGACTGCGCCAGGACGAACCCGGACATTGGAGACCCAGCCGTCGCTAGGCGCCACCACGTGGGTTTTGACACGATCATCGGTTGCCTTATCCAGCTGTGCTGCTGCGCCGCGCAGCTTGGCTGTCGGTGTGGTGACGACCATGTCTTTATCTTGTGTGGTGCTAAACGCATCGTGGGCGCGCTCATAACCGCTTTGCGCCTCGTGGACGGCCTTCAAAGCCTTCAGCAACGGTGCCCCGGGGGGTTGATCCGGATCTTGGGCCTTGTTTGCCGCGCGGTAGTCGGCGAGCGCCTTCACTAATGCTACGCGTTTGGCATCCATCTCATTGGCGGCAGCCTTCAGATGCTCGCCTTCCGTCCCGGTCGCGTTCACAGCCGCATCGAACTGAGCCCGGGCGCCGCGTAGCGCCGCCTCATAAGGCGCAGCATCAATATCGAAGAGAGGATCGCCCTCGGAGACCTTCTGGTCGTCCATGACGTAGACATAGACGATAGGCCCGGCGACGAGCGGGGCAATTCGTACGATATCCGCGCCCGTATAGGCGTTGTCAGTCGAGGGGTAGATTTCCGCATAACGCCAATAGGCGAGCACACCGCCAATCGTGACGGCGAACAACACGAACAGCGCGATCCAACGGAGCCGGGCGGTACCCGTCTTCGAGGTTTTTTCCATTGAATCGGAAGTATCTTGTGCTGTGGCGGAAATCTTAGCGTCCTTACTCACGGTTTAGTCTACCCCGGCTTTGATAGCAGCTTGATGAAAGAAGGCTTCTTTTGAGCCCGTTATTCTAGCTTAAGCAAGGCATATTAATGACGAGCCCCATCCCGCGCGCTACGGCAGCAAGAGGTGCCACGGAGACTTGGAAATCCATCATTTCTTTTTATGACCTTGCAGTTGTGTGAGCGCGTTCGTCTTGGTGACTTTGCGGACGCAGACTGGGGCTTGCCTATTCGGCGCTTTCAGAGCAGCGCCCCCCGGCGTATGGTGCGTTTCGTTCCGAGGGGAGCTTCATGTGAGGCTGAGAGTCCGAAGAATTTCGGAGACCCTTAGAACCTGATCCGGCTCGTACCGGCGAAGGGACAGGAAGCCATGAATATCCAAGACAAGAAGCTGACCTCTCTACATGTGACCACGGGGCCGCTTTCTGGCAGCCGCAAGGTCTATTCATCGCCAAAAGGCTGTGATGCGGTGCGCGTGCCCTTGCGCGAGATTGGCTTGAGCAACGGCGAGGCGTTTCGGGTCTATGATCCCTCGGGTCCGTATTCGGATAGCGCCGTTAAGATCGACGTGAAGCGCGGTCTCGATCCGTTGCGGGCGCCTTGGGTTGAAGCGCGCGGCGGGGTGGAGCTGTACGAAGGCCGCACCATCAAACCCGAAGACAACGGGAACGTGGGTGAGACGCATTTGGCAGAGGCGTTTCAGGCAACCCGTGCGCCGCTGCGCGGAATGCCAGGTCAGCCTATTACGCAGCTTGAGTTTGCGCGCGCCGGGATCGTCACCAACGAGATGATCTATATCGCACATCGCGAGAATATCGGGCGCATGCGGGCCGCCGAAGAGGCGGAGCTGCGTCTCGACGATGGCGAGAATTTCGGTGCGAGCGTTCCTGCCTTCGTCACGCCCGAGTTCGTGCGCGACGAGGTGGCGCGCGGGCGGGCCATCATCCCCGCCAATATCAACCACCCCGAATCCGAGCCGATGACCATCGGCCGCAACTTCCTCACCAAGATCAACGCCAATATTGGTAACTCGGCCGTGACGTCCTCGGTCGAGGAGGAGGTGGAGAAGATGGTGTGGGCGATCCGCTGGGGCGCCGACACGGTCATGGACCTCTCCACGGGCCGCAACATTCACACAACGCGCGAATGGATCATCCGCAACGCGCCCGTGCCCATCGGCACCGTTCCGATCTATCAGGCGCTGGAGAAGGTGGGCGGCGATCCCGTGAAACTCGATTGGGAGTGCTACAAGGACACGCTGATCGAGCAATGCGAGCAGGGCGTGGACTATTTCACGATCCATGCGGGCGTGCGGCTTGGCTATATCCACCTCACGGCAGACCGCATCACGGGCATCGTCTCGCGCGGCGGCTCGATCATGGCCAAATGGTGCCTTGCGCATCACAAGGAGAGTTTCCTTTACGAGAACTTCGCGGATATTTGCGAGATCATGCGCCGCTACGATGTGTCCTTCTCGCTTGGCGATGGACTGCGCCCCGGCGCCATTGCCGATGCGAACGACCGGGCGCAATTCGCCGAGTTGGAGACGCTGGGCGAGTTGACGAAAGTCGCTTGGGACCATGGCTGCCAGGTGATGATCGAAGGGCCGGGTCATGTGCCCATGCACAAGGTCAAGGTCAATGTGGAGAAGCAGCTGAAAGAGTGCGGCGAGGCGCCGTTCTATACGCTCGGCCCGCTCGTGACTGACATTGCGCCGGCCTACGACCACATCACCTCCGCCATTGGCGCGGGTATGATCGGCTGGTTTGGCACGGCCATGCTTTGCTATGTGACGCCGAAGGAGCATCTTGGCCTTCCCGACCGAGATGACGTGAAGCAAGGCGTGATCGCCTACAAGATCGCCGCGCACGCGGCAGACCTAGCCAAAGGGCATCCGGGCGCGCAGGCCCGCGATGATGCGATCTCGCAGGCGCGCTTCGACTTTCGCTGGGACGATCAGTTCAACCTCTCGCTCGATCCCGACACCGCGCGGGCCTATCACGATGCGACCATGCCGAAGGAGGCGCACAAGCTTGCCCATTTCTGCTCCATGTGCGGGCCGAAATTCTGCTCCATGGAGATCACCCGCGAGGTGCGCGACTATGCGGCCAAGCTCAACGATCCATCAGGGGTAGGGGGCTCAAGCGCTGCCACGCTTTCGGACGCCGAACGCCAAAAGGGCATGGACGAGATGAGCGAAAAATTCCGCGAGATGGGCAGCGAGGTCTATGTGGAGGGCGAGTGAGCTTTTGACCAGAAAGCGGACTTTGCACACAGTGTGCGGCTGAATGATTGTCCTATGTGTGCCTCTTATTAGCGGATGCCTTTTTTGAGGCATCAATCACGATGATTTCAGAAGCGGGTTCGCCACTTTCTCTTCGGATCTTCTGAAGCTCCTTGAACTGGGCCAGCTTAAGATCTCGCTCGCCAGAGTTCATGACGACGAAGATGCCGTGCGGTGTCGATGGCACCGCTCACTCCCGCACAAAGGTCCCCAGGCCCGTGCGATCGTAAAAGTCGAGCACGACCTTTAAAGCCCTGCCGTTCTCGCCAAGGGTGAAGATGGCTCCGGCGAGGCCGTTGGCGTTCTCACCAATGGTCTCGAAGCTGAATGTGTCGCCGTCGAAATGGGTAAGCGCGAAAGTTGTGGGTGCGGCCTGCGGACCCAGGGTCATGGAGAGCCTGCCGCCATCGGCTGCGACCTCAAGCGGGCCGTAATAGGAATTGCCGAAATTTCCGGCGTAAGCGGCGTGGTCTTGCGCGGGCGTCGGACTGGCGAGCCGGCTGGCATAATCCACCTCTGGCGCCTCGGCCGCGTCGATCTGCATGAAAATGTGGCCCAAGAAGCCGACCCAGTCCACGGTCTGTCTGCCGTTCTGCGCGACGTCGAAGAAGGCCGCACCGATCGCCTCGGCAACGCCGATGGGCCGGCCATTGGTCAGAGTCACGATGCCGATATCCTCGCCGGGCATGAAGGTGATATTGGTTGCGGTCCCAAGGTTGAACGCGCCGGAATGGCCCAGCCGCACGTGGCCTTCGTCGTCGTAGCCAACGTTCCAGCCATATCCGTAAAAGCCCCCGCGCGCTGCGCGAGAGCGGGGCGACCCCGTAATCACTTGCGGCTCCTGGCTAGCGGCCAGCGCGTCCGCATTGACGATCTCCTTGCCAGCCAGAGTCCCATTGCCAAGTTGAAGGCGCATGAAACGCAGCATATCGTTGAGCGAGGCGCTGGCGCTCCCGGCGGGGGCTTGGGCGTCTGCATTGCGGTCGAACTTGGCCACCCAGGTGCCGTCCTTCCGGCGCACGTGGATGCGGGCGCGGTCCGCGTGGGCGAGATAGTCACGATGGCGGTAGCTCGCTGTCGTCATGCCGGCGGGGCCGAACAGCGTGTCTTCCGCAAGCGCCTCCCAGCTTTGACCGGCGGCCGCAGCGGCAGCGATCGCGCCGGCGGTGTAGCCGATATTGCTGTAGTGATAGGTCGCACGGAACGGGTCGAGCGGCTGCTGGTCGATATGCGACAGGATGTAGTCGCGGTCGAAGCCGAGATCCTCGAGAAGGTCGCCGGCACCGGTGTGCAGGCCGCTGCGATGGGACATCAGGTCGGCGATCGTTGCATGCCGGGTGACTACGGGTCTTGAAGCGCGAAC
>Ga0316190_10000062_pt1 | contig 59262 bp, 58 predicted proteins | sample Eddworburrow2_MG_FD_204929 | JGI IMG/M metagenome (GOLD analysis project Ga0316190, IMG submission 204929) | Coastal sediment microbial communities from Maine, United States - Eddy worm burrow 2 | ecosystem: Environmental > Aquatic > Marine > Coastal > Sediment | place: USA: Maine | collected...
ACGCGTTGGCAAATTTCTGCTTATTGTTTGACAGCGCGAAAACTTACTAAATCGCAATCAAATAATCTTTCTGACTGATCTTCAGGGATAAGCAGATAGTCCTGTCCATTCAATTTAGCTATCAAGCTGCACTGTCCGGCAAATGTATCCAGCTTCATCAGCAGCTTTACCCGCCCACCGGTTTCGACTAGCTCCCCATAGAGCCACATACCGATCTGACCGTCTTCAAATGCTCCGCCACCACTACCGCTCTTGGTCAATGCTACCGCGTGTGCCTGATTTGCGAGCATTTCCGCTCCAACGTGCAATTTATTGGTGTCATCAAGCATCATACGCCGAACGACTGCTACGCCCCAGTTTTTCACACCGCTCGCCCATACTCCTAGCAAACTACCGACACGAATATTTTCTCTTCCTTTCGCTGGAAGCACGGTACGAAACCCGTTCAAACTGACATCCTCAACTTCCCATCTCAGTGATAAATCCATATCAAAATTGAGCACAGGATTAGAGTTTTCCACTATTTTGGCGTAACCCAGCACTACATTCATATTAATCATGACGCTGCGCCGTTCACTGAGCCTTAAAGGCGGAGCAACCATATAATCAAGCAAATGTTGTGCAGCTTCACACACCAATTCTGCCGGGTACAAGCCATTCAAAGTCAACTCCTCGGTGACAACTCTTTTCCGGACTGTAATAATCAATTGCTCCAGCTTTGGCTCCATGTCAACCATGCTGATGTATCGCTTGTGTGAATTTTCTTCAGCCTCCAGCTTGACACGCTTGGGTGCTGCCGGATAACTCAGATCAAAACTGAACAGGTCTTTTTTTCCTTTTTGTGTATGCATGTTTATACTGTCGCAGTATTGAGTCATGAGGCGATCAGTCAAATGCATATAAAGTGGCTGCATGTTGTTGCCACAACTGGCATACCATCCTAGCGCGTGTCCAGTTTCACATGCCACTGAAGTGCTGCCGGATATACCTGGATATAATTTTACCGGCGTATCAATGCATTGCTGTTGCTCGGCAAAATCATAAATCTTTGCAAAATTCGCCCATATTCCTGTATCGACCTTTTCATAACGCACACAAATAAACTTCAAATATCCTCTCAAAGAATTTACAGTGCGCGTTAACAATAGCGGCAGCTGGGCCTTAATAGCACTGTTGCCTTTTACAGTTTGTGTATAACGCTCAAATACCAAATAATAGGCATCGAAAGTATGCCTTAATAAATTAATAAGCACCATGAACAAGCGGTTTTCCTGGAATTGACTAAGTTCATGCGGAGTAAAATACTCTCGCATCAATTTTCGAGTGTATGGCTGGGCAGCATTATCGAGTAAGCACAGCACCTCAAACTGGTACTCCAGTTTGAACTCGTTGCTTTCTGAAATTGATTCTATCCATTCGGCCAACTCCATAGCAAACTTGTGACTATCACTTTTGGGCAGGTCTTGCAGGAACGCCTGAGCTGACTTGATATCTGCCAAGGGATGGTCGGATTTTTTACCAAATATCTCCGAAAACATATTTTTATTACCTTTTAAAATTGCTTTTCTATGCTACTAATATAAACAATATAACTACAAAACGATGCTATGAAAAGCTGCAAAAATGACTGATGTGATAACTTGGATAAATAATAGTGATGCATTCCCACCTGTCACCCGGGCAATGCATTCACCAAATGGCTTGCTAGCAGCAGGAGGTGACTTGTCAGAAAATCGCCTGCTCGACGCCTATCGTCAGGGAATATTTCCATGGTTCAATCCCGGCGAACCTATCATGTGGTGGAGCCCTGATCCGCGCACGGTAATGATGCCGAGCGAATTCAAAGCCTCGCGCTCACTCACCAAGATACTTCGCAACAGCACATTTGAAGTACGCTTAGATACAGCCTTTGAGCAGGTGATGCGCGCCTGTGCCACACCACGGGATGAGCAGCAAGGCACCTGGATAAGCGAGGAAATGATTGTGGCTTATAGCAAATTACACCAGCTCGGTTATGCCCATTCGGTAGAAGTGTGGGCATCGGGAAAAATGGTTGGCGGTTTGTATGGTGTCAGCATCGGACGGATGTTCTACGGTGAATCCATGTTCAGCCATGTCAGCAACGCATCAAAAATTGCATTGGCACATCTCGCCTTCCATCTTGAGTACTGGCAATTCGGCATGATTGATTGCCAGATGCACACGCAACACTTGGCCACCTTGGGCGCACGCGAAATACCGCGTAGTGAATTTATCGCTCGATTAAAGAAATTGGTACACTGTGAACCTGTAAGTGACTGGAAGTTTGATTCCAAAAATTCAAAAACCTGTTTCCACAAACCAGTGTGAGTGAACCTTACCCTAGATGAACCTGCTCAACGACATCCCCTATTCTTCGCTGCACTTTTATCTGACAGCGCCTTATTCTTGCAGTTATTTGCCTGATGTTCAGGCACGATCCCAGGTTGCCACACCAACCTTCCTGATTAACACTGCCTTGTATTCGGAACTGGTTATACAGGGTTTCCGGCGGAGCGGAACCCATACTTATCGACCGCACTGCGATAGTTGCGATGCCTGCGTACCACTGCGCGTAATAGCAAAAAAGTTCAGCGCAAATCGGTCACAAAGACGCGCATGGAACAAGCATTCCAATTTAGAAGCAACGCTACAACCTTTGCAGGATAATCCAGATCATTACAATCTCTACCAACGATACCAAAACGCACGTCACAAAAATGGCGGCATGGACAAGGAAGACCGCGAGTCCTACCAGAACTTTCTACTACAAAGTCATGTTGACTCGATACTGGTGGAATTCCGAGAACAGGGCTTGTTGCGAATGGTCAGCGTAATTGATCTGCTCAACGACGGTCTGTCATCCATATATACTTTTTTTGAGCCGGACCTACCCAATACGAGTTTCGGAATTTACAACGTGATGTGGCAAATCGAACTGTGTCGCAAATTAGATATGGAGTTTGTTTACCTGGGATACTGGATAGCACGAAGCCGCAAAATGTCCTACAAAACGCAATACCGCCCCGCGCAGGGATTGATAAATGGCATTTGGGTTGATTCAAACGGGTTTAATCCAGGCCAAACTGAAAGTAATAGCAAATGAAAAGTCGCCTAGGCATCTTCGTATTTACCCTTTTGATACTGCCGTTAGCAGGATTATGGCTAAGTGATTCGCAATGGTACGCGCTCACTACCGATACACCTGCTGCAATCACAAATCCACCCGCAACATTACTAACCACACTGATGATGGCCGGCTATGTTTTTCTCATAAATCACATAATCAATCTGCTAACGGGTAACAACCCACTCAAATCACAGCGCGCTTACATGTTATGGATGGCCGCCGCCGGAGCCATACTAGTTTGGTTGCTGGTTTACTTGAATTTGTATGTAGCAAACTGGACAACTCAACCTCAGAACCAGGTGCTGCAATTGTTACTCTATACACCACTTTTTGCCACACTTGCTCCGGCAGTACTGAGCACCCGCACCTTGCTCGGCTCTGTGCCTGGCGTGCTAAAATATTTATCACGCTGCATCGCCTTGCCAACACTCAAAAATGAAACATTAATCTTCAGCATGACTGCCATGATCGTTACCGGACTGCTGGGCGGTGTTGCGTGGCCTGACCAGTTATTCTGGCTACTGTGGTTATCTCCACTGCTGTTGCTAACCACACTACAATTACTATGGCATGAAAGTACGATTTTTGACGGATTGGCACGAGGAGACTGGGGGCGGATAATATTCGCCTGTCTATCGGGCATCGTAGTCTCCAACTTTCTTATCTTCACTTACCAGACAAATGGCGGGGTCATCAGAATAGACCTGCCTAACCTACTGCTCGCACAACTTGGTTTTGCTGTATTTGGCATGTTATGCCTGCAACTCGGTGATGTAATCGCAGAAAACTGGCGCGGCAAACAACGAGGGGAGATGTTCCGGAAAAAGAAAAATTTTTCTATCCCGATAGTCGTCAAGAAAAACTGAACAAACTATCCATGTATACACTCCTTCGCCCCGCATTATTCAAACTTGATGCAGAATTTGCACACCACCTTACTCTCAGCGGTTTGCGAAACTTGCATGCCCTTGGATTAACCAGTCTATTTGCCTCACGACCAGCTGACGACCCACGTATTGTAATGGGACTGTCGTTCCCCAATCCGGTCGGATTGGCTGCCGGACTCGACAAAAATGGGGAATGTATAGACGGGCTGGCAGCACTCGGCTTCGGTTTTATCGAAATCGGCACTGTCACGCCCCAACCCCAGCCCGGTAACCCAGCCCCACGGCTGTTCCGCCTGCCACAGGCTAACGCCATCATCAATCGCATGGGTTTCAACAACGATGGCGTAGACAAGCTGATCGTTAATGTGCAACGCGCCAAATACCGGGGCCTGCTGGGCATCAATATCGGCAAGAATGCGCTTACACCAATCGAGCACGCTGTAGACGATTACCTGATTTGCCTGCGCAAAGTTTACGCCCATGCTAGCTACGTCACTGTCAACGTATCATCACCCAACACCAAGAACCTGCGTCAATTACAAGACGAGGAAGCGCTGAACACCCTGTTGTCTGCACTAAAGAGTGAACAGACCAGATTAACTGACGAACATGGCAAGTATGTGCCCATTACGCTGAAAATAGCGCCTGATATGGAAATTGAGCAGATACGCCAAATCGCAGCACTACTCATGCGCCATCATGTCGACGGAGTGATTGCCACCAACACTACCCTTTCACGCAGTGGCGTTGAGCATCTGGCTAATTGCTCGGAACAGGGCGGTTTAAGCGGATCGCCAGTACGCGACAAATCCACAACCATAATTCGCCAACTTGCTATAGAACTAAGGGGTGAGCTCCCCATCATCGGCGTAGGTGGCATACTTTGCGGCGATGATGCAACAGAAAAGCTCAAGGCTGGCGCATCATTGGTGCAGGTTTACAGCGGGTTGATATATCGCGGCCCGGAGCTGATAGTGGAATGTGCATCGGCAATCCGGCGAGCTCACTAAACTCCCAAAATCATCCTAATGGAGAAGGAAATGTATACCGAAAAGAAACCCAAAGGCTCGGACAGCGAACGCAAGGTATTGGAGCATGCTCATCGCGGTCTGCAACTCATGACCGAATATCGGCCTAAGCTGATGGGCAAGGTGCAGGCTTTCATGGCCGAGGCCATGCAACCGGGTGTGCTCAACAAAAAGGAAAAGGAACGCATTGCCCTGGGTATGGCACTGACCCAGCAATGCCATTACTGCATCGCCCTGCATATTCGCGCTTGTAAACACGCCGGGGTAAGCCTTGAGGAGATCATGGAGGTCTGCGGCATCGGCATTATGATGGGCGGCGGGCCAGTGCTAACTCACATGGCTGAAGTGGAACGCGCATTGAATGAGTTCTATCTCGACGAGAACGGTGATCCGATATGAGGCTGCACAATTGGTCTCACTGGGCGACATGAGATTACTGAAGGATATGGGGCAGCTTTTTTTTCCAAGGTCATCGGCATTGAAATGGTGCCTTAAGTAATATCCTTATGCCCTTAACGCGGTTGTAGCTGAACTTGAATCAGGAGATAATTCGCGGCTAAATTTAAAGGCCCTGCCAAATGACTGAATACCTGCTAATTTTGGTCAGCGCGGTGTTTGTGAACAACATCGTGATGATCAAGATTCTGGGCTTATGCCCGTTCATGGGTGTCTCCAAAAAACTGGAGACAGCCATAGGTATGGGAGCAGCGACCACCTTTGTTTTGACACTGGCATCAGGTTCCAGCTATCTCATCAATCATTATCTGCTCGGACCTGAACTCTCTTATCTAACTACGCTGTCTTTCATCGTGGTGATTGCCGGTATCGTGCAATTCACAGAAACAGTGATTCAAAAAACCAGCCCTATGCTGCATCAAGTGTTAGGCATATATCTACCGTTAATTACGACCAACTGCGCAGTTCTGGGTATTCCACTGCTCAATGTGCAAGCCAAACACAATTTCATGGAATCCATATTTTTCGGTATGGGCGGCGCTCTGGGCTTTACCATGGTGATGATATTGTTCGCAGCTATGCGTGAACGTCTGGAAGGTGCAGATGTTCCAGTGATATTCAAAGGGTCAGCTATCGCCATGATCACAGCCGGTTTGATGAGTCTGGCATTCATGGGCTTTTCAGGAATGATCAGATAATGCTAAGCGCACTATTAGTAATGGCTGCGGTCACGATTGTGCTTGGGGCAATATTGGGCTTTGCTGCCATCAAATTTCGCGTCGAAGGTAATCCATTAGTGGAAAAAATCGATGCAATACTGCCGCAGACACAATGCGGGCAATGCAGTTACCCCGGTTGCAAACCTTATGCAACAGCGATTGCAGCCGGAGAGGCCGACATCAATCGTTGTCCGCCGGGTGGCGAGGAAGGCATCCACAAACTTGCTGACTTGCTAGGTGTTGATTTCAAGCCTTTTGGTGGCGATACCGCTGCGCCCAAAGATAAGGCAGTAGCGTTTATCGACGAAAGCAACTGCATCGGATGCACCTTGTGCATACAGGCTTGTCCGGTTGATGCAATTGCCGGAGCAGCCAAGCAGATGCACACCATCATTGCTTCAGAATGTACCGGCTGTGAACTGTGTGTTGCACCCTGCCCGGTAGATTGCATCAGCATGATATTGATCGAAGAAAAGATCACCAACTGGAAGTGGAAATATCCCACCTTCGCGCTGTCCCCTGTTCAATGATTAAGCTCCATCATTTTCACGGTGGCATCCATCCGCCTGATTACAAATCACAGTCTACACAGTCAGCAATTGCGCAGGCTCCGTTGTTTTCCGAGATAGTAATTCCGTTTCACCAGCACGCAGGGGAAACTGCAAAACCAATCGTGCAAGTCGGAGATCATGTGTTAAAGGGTCAGATGATCGGGATGCCGGATGGTTTCATTTCAAGTGCTGTGCATGCTTCCACTTCCGGCACCATCGCTGCAATTGGCCTGCGTCCTGTTGCGCATCCTTCCGGCCTGCCTAATCTTTGTGCCACCCTAATTCCCGACGGCAAGGAGCAATGGTGCCAACTAGAGCCGGTCGACTACCGCAACCACAGCCAAGCAGAATTGCAGCAATTGCTACGTATGGCTGGCGTGGTGGGACTGGGTGGTGCGACTTTTCCCAGCGATATCAAGCTGCGCATTGGCAAGCAACAAGTCAACACACTAATACTGAATGCCGCAGAATGCGAACCTTATATCACCTGTGATGACATGTTGATGCGTGAGCGAGCCGATGAGATTGTGCAAGGGGCAGAAATGTTGCGCATAATGGTGGATGCTGAGCAGGTTCTGATTGCTATTGAGGACAATAAGCCCGAGGCGATTGCGGCGATGCAAGTTGCAGTAACAATGAGTGGTGTATCGTTTGAAGTTGTGCCGATACCCTCTATCTACCCTGGTGGTAGTGCAAAACAGTTGATACTTATACTTACCGGCCTTGAGGTGCCTTCGGGGAAATTGCCGACCGATGTTGGCGTACAAAGTTTTAATGTCGCTACCACCTATAGTGTGTATCGTGCCTTTGCGCATGGTGAGCCACTGCTGTCACGCATCGTCACTGTGTCTGGTAATGTCCTTCACGCAAAGAATTATGAGGCTTTGATTGGCACACCAATGAATGAACTGGTGGCACTGAGTGAAACACTTCCTGACAGCAATGGCTACATTATGGGTGGGCCGATGATGGGTCTGCCCTTGCCAGACATTCACGTCCCGGTAGTCAAGGCCACCAACTGCGTCATTGCCACCTCGGATAAATTATTTCCACCTCCACCGCCTGCACTGCCATGTATCCGTTGTACGCGCTGTGTGGAGGTTTGCCCGGCAGAATTACAGCCGCAAGACCTATATTGGTTTGCAAAGTCCAGAGAATTAGGCAAGGCGCAATCATTTAGTCTGTTCGACTGCATTGAGTGTGGCGCTTGCAGTTACGTATGCCCCAGCCACATTCCGCTGGTTCAGTATTACCGTTTTGCCAAAAGCGAGATACACGCACGCGAAAAAGAGAAGAAAGCGGCCGACTTGGCACGCGAACGCCACGAATTCCGTCAACTTCGCATTGAGCGCGAAAAACAGGAGAAAGCTGAAAAGCTAGCTGCCAAAGCAAAAGCTGCCCAATCGCTCAAACCTGCCAAGACTGACAACGAGGTAATCACAAAATCAGAAGTCTGATTACTTTTCCGAAATTACGCAGATCAAAATCTGCAGTTTATTAAACAGGAATAACCGCAAAAATGTTCTATTCCCCCTTCATTAGCAAACCGGACAGTGTTGCGCAGATCATGCTCAAGGTGTTGCTGGCATTAATTCCCGGCATCGCTTTGTATGTCTGGTATTTCGGTCCGGCAATCTTGGTTTCAATCACGCTGGCCAGCCTGACCGCACTAACTACCGAGACGCTAATGCTTAAGTTGCGTAATCGTCCGGTGATGGCATTCCTCAAGGATAACAGCGCCCTACTCACCGCATGGCTACTGGCCCTTTCCATCCCCCCACTTGCTCCCTGGTGGCTGGTGGTAGTCGGCACAGCATTTGCTATCGTAATTGCCAAGCACCTTTATGGAGGCTTGGGCAATAATCTTTTCAATCCAGCGATGATAGGCTACGCAGTCTTGATCATTTCCTTTCCTGCGCAAATGACGAGTTGGATTGCGCCACACGGGCTGGGACAAGTTGAGTTAATTTTTCTTGAACAAATAAACTACATCTTTCTGGGTGAACTGCCACCCGATGTTGCGTTGGATGCCATTACCATGGCTACACCGCTAGATACGATGAAGACCCACCTACATCTTGAACAGCACGTTAATCAGATACTTGACATGCCTATCTATGGTCGGTTGGCCGGACAGGGTAGTGAGTTGGTGTCATTGGGGTTCTTGTTGGGCGGACTTTATCTGCTGCTAACACGCATAATTAGCTGGCACATTCCGGTGGCTTACCTTGGCACCTTGTTAATCACTGCTGGCATCTTTCACTTGTTAGATCCCGACCACTATGTTGCACCCATGTTCCACTGGTTCTCTGGTGCGGCAATGATAGGCGCATTCTTTATCCTCACCGATCCAGTAAGCAGCCCCACCACGAGTAAAGGTAAACTGATTTTTGCCACAGGTGCAGGCTTGATTACCTACCTGATACGCACCTTTGGCGGCTTCCCTGACGGAACAGCTTTTGCCACACTGCTGATGAACATCTGCGTGCCACTGATTGTGCTGTATACGCAGCCTCCTGTGTTTGGCAAAAAGACCAAGGGTGCTGACAAGAGCAAGGTGCAATCATGAGACGGACTCTGGCGAAGGCCTCATTCCATACCGCACTTAATTTGCTATTCTTCACGATGATCGGCACAGCTTTGTTAGCCTTGACCTACAACCTAACGCGCGACACCATTGCACGTAGCGAAGAAAACGAAAAACTGAAACTGATCAAGCAGATTATTCCAGTCACTGCTTATGACAATGACATCATGAAGGACACTGCGCCATTAGCCGCCGACACATTGTTGGGGAATGACAGTGAAACCATCGTCTATCGCGGTCGCTTGAAGTCACTACCTTCAATCTTGGCATTTGAGGCACTCGCACCAGATGGCTATGGCGGCAATATCAAACTGATCATTGCTATCCATTTTGATGGCAGAATATCCGGAGTACGCGTAATATCACATCAAGAGACGCCGGGCTTGGGCGATTACATCGAAATCGCAAAAAACAACTGGATCACCATTTTCAACGACATCACGCTGGAAAGTAACAAAAACAAGGACTGGAATGTCACAAAAGATGGTGGAACATTTGATTACATGGCTGGAGCAACCATCACACCACGTGCAATGGTAAAGGCTGTACACAAAGCTTTGCAATACTACAAATTGCATCGTGATAAATTATTTGCAGTTCATCCAACTGGATCGTCTGAAACGGGTAAAGCCAAAGAAGTTGAGGAGAAATAAAAATGAGCACGTCAGAGATGAAAGAAATTTTTTCCAACGGCTTATGGAAGCAGAATGCCGGTTTGGTTCAACTGCTGGGACTATGCCCATTACTGGCAATCAGCAACTCGGTAGTGAACGCACTCAGCTTGGGACTCGCCACTACGCTGGTGATGACTTTATCCGGCAGTGGAGTTGCCGCGATCCGAGAAGTAATCCCGAACGAAGCACGCATCCCTGTTTATGTATTGCTCATTGCCGTGCTAGTCACCATCGTGCAGTTTCTGATGAATGCCTATGTGCATCCTTTATACCTTGTGCTGGGCATTTTTATCCCCCTAATCGTTACCAATTGTATCGTGTTAGCCAGGGCTGAATCTTTCGCTTCCAAGAATGGCATCCGCGCCTCGGCACTGGACGGCATCGCCATGGGCTTGGGCTTGACGCTGATCATAACCACACTCGGTGCTATTCGCGAAATATTTGGACGGGGCACACTGCTATCCGGTATCGATCTGGTATTCGGCGAATCAGCAAAATTTATGGTAATCACCGTAATTCCGGATTACCACGGCTTTCTGCTTGCGGTACTGCCACCAGGCGCTTTCATTACGCTGGGTCTGCTTATCGCCCTAAAAAACTGGATGGATCTACGCACAACTCAAAAGGCAAGTAGACAGGACATCTCCAGCACAGCCATTCCCGCTATATGACAGCGCGCTGATGACTGTCTTTTGTGATGGGCACTCACACCTATGAACCCTTTAAAACGCCGCGAGATATTTTTGCGCCTGCAAGCCGCCAATCCACACCCATCAACAGAGCTCGAATATCAATCACCTTTTGAACTACTGATAGCTGTAATGCTTTCTGCGCAGGCGACCGATGTGAGCGTAAACAGTGCCACACGACATCTGTTCCAGGCAGCAAACACGCCTCAAGCTATCCTCGCGCTTGGCGAAGCAAAACTGATAAACTTCATCCAGCGCATCGGCCTGTATAGAACCAAGGCAAAAAATGTGATGCAGACCTGTCATTTATTGTTGGAACGCCATGGTGGTGAAGTACCACAAACCCGTGAAGCTCTGGAGGCGCTGCCTGGCGTAGGACGCAAGACCGCCAATGTAATTCTCAACACGGCTTTCGGCCAGCCCACCATCGCAGTGGACACGCATATCTTTCGCCTGTCAAACCGCATAGGTTTGGCTCCCGGCAAAACCGTATTGGATGTAGAGAAAAAACTGCTAAAAGCAGTACCGGATGAATTCAAACATGATGCGCATCATTGGCTGATCCTGCATGGTCGGTATATCTGCCAGGCACGCAAACCCAAATGCAACACGTGTATCATTCATGATCTTTGCGAGTATAAAAAAAAGGCAATTCCATGAGTATATTCAGAAATCACTCGCGTACCATCGCTATCGAATTACATGGCAGATTTTCGGAGGATTCCTAGTGTTATTCAATCCATCGCGTGACGAAGCCCGTAATTTTTTATTCGAATCCTGGCGCAAAAATATTTCCGGTGAGCTATTAACGCCTCTGGAAGACCTCGTATCACAGCTTATTGCCAAACACCCCGAGTATCACGACGCTCTGGAAAAACCCGAACAGCATCAGGATAAGGACTATTCACCAGATCAAGGCAACACCAATCCATTTCTGCACCTGATGATGCATCTTACTATTGAAGAACAAGTTTCTATCGATCAACCGCCAGGAATTCGTGCACATTTCTCGCGCTTGACGCAACAGTTCGAATCTGAACATGATGCGCAACATCGCATGATGGAATGTCTGAGCGAAATGATATGGCAGGCACAACGCAACAACTCACAGCCCGATGCGGCGATATACTTCGCATGCTTGGAAAAACAGTAAGGAAGAGCAAGCTATGAGGTTATCCAAGATCACCACCCGCACTGGTGACACCGGCAACACCGGCCTGGCTGACGGCACTCGCATTGGGAAAGATCATCTACGTATCGCTGTTCTCGGCAGCGTGGACGAATTGAGTAGCCAGATCGGCGTACTGACTACCGAAAAATTACCCTCCGATATTCATGGCCTACTACTTAAAATACAGAATGACTTATTTGATCTAGGTGGCGCACTTGCATTGCCGACCAGAGATAAATTTCCCGAAAATAAAATCCTGTGGCTTGACGAGCAAATCGCACTCTTCAATTCCGACCTGCCACCGTTACGCGAATTCATTCTGCCTGGTGGATCGCGTGCCGGCGCGTTGTGCCATGTAGCCCGCACGGTCGCACGCCGCAGTGAACGTGATCTGGTATTGCTATCGCAAAGCGACCAGACACCGCAGTGGGCGTTACCCTATATGAATCGCCTGTCGGATTTGTTGTTCGTTTTGAGCCGTTGCATCAATCGCTCGCATACTAAAAGTGAAACAATTTGGCAACGGGAAACATAGTGTCTACTTTTAAGTTTGATAGCTTCCGAAAAAACTACCCTCCTTTAATTAGTCGAACTTTTTCGCTCTACAAACAAATCAGTATTCCAGCGCTCGTAATTATCAAGAATGTACTTATAGACAAGTGGATGAGTCTTACTGAAACGCAAATCTTCACGGTCATCGAACGGCAAGTTAATGATCAAGGCAAAACCAGGCTTTGCCGCTTTGATCCTTTCAATTTCAGACTGTTGAAAAGCAAGATTTCTTGGAAATAACGCATAGATTTCCCACATTGGCGCTTTGCGTCCTAATGCAGCATATATTCCAGGGACTGAAGGTGCCACTAAAAAAGTACGGTCATCAGGTGCGAATTGCTCTGCAAATTGTAATATCCCAGCCAAATTACCTGCTGTGTCTATATCGATCAGCATACTGTCTTCAGCAACCTTAGCTTCAACACACAAATGATCCAATTTACAATAGTATCCTGGATGGTTGGGGAGAAGCATGAAAATGCTTACACCGCAAAGCAGGGTAGCAAATGACCATTTAATCCAGCCGGATTGGTTTGCAAGCAAAGCAAAAATACCCATTATCAAGGGCGGAATGCCAAGTGCAAGATGTTCCATATCAGCTCGTGAATAAGCATAGTGCGAATACGGGAGGGCTATGAATGCAGTAGCAACCACCACTGGGGAAACAGGCTTTTTCAATAACCTAGATCTGATTACCCAAGTTATGCCCAATAAGCCATAGACGACAATAAATATAAAAAGGACACCTATAAGTACATAGCGCATCGAAACGAAAGTTGGCAGTTCTCCAAATGCAACTTGCCATGGCCAAGGCACAGGCAGCGGAAGCGGGCTGGCTTGATTCGCAAATAGATAAGGGAAGTGTTCCCAAAATGCTAGTGCGAAACCGGGAACAACAGCAAGGAAAACCAGAATTGGCAAGTAGCCAACTATGACACCGAACAACCAATTCGTGAAAGCATTAACCAAACCCGGCTCACCATCACGTTTGAAAGTCAGATAAAAAATGATGCCCAAGCTGCCTGCCACGGCATACATGCCATGATTCCTACCAAACACAGCAACAAAACCTACGATCAGACCGGTAACAAAATACCGGCGCCTCGATGGATTCTCAACTAAAAATGAAAGCGCGCCAACTGTAATTATTGGTAGAGAGATATCGATCAATCTAAACTGCGGCACTCCCCAAACCAATAGTGTAATTATCACCAATATCCAGAATAATACATTCTGGTTTGCTGAATTCCGAATCAGCACAGTTAAACCAGTGAAAAGTGCTATTGCTTGAAATACTGAGCTTCCCACACGTAAAGCCACAATGCCGTTATCGTCCAATATATTCATGAACGCGGCTGACCAGTAATAACGACCAATATCGTATGACATGAAATCCCGAATCGGCACTTCGCCAAGCAACACTCGTTGCGCACCATACCAGAACGCGCCTTCATCCATAAGGCTGAACCCCTTGTATCCCTGCCAGAAAAAAAATAGGCCGGCGCCTGCAATGGACAAGACTATTCTTGTATACAAATATTGGCTCATATAAATTATCAATCGTATGGAATCATTACGAACCTATTGCAAAAAATTGGCTATGGTAATTATTAATTCAGGCCAATTGGTCTGTAAGCTGTAATGGCAGTTGGGGCGAACGAAATATTCGAACAATCATTGCAGCTACTCTTAAAATGGCGCCAAAAATTGTGAAAAGAAAAATTCAGGCCACTTAGCAAGACTCTCCAAATCTGTCGGTCGACAATGGCAACGATTGAGAAACGTGGCTTAATTAAATCCCATAAGGCAGGCACTAGATTAAAGCCGACCACCTAGGGATCCTGCTAATGCTTTTCTGCAAGTGTTCCTTCGTTAAAATCCTTGACCGCCTGCATGATTTCTTCCTTGCTGTTCATCACGAAGGGGCCATGTTGCACGATAGGCTCGCCCAGCGGATGACCCGCAACCAGAATGACTCTGGTCGGTTCGGAAGCAATTAGTACTAGGCCATCAGACTGTGATGTATTTGCAAGTATCGCCATGCGATTTTTACCAAGCTCTGTTCCCGATATGGTCAACTCACCGCGATAAACAAATACAAAGCCATTGTGTGTTGCCGGCAACCTTGTCGAAAACTGGCTGTCTGCCGGCATTTCGATATCGAGATATACAGGCTCCGTTATCTCGCGCGTCATGGCACCTGCCACACCGTTGCTTGTTCCTGCAATCACACGCACTGTTACACCATCATCGGTGACGTATTCGGGTATTTCCGATTTCGGAATATCACGATACCAGGCAGGTATCATCTTGCTTTTGGCGGGCAGATTCAGCCAGAGTTGAAAACCTTCCATAACACCGTCTTCCTGCTCGGGCATCTCGGAATGGATCACCCCTCGGCCAGCAGTCATCCATTGCACGCCGCCACTTTGCAGCAATCCTTCATTACCCACACTATCCCTGTGGCGCATGCGACCTGCAATCATGAAGGTGACAGTCTCAAAACCACGGTGCGGATGGTCAGGAAAACCGGCGAGATAATCTCCCGGATCATCGCTGTGAAAATTATCCAGCAACAAAAAAGGATCAAGTCGATTTTGCAGATCCTGCGTGAGCACCCGTGTAAGTTTAACTCCGGCACCGTCGCTGGTCGCAACGCCGGTAACAACACGCTCCAGAACACGAGGACGGGAAACGGACTCAAGCTTGACAGGCTGCGCCATAATCATTGCCCCCACATTCAGGAGCTACCGAATGATTCCTGCTCTCCCAAAATGGAAGAAATTTCATACTCAGCAACCAGCCAATGGTCTTCAGGACGCCCAAGAAATCCGTTTTTCTCTGCAATGAAATACGCGGCAGTCCTCACCATAATATGTCGCTGCTCAGGCGAAGGTATTGTTGATTTGGACTTCCTGGTTGCTCTCTTGGCAGCTGATTTCGATTTACCAACTGCTGACTTGGCCTTGGTTACCGCCGGCTTCTTTACTTCAGCAGTTTTACTTGTAGCCGATGCTTGCTTTTTTTCGACGACTTTCTTCGTCGCAGGCTTTGCTGCTTTTTTTGCAGTAGCTGCATTAGTTGTTTTTGACTTGGCAAGCGTAACTTTTTTTTCTACCTTATTTTCCTCTGTTTTTTTAGCCACTGCCTTTTTTGCTGACTTGGTTGATGCTATTTCGGTAGCCTTTGGTTTAACTATGGGCTTTCTTGCTGTTGTGCTTAATGTTGCTTTCTTTGCTGCAGTTTTTGACTTTTGAGTGACCACGATACTCACCTCATGTATTGTTAGATGAAATTATTTCTTTATAACCTTAAATATCTTCTGGTCATGATAGGCACATAGCCTTTTCCGGTCAACCAGTTAAGGTTAGTATTCGGCTGGCAATACCTACCTATAAAATATATCGATGAAATATTTCAAGCAAGAATTCCCGATTTCAATTTCTCTGATTATCCTGATACTTGGATTTAAGCTGGAACACGCAGCAATACAGCATGGTGGGATAGCATTGTGGGGCTTGTTGGCGGTAATCCTAACAGCGATTATAGCTGTCGCATTCCGCATCAGTCACCATGCAGAAGTGTTGGCGCTTCGTTTCGGAGAACCTTATGGCACCCTCATACTGACATTGGCGGCTGTTTCAGTCGAGGTCGTAATTCTGGTTGTTTTGTTACAAGGCGCACCGAACCCAACACTGGCTCGCGATACAGTTTTTGCCGCTGTTATGTTTGATATCAACGGGATATTGGGGCTGGCTGCCATTATCGGCGGCTTAAAACATGGTAGTGCCAAATACAATCTGGATTCTGCCAATTCCTTCATCGCAATGCTTCTAGTTGCGATTGGTATTGGCATGTTCATCCCAGACTTTGTGCCAGATTCAAAATGGCAAATCTATTCGGTATTTTCCATCGGCACCATGGCGTTGATGTATCTGGCGTTTTTACGTTTACAAACAGTAGAACATCGAAAATTCTTTGAGTACTCCGATGATACCGATGCTGAAGCAAATGATCAGACACATAGCCCAAATATTTTTCATATCTTTTTAATGCTGGGTGCAATCATATTAGTCGGCATGCTATCGGAGGTCCTGTCGGTACTGCTGGATGCTGGGTTATCAGTTAGTAGTTTGCCGAAGGCTATACCTGCTGTACTGGTAGCGTTAATTTCAGCAAGCCCTGAGATACTAACTGCTCTCAGGGCAGCACAAAGAGACCAAATGCAAACTACTGTTAATATTGCGCTGGGCGCCTCACTGGCAACAGTTTTACTAACAATTCCAGTTATAGAAACCCTAGCGCTCTTTAGTGGTCAACGAATCGAGATGGCGCTTACTCCGGTACAGGGTGGTATGTTATTACTGACTTTTCTTACCGTGATGAATAATCTGCACGATGGGGAAACCAATGCTATTGAAGGTATTAGTCACTTCGCGCTATTTGCTGCATTTATCGCTTTGGTAGGAATGGGAATTATCTGATGCTGTCGCTTGAAAACTGGGAATTAATGAGCTACGTTGTAACGGTCATCGGTCTGCCGTTGGCAATTGCGGTGTTTATATTCGAGCAACGCAAGGAGCGCGACAATGAAGAGGAAGAGGTTTATCAACTACTTTCTGACAACTATCAAGAATTCCTTAAAATCGCTTTGGAAAATCCTGATTTGCGTTTGTTTGCCAATGAGGAGAAGCTCCCATTTACCGCCGAACAACGTGAGCGTATGTTCATCATCTTCAGCATGCTGATCTCATTGTTCGAACGCGCCTACCTGCTGCTCTATGAGGATAATATGTCAGAAGAGCAAATGAGACGCTGGCGCTCTTGGGAAGACTATATGGCAGAATGGTGCGACCGCTCGGATTTTCAAACAGCCTTGCCTGACCTACTGCGCGGCGAAGACCCTTCATTCGCCAACTATATTCAAGATTTAGCAAGCACAGCAATGCTTGCACATACTCACTAGCAAGCAAATCTTCCAATTAATCCGGAGAATCTATGCTGACGATACTGGTCATCAATTCCAAGGGTGGTTCAGGAAAAACCACCCTGACCACCAATCTTGCCAGTTACTACGCAAGTAAGAAGCTCAAAACCGCTATCGTTGACTATGATCCACAGGGTTCATGCATACAGTGGTTAAAAGTACGACCTGAGCATGCTGATAAAATACACGGAGCCAATGCTGCACCACCCATAGGATCCAAGGTACAGCGCAGTACGCAGCACTGGATACCGATTGACACAGAGATAGTTATAATTGATGCACCCGCTGGTGTGAAAAGATTGTTGCTGCAGGAACTGGTACGCAAATCCAACTTTATCGTCATTCCGGTCGCTCCCTCTCCGATCGACATTCATTCCACCGCAGACTTTGTCAAAGAGTTGTTCCTATTCGGTGGCGCACGCACTTCAAAAGCAAAAATCTCGGTGATAGCAAACCGGGTCCGCAATTCTTCATCAACCGTTTATGCTTCACTGGAACGTTTCCTTAATTCGTTGAAGCTGCCATTTCTTACCAATATACGAGATTCTGACATTTACCTTCAATCCGCTGAAGAAGGTTTAGGTGTGTTCGAAATGGACGAGGCACATACAGCTTCAGAAAGACGAGAGTTGATGCCCATCATAAAGTGGGTGGACGGACACTTCCCGAACAGGCATGGCTCTCGAATTGAAGATAAGGTAAAGAGCCTGGAAGGATCAAGAAAATTTTCTGCGTACCGGGTTGGCGTATCAACACAGAATTTACCTACTTTTGGTACCACAGGAAAATTCAATAAAACTACCTAGATTTTCTTCAGCCTTTCCTTTCAAAAAAGCTTACTAATACAAGATATACTCACAGCAACTCACCTCTTGATCCGTCAAAAAATAAATATAACTTAAATATCATATAGATTTAAGCAATATTTCACGTTAAACTTAAAAAGTTATGCGAAGTTCTTTATCCTGATTGAACATTTGCACACATGTAACACGAAGAGGGGCAACATGCTGTCAATATTGGTGATCAATTCAAAAGGGGGATCTGGCAAGACCACTTTGGCTACCAATCTTGCAAGTTACTACGCCAGTAAAAAATTTCGCACCACCATCATGGACTATGATCCGCAGAGTTCCTGCTTACATTGGTTGCGGGTCAGGGAAAGCCACATGGAGGCAATCCACGGAGCCAATGCTGCTCCACCAAGGGGTGCGAGCTCATTACACAATTTAAAAAAATGGGTTCCTGTTGGCACCCAGGTGTTGGTCATTGATGCACCTGCTGGCGTAAAGGGGTTACTGTTACAGGAAATGGTGCGCAGATCGAATTTTATCGTAATTCCCGTAGTGCCCTCTCCGATAGACATTCACGCTACAGCCGACTTCATCCAGGAATTACTCCAGATCAGTAGGTCATCCATTGCCAAACCGAAAATATCTGTAGTTGCCAACAGGGTACGTAGCAAATATGTATCTCGTGAATCGCTGGAAAATTTTTTTAGTTCCATGAAGCTACCTTTTCTAACCAGCATTAGTGATTCGGACAATTTTCTCCGCGCTGCTGGGAAAGGTTTGGGCGTATTCGAGATGAACGAGAATGACACTTATGCTGAAAGACGCGAATTGCTTCCAATTCTGAATTGGCTGAATGGTGTCGTTCCGGTGAATCAGGTTAACGGAACTAATAACAAAGTAGTGAATATAAATGAACCCAAAAAGCCACCAGTGATGCTTCCTGTCTCCAAAACTAGGCACTCACCCATCATGAGCAAGGCAGATAGATAAAATTAATTCTGCCGTTGCCGTAACGCAACGCGCTTGAGATAGGCATCGCGTGCGATCTGCACATCCTCCAGGAAATACGGCAGCTCGCTCAACAACATCGCCTGAGGTCCGTCCACCAGCGCTTTCGGAGGTGCGGGGTGGAAATCAACCAGTACCATGTTCGCCCCGGTGATGATTCCCTGCGCGGTGACCTGCATCATATCGAGTATGCCGTCCGGAGAAGCGGCGCGTGAGCCTACCGAGTGCGACGGATCGATACATACCGGCATGCGCGTCAAGCGCTTCACCACCGGCACATGCGAAAAATCCACGAAATTGCGGTGTGGATCGCCCATATTGGTCTTCATGCCGCGCAGGCCGAAAACTACATTGCGATTTCCTTCAGACGCCAGGTACTCAGCAGCATTTAGCGACTCGTCCAAAGTAATACCAAAACCGCGCTTGAGAAGGATAGGCATCTCTGTTTGCCGTCCAACTATTTTTAACAATTCGAAATTTTGTGTGTTGCGCGTACCGATTTGCAACATCACGCCAGTTGGATTACCCGTCTGGTGCAGCGCTTCGCAGATCTCATTAAGATGGGATTCGTGTGTAATCTCCATTGCAACTACTTTTATGTCGTATTTCCCTGCAAGCTCAAATACATATGGTAAGCAATTCTTCCCATGACCCTGAAATGCATAAGGGCTGGTTCGGGGCTTATATGCACCCATGCGCGTACATTGTTGACCGTTATCGCGCACCGCCTTCATCATGATCTCGACATGCTCGCGGTTATCTACCGCGCATAAACCTGCAAACACGTTAAGTGTGTCCTGACCGAAACGCACTCCGTTGTATTCAAAATGGGTAGGCCGCTGGTCATCCTTATGTCGTCCTAGAATCCTGTACTCCTCGGATACGCGCACTGCACGTTCAACACCTGGCAGATTTTGCATATCTTTGATATCAAGAGATTTGGTGTTACCAATCAAATAGATTTCAGCAAGTGTCTTTTCACTTCCTCGTTCCATATGTACGCGGGTCTGTATTCCTTCCATGGAGGAAAGGTGCGCGAGTAATTGCCGGTATTCACTCGAATTTTCATTAACGCTGGAACTTAGTATCAAAATCATTATTACTCCCGATTATTTTTTCAACAAAATATCTATCTGAGGTGACCATTGCAACATCGGATCACGAGCGAACCCACTCTTGGCATATTGTTGCCAGCGGCCAAGTACGTAGCACACCAGCAGATTTGCGTAAGCTCCCACATCCACTGCCTTACCAAGTTCACCGTGCGTTGCAGCCATACGCAGTGATTGCTTGAGTGTGGCCTCGATGCGATCAAGCATCTGATTTATGCGTTGTTGCAAGCGTTCGTCCTCGTTCACCAGTGCGTCACCGATTAACACTCTTACCATACCCCGGTTCTTTTGAGCAAAGCCGAGCAACATGGATATAATTGCTTCAACCTGCTGCACACCATTTTTTTCTTCCTGAGTTATTTTGTTAATTAAACCGAACACAGTCTGCTCAATAAACTCGATCAAACCTTCAAATATCTGAGCCTTACTGGCAAAGTGGCGATATAGCGCCGCCTCAGAAAGATCTAGCCGTGCAGCAAGCGCAGCCGTGGTGATTTTCTCCCCCTTTGGTTGCTCAAGCATCTGTGCAACCGCTTGTAAAATCTGCAATTTCCTCTCACCCGGTTTGGCTATCATGATTTACCTTGCTCTAGTTATTTAACAGGAATGAAGAGCTTGGTCAGAGAGCCAACCCCTAAGCCTCGCAACCTCATCAACTGAGTCACATCACGTATCTTCACATCCACGGAGGGTGCGCTTTTGTTGCCACTGTTGACCCAAACCGTACGCATTCCAAGCCGCTTTGCAGCTTGAAGGTTCACAAGACTGTCTTCGACCATCACGCATTGTGCTGGACGAATACACTGTTGTCGCATCAAGCGCATGAAACCAAACCTATCCGGCTTGGGCCTATAACGCGTATGCTCCAAAGTCATCACATCGTCAAACAATTGGTTAATACGCAACAATTTCAGTACTGCTTGCGCGTAATGTTGTGGCGCATTAGAAAACACAACCTTCCTGCCAGGCAACAACTTCAGCACATGACGAAGCCTTGGCTCACGCATTACCATCTGAGCAAGCAATGGAAACTTGTGGGTATGCCACAAAAAATGTTCTGGCTCAGTACCATGATGCCGCATTAACCCACTCAGCGTCGCACCGTAGCGCCGCCAGTAATGCATACGCAGATCATTTGCAGTAACTTCGTCCAGTTTAAGATGTTCCTGCATATAAGCAGTCATACTGCGGTTGATGTGCGGAAATATGCGCGGGTTGGCATCATGCAAGGTATTGTCCAAATCGAATATCCACACCCGCTCGTTCATATCCAAAGACTGTTTTTCCCGACTTTGTGCGCTGCAGAAGCATTACTCACTATCACTTGCTCTTAATCAACGTACCTACCCCCTCGTCGGTCATGATTTCCAGCAACAAAGCATGGCGCACCCGACCATCAATGATGTGTACCGCAGACACTCCGCCACGCGCTGCATCCAGCGCCGAAGATATTTTGGGTAACATGCCCCCGGAAAGCGTACCGTCCGACACCAGTTCATCTATTTGCCTAGGGGTAAGTCCGGTGAGCAAGGTGCCATCTTTATCCAGTACTCCCGGTGTATTTGTCATCAGCACTAATTTTTCAGCATGCAACACTTGGGCCAGCTTGCCGGAAACCACATCGGCATTGATATTTAACGTTTCTCCATCCGGCCCTACACCGATGGGAGCAATAACCGGAATAAAATCACCTGAATCAAGAAAAGAGATGATTGAGGGATCGATCTTGCCTATGCTGCCAACCTGTCCTATATCAAGCATCTTCCCCAGTTCAGTAGTGCTCGCCATCAGCAATTTCTCTGCGCGGATAAATGCGCCATCCTGCCCTGTCAATCCAACTGCCTTACCACCATAGCGGTTGAGCAAATTAACGATGTCCTTATTGATCTTGCCCAGCACCATTTCGACCATAGTCATGGTCTCTCCATCAGTCACCCGCATACCCTGGATGAATTCACCCTGTTTGCCGACCCGTTTCAACATATCGTTGATTTGCGGACCACCACCATGCACCACCACAGGGTTCATACCAACCAGTTTAAGCAGCACCACATCGCGCGCAAAACCTTTTTGCAACTCAGGGTCGGTCATGGCATTACCGCCGTATTTGATTACAATTGTTTTGTCAAAAAAACGCTGAATGTATGGTAACGCCTCTGAGAGCACCAAAGCCTTGAGTTCTGCAGAAGCGGCTGAAAGCGGCATGATTACTCCTCTAATAATGGGATAAGTGGACAAATTCGCCATCAGGCGAAAACACACAAAGTTTAGCGCGGATTTTACACCAGAAAACAATCCAGTAGCATATGTGGCCAGCAATCTAGTGTAAGCAAATACTCACTGGCTTACCTTTCTATTTAAGAATCTATCACAGATATTTAATGGCTATGCTTGTGTTCATCTTCATGAATTGTTTTGATAGTGGTCAGCGACTTCACCTCTACCATTGTATTGACCTGCTTAACACGCTTATTGTCCAACCTGATGATCAACGTCAAAGGAATCTTTTCGCCAACCATTAGCGGTGCTTTCAACCCCACCAGCATCAGGTGGTAGCCGCTTTCTCCCAGATTGACCTGTTTATCCGCTGGCAAATCAATCCCCTCCACCTCGCGCATCTTCATCATGCCATCCGCCATAACCATGTGGTGCAACTCACCGGATTTGCTTACCTTGCTGGACACTGCAATCAATTTTGCCTGATGTTTACTGGTGATAGTCAAATACACACTGCCTACATCCTGCCCCGGAGCTGTTGCACGCGACCATACATTTTCGACTTTAATTTCTGCGGCGTAAATATTGGCACTCAACAAAATTCCTGCTGACAACAGACTAAAGCGTAGCAACGTTTGCATGATAGATTCCTCTTGAATAGCTACAATTAATATCGAAATATGCAGATTATACGTAACCGCTGTCTCAATTATCGTATTTCAAACTGCAAGGTATAATCACTCACCATAAAAAGCCTTTTTGAACATGAAATTCATATTCCTGCTATTAAGCCTGCTGATATCTACAGCCAGTCACGCCTTATCGCCGCAAGAGCCTGCGGCACCTATTTTGGCCGCCAATTCTTACCTGCTATACGACTACACAAGTAATCAAGTACTGGTGAATCAGGATGGAAATGCTCGAATGGAGCCCGCCTCCTTGACCAAGCTGATGACCGCTTACCTGACTTTTAATGCATTAAGTCATAGTACTTTGTCACTGAAACAACAGCTACCTGTCCCGGCTGAAGCAGCGCAAAAAATAAATGGTGAGTCCAGCATGCTACTCAAGGCTGGACAGGTCGTAAGCGTAGAAGACTTGTTGCGCGGGCTGATCGTTGAGTCTGGTAACGATGCAGCCATCACACTGGCAGTAAATATAGCCGGCAGCGAAGCGCACTTTGTTGACCTGATGAACAAGGAAGCAAAACATCTGGGCATGGTCGATACTCATTTCGTCAACTCTTCTGGCTTGCAAGCACCACAACACTACAGCAGTGGATACGATCTAGCCTTGTTGGCCGCCGCCATCATCCGAGACCATCCTCAGCACTATCCGATTTTCTCCATGAAGGAATACACCTACAACAGCGTCACTCAGGTAAATCGCAATCAACTGTTATGGCTAGACCCTTATACAGATGGTCTTAAAACAGGTCACACACAAACTGACGGATATTGTTTAGTCAGCTCGACAGAACGTAATGGCCGCCGCCTGATTGCCGTGTTGTTTGGTGCAGCCTCAAACAGATTGAGTGCATCGGAAAGTCAAAAGCTACTGAATTTCGGCTTACGTAATTTCGACTCTGCGAAACTATATGAAAAAGATCAACCCGTCACTACGCTACGAGTATGGAAAGGTAGTGATACACATCTTGATATTGGCTTCAGGAATGATATTTTCCTGACCATTCCAAAAGGAACATTAAAACAACTGCAAGCCACAATGGAAACTCGACAGCCGGTATTTGCCCCCGTTACGCACGGGCAAAAGCTGGGGGTACTCAAGTTGACACTTGCAGGAAAACCCTATGCGGAATACCCACTAGTAGCGCTGACTAGCATACATCTGGCCAACGTATTTTCCCGAGGCTGGGACAGCATACGGATGTTTTTTCAACAAATCGGCTATCAGACTATGCAGTAATGAAGTGGATGCAGCGCTGCCCTGATGACTTAACTTAAGGAATAGCAAATGACTATTTATTTGAACGGGCACTACATGCCCATTGAAGAAGCAAAAATTTCCGTACTGGATAGAGGCTTCATCTTGGGCGATGGCGTGTATGAAGTTATTCCTGTGTACTCCAAAAAAACATTCCGTCTGCAATCGCATCTGGATCGCCTACAACATAGTCTCGATGGTATCAAACTTGCCAATCCTCACAGCGATACGGAATGGACAGTAATTATCAACGAACTCGTCATCCGGAATTCCGCTCAAGACCAATATCTGTACCTGCACATTACTCGCGGCGTAGCCAAACGCGATCACGCATTCCCCAATCCATCCGTCACCCCGACGGTTTTCGTGATGAGCAACCCGCTACATACCCCTCCAGAGGCACTGCTGCAAAGTGGTGTAGGTGCCGTCACCGCAGCAGATAATCGCTGGTTGCGTTGCGATATAAAATCCATAGCGCTGCTGCCCAATGTGTTGTTAAGACAGATGGCAGTCGATGCTGGCTGTGCTGAAACCATATTGATCCGTGACAATGAGTTTATGACTGAAGGTTCAGCTAGCAATATCTTTGTCGTAAATAATGGCACGCTACTGGCACCACCCAAGAACAATCTGATGTTGCCAGGCATCACCTACGACGTGGTACTCGAACTTGCTGCAGCCAACGATATCCCGTATGAAATACGCAAAATTGCCGTTGCGGAAGTAACTACAGCAGACGAACTGCTGCTCACCTCTTCCACCAAAGAAGTGCTTGCCATTACTACGCTGAATAACAAGCCGGTTGGCTCCGGCAAACCAGGTGCAATGTTTACTAGGTTACACAAGCTGTATCAGACTTTTAAACGCGATGTGATGCGGGCACTATGAACGAGACACCCAAAAACGAAATAACCGCCAGCCTGATCGAATACCCCTGCGAATTTCCGCTTAAGGTCTTCGGCCAACAGCAAGCTGGGTTCGCTCAGGCCGTTATGGAAGTAGTTGGCAAACACGACCCAAAATTTTCCCCCGCCAGCATGGAAATGCGCGCCAGTAAAAACGCACGCTACATCAGTCTGACCTGCACAGTTCAGGCCACTTCCAGAGTACAACTGGACACAATCTATCAGGAACTGTGCGATCACCCTATGGTAGTAATGGTATTGTGATCTCGTTTTACTGCATTTGGGCAGGCAAGGTCGAAACGCTTGCAAGCTGGGGCAGTATTACCGATGACATGGAGAAAGGATGACACCTCAAATACACTCACTCGGTCTGGTTGAATATCAACTGACTTGGGAAGCGATGAAGAAATTCACTGCTGAACGTACCAATGAAACACGCGATGAAATCTGGCTGGTGCAACACCCGCCGGTTTACACTCAAGGCTTGGCTGGCAAGCCAGAACATCTGCTGCATGACACTCAAATTCCCGTCGTCAAAATCGACCGTGGCGGGCAGATCACCTACCACGGTCCCGGCCAGATTGTTGCCTACATGCTACTTGACATGCGACGCTGGAAACTCAACGTCCGCGATCTGGTACGACTGATGGAACAAGCTGTGATAGACCTCCTCGGGGAATATGGTGTGGCAGCACAAGGTAGCAAAGATGCTCCCGGCGTATATGTGGACGGCGCGAAAATCGCTGCTCTGGGTTTGAAAATCAAGAACGGTTACTGCTATCACGGACTGTCCTTCAACGTGGATATGGACCTGACCCCGTTCGCCAACATCAATCCCTGCGGCTATAAGGGATTGCGCGTTACCCAAGTTTGCGAACTGGGCATCACCGTCCCTATTAACGAACTGCAAGCAGAGCTGACGCAGAACCTGATCCACGGTTTGCAGCGGCATCTTCTGTATAAATCTCAGTCCTAGCCCTGATTTCACCAACTTCATGAATTTTTCTAAACCAAGTGGGCGTGCTAATGAAAGTGAGATACACCATGCCTCGTGAAAAACCCCTACTCATCGCGCTACTTGCGCTACTGTCCATCCTGTCGCTCTCGGCCTTCCAATCATATGACCGCACCACTTGGTTGATGGAAGTCGCGCCGATCTTCATCGCACTGAGGGTGCGGATGCGTTTCTCGGTACGCAGAGCGACCCGTGGGATACACAGTCGGATATGCTCCTCGCCCTTATCGGCGCAATCATGGCGATGGTATTATTATCGCGCTTGCAAGACAGCCAGATGAATAGTCTCTGGCGTTGGTGGATTTCACAGAACCAATTACACAGAACCTAAGGAGTATCAGTTTGACCGTAATTAAGCAGACCGGCGCCGAAAAGACCGCGCGCAACCCGATCAAGATCATTCCGTTGCAGGAACGGCTGCGCAAACCGGAATGGATACGCGTGAAATCCGGCAGCGGGCAGGGTTATCACGATGTGAAGCGAATGTTGCGTGAGCACAAGCTGCACACGGTGTGCGAGGAGGCGTCCTGCCCGAACATCGGCGAGTGTTTCGGCAAGGGCACGGCGACCTTCATGATCCTCGGCGATGTGTGCACACGTCGTTGTCCGTTCTGTGATGTGGCGCACGGCAAGCCGCTGGCACCGGATGCCAACGAGCCGGCCAATCTGGCACGTTCGATCGGCCTGCTCAAGCTCAATTATGTGGTGATCACCAGCGTGGACCGGGACGACCTGCGCGACGGCGGGGCAAAGCATTTTTCCGATTGCCTGAGTGAGATTCGCGGCAGTTCACCCCTAACTCGGCTGGAAATATTAGTACCGGATTTTCGCGGACGTCTGAATGAGGCGCTGGATGCACTGGCTGTCAGCTTGCCGGATGTACTGAACCATAATCTTGAGACAGTGCCGCGTTTGTATAAGCTTGCCCGTCCCGGCGCGGACTATGCACATTCGCTGAAACTTCTCCAGGAGTTCAAGACGCGCTTCCCGGACATTCCCACAAAGTCCGGCCTGATGCTAGGTTTGGGCGAAACCGATGACGAGGTGTTGGAGGTGATGCGCGACCTGCGCTTGCATGGTGTCAACATGCTGACCATCGGCCAGTATCTGCAACCTTCAGACGGGCATCTGCCTGTGCTGCGCTATGCGCCGTTGGAATCTTTCTCAATGTTCGAGCAAGCCGCAAAAAATATGGGCTTTGACCACGCGGCTTGCGGCCCGATGGTGCGCAGCAGTTACTTCGCTGACGAACAAGCGCATCAGGCTGGTGTAACTTGAGGAACCGACCACAAAATTGACTGTCTATCTATTCTCAAGTGTCGCTTCTGTATTGATTTACATCAATATCACAATCATCGACATGCGTAGAATCTGCGCATTGATTTACCTAACAGGAGTTTATTATGAAAATTAGTTGTTTGATCGCAATTACAGCTTCCCTAACCGTCTCTGCTACTGCCTTTGCAGCAAGTGATGCAGAAACGTTATTCAAACAATATAACTGCAATATGTGCCATACGATGGACAGCGCTTCGTTAGGACCGTCTTTGAAAGACATCGCCAGCAAGTATGCAACAGTAAAAGACGCTCAGGCACAGTTGGAGGCGAAGGTAAGACATGGTGGCAAAGGGTCATTCGGCTCTATGCCGATGCCTGCAACACCAAATTCTGTCTCTGATAAAGACATTGAGGTCATAGTCCATTGGATACTTACCCAAAAATAATCCATTTTTGAGCAGGCCAATTCCCTGCAACACATATATTTCAAATCTCTGGCCAATTTACAGCTTGAAAAAATGAAGGTGGGGTTGGTCTAGTGGGAATGTTTGCCAGAATAATTTTGTTATAATCCCGGAACGCTCAGTCATCACGCCAGTGGTTATCAAACCAGTTTAACCAGAACGGTTCGCAAGTACTTTTTCACAGGGGAACATGATGAAATTTTCTTATTTTGTAACTTTAACTATAGCCTTATCCATATCGACTGCCGCTCTTGCTGCCAGCAAGGAAGAAGAGCTATTCATAAAGGGAAACTGTAATAATTGTCACACTCTTGCCGCCGAGACCGTGGGGCCAACAAGAGTAGCGATAGCAGAAAAATATCGTGACAATCCGAATGCCCAGGAAATACTTGAGAAGAAAGTTCGCGTAGGCGGTTCAGGCTCTTGGGGTGTGATGCCTATGCCAGGCACAAGGTCCACAATCACAGATAATGAAATCAAAACGATGGTGAAATGGATACTTGAAACCAAGCCTCTCAAGGAAGAATCTGACAAGAAAGCCAAATAATTCTTAGAATCTGGCTTTACAAGGCCGACCCAAGTCGGCCTTTTTATTGTCATTATCTGCAGTCAGGATTAACTATCCGAACTGTTATAATTCACTGCAAATTTTCTTGCTACACTCAATGAACATCCTTTACGAAGAAGACGGCAATTTCAAGGTCGGCAGCATCATGGCCGACAATACCACTTCGCTACAGATAGAAAGCCTCTCCGGCAAGCGCAGCAAGATCAAGGCAAATCACGTGATGTTACGCTTTGACCAGCCTGACGCATCTGATTTCATTACTCAAGCAGAAGAAATTTCTACCGGACTTGAGGTGGAATTCCTCTGGGAATGCTGCCCACCTGACGATTTCAGCTTTGAACAAATCGCGACCGAGTACTTCGGTCATGCACCAAGCTCTCTTGAAGCCGCTGCCACCTTGATGCGACTACACCGCGCCCCGATCTATTTTCACAAAAAGGGTAAAGGCCGTTACCGCGCCGCACCGCCTGATATCCTTAAAGCAGCACTTGCTGGAGCTGAAAAAAAACGGCAACAACTAGCCTTACAATCGCAATTTACCGAACAGCTCAGTCGCTTTGAAATTCCCGATATATTTGAAGCGCAATTAGATAAGCTACTCTACAACCCTGATCGAAACACCCTGGAAGTCAAAGCGCTGGAGGCGGCATGTGATGCGACACAACTATCTGCTGCACATCTGTTCGAACGCTGCGGAGCATTACCTTCTTCACAAAATTACCATTTGCAGAAATTTCTGTTTCAGCATTTCCCTAACGGTACTGATTTTCCACCTATAGAACTAAATTCATGGGAAGAACTACCCAAGGCCAAGGTCAACGCTTTTAGCATTGACGATGCAACAACCACGGAAATAGATGATGCATTTTCTGTAGAGAAGTTGGCTAATGGCAACTGGCGTATAGGGGTCCACATTGCCGCTCCAACGCTGGGATTGCCCCGTGAATCTACGGGCGATCTGGTCGCTGCACAACGATTGTCTACCGTATATATGCCGGGAGATAAAATCACCATGCTCCCGGATAGCGTAGTGCAAGCATTCACACTATGTGCGGATCACGTTTGCCCCGCACTCTCGATGTACTTTAATGTGGACAGTGAAACACTGGCCATACTGAGCCATGAAAGTCGCATCGAATGTATTCATATCGCAGAAAATTTGCGCCACGACACACTGGAACCCTTGTTTAATGAAGAGACGCTGGCAGCAGGCAAGCTTGACTACCCTTATGCCTACGAGCTAAACCTACTGTGGAATCTTGTACAGAAACTGGAAGCAGCCCGCGGTAAATCTGCTAACAACAATACACAGGTGGACTACAACTTCAACATTGAGAATGACCGGGTAACTATTTCACAAAGACGACGTGGCTCGCCAATTGACAAAGTAGTTTCCGAGCTTATGATCCTTGTGAACAGCGAGTGGGGGAAACAGCTTGCCGAACATGATTTTCCCGGCATATACCGCACCCAAAGTAACGGAAAAGTCAGGATGAGTACTGTAGCCGCACCTCACCAGGGCCTAGGCGTTGCACAATATATGTGGTCAAGCTCGCCATTACGTCGATATGTAGACATGGTGAACCAGCGCCAAATCATTGCGATGCTACGAAATGATGAGCCTGCTTATCCGAAGAATGACACTGCTCTGTATGCAACTATGCGAGACTTCGACACTATGTATAGCATCTATGGCGAATTCCAAAAAGGGATGGAACGCTATTGGTGCTTACGTTGGCTAAAGCAGGAAAATATCGAGCAAGTTGAAGCGATCGTTATACGGGAAAACCTGGTAAAAATAGACAATATTCCGTTGAGTGTTCGTGTGCCTTCACTACCGGAATCAACTGTCAATTCTCGAGTGCTTCTTTCCATTACCTCTATCGATCTATTGGACATATCTGTGCAGCTGCGCTTTGATGCAGCTGTGGAGGAGGCAATTTGCTAACCGGCATCAAAGCCAATCTGTCGACTCTGCCTAAGCCTGCCAAGACGCCACTAACCATATCAATGGCCTTTTCGGTCACACTGCATATATTCGCCTTGTTTGGTATCGCGCTGGTTATGCCCGATTCGGGCAAAATGCTAAGTATGATGCAGCCACTTCATGTTGTGTTGGTAAACAGCAAGTCAAAATCCAAGCCTATAAAAGCCGATGCGCTTGCACAGGCCAATCTGGATGGCGGTGGCAACACAGCCGAAGACCTGCGTGCAAAATCCCCATTACCATCTCTGCGTGATGACCAGAAATTTACTCCCGAACAACGCACCAATAGCCTTGCGGAACTGGAAGAAAAAACCAGACAGATGCTAACCAGGGTCAAGAGTGACCGAGCTGTGGTTGTACCTGACATCAAAAAACTGAAAGTCGATACCGCCCACAATGGTAATGATTTGGTAAAACGTAGTCTGGAGATTGCACGACTTGAAGCTCAGATCGATAAGAATTGGGATGCCTATCAAAAACTGCCTCGACGTAAATTCATTGGGGCTCGTACACAGGAATACCGTTTCGCACAGTACATTGAAGATTGGCGAATAAAGGTGGAGCGCATCGGCAACCTCAATTACCCTGAACAGGCACGGCGCAATAAGGTGTACGGAAAACTGCAACTAAGCGTTTCGATACTCAAGGATGGAAGTGTAGAAAACGTAGAAGTTAGCAGATCATCTGGGCATCGCATACTCGATGCGGCGGCAATGCGCATCGTCAAGCTTGCCTCTCCATATGCCCCACTTCCTCCCAGCATCTTGAAGGACACTGATATTCTCACCATTACCCGCACCTGGTCATTCACCCGCTCAGATAGGCTGCAAAGTGAATAATATGAATTTCACAGACTCTTTTACTATGCAGATAATATCTTTGTGCATTCACTCACTTTTCGGCTACCAATTAATTATAATTAATCGTTTACTTCACGATCCCATTTCCTTCAACTCGCGTAGTGAACTCCAGAAGGCTTCCAAATCATCATGACCGATAAATATGCCGTCATCGGCAATCCCATAACACACAGCAAATCACCTCAAATACATAAGATGTTTGCGGAACAAACAGGCCAGGACATCAGCTACGAAGCAATTCTTGCACCAAAGGACGGCTTCGCTGAGACTATTGAACGACTTCGTAAAGAGGGCTACAAGGGATGTAGCGTCACCGTGCCGTTCAAATTTGAGGCGTTCAACTTGGTTCGTGCGCTCCAGGATGCTCAACCCATGCAAGGGGTTTGCAGCCAGTTAGCCGCAAATGCTGGAGCCGCAAACACACTAACTTTTCATCAAGATTTCGTTAATGGCGACAATACTGATGGAATTGGATTAGTACGAGATATCAAACAAAATCTCCTCTACCCATTAAAAGGCAAGCACATTCTTCTAATGGGTGCGGGTGGTGCAGCTAGTGGTGTACTTCAGCCATTGTTACATGAACATCCCAAAAAGCTAACAATTGCAAACCGCACCTTGGAAAAGGCCGATAAGCTGCATCAGCTCTATGCTCATCTTCCCCAAACAGAACTATCTACATGCACCTACTCCGACCTCAACGGTTCATTCGACATCATTATCAACGCCACCTCGGTGGGTCTCACTGATATCGAAATCCCTTTACCTCCGTCAATTTTCGCTCCCGATGGACTCGCCTACGACATGATGTACGGGCGCGAAACACCGTTCATGAAATTTGCATGTGCGCATGGCGCTCAAATCGCCGATGGACTGGGCATGCTTGTCGAACAGGCATCGGAAGCCTTCTTCATCTGGTGCGGGGTACGTCCCCGCACTGCCCCTGTCATCACTGCCCTTTTAAAATCCTGATAAAATGAACCTTAAACACCGCTTGTATCGGCAATGAATTTCCATCAGACATACATCTGCCCCTTAAGACACTGATTCACTATATTGTGCTTGAATAGCCAGAAATTCCCTGAGCATTCAGTCAACGAATTCTTTACAATGGTGCGCAATTTGCTGGGCACGCACCATGACTAATATTAAGCAGGATCACCATTACACCGAAAATGTGCAGGATCACCTCAAACAGGTGGAATCATTGCTGGACAAGCACGCCCTTCTGGAAACGATCACCCACCGTCAGGAATTGCCACGTGATGACCGCCACGAGCTGCTTGACACACTAGTACACAAGCAACACGTTGCCGAGCTACGAGGATTGCTTGACGACATGCATCCGGCTGACGTCGCCTACATCCTTGAAGCCTTGCCCATCGAACAGCGATTGTATGTATGGAACATGGTCAAGGCAGAGATCGACGGTGAGGTTTTGATTGAAGTTTCCGATGCGGTACGCGATTCCCTGATAGAGGTAATGAGCCAGGTTGAGTTGCGAGAGGCAACTTCGCATCTTGACACTGATGAGATTGCGGATCTTGCGCCTGATCTACCGCAACAAGTTATTCGTGACGTATTCAAATCGCTTCCTATTGATGAACGGGAGCAACTACGCGCTGCGATGTCCTACTCGGAAGATTCGGTCGGGGCATTAATGGATTTCAGCATGGTGCATGTCCGTGAGGATGTGACACTTGAAGTTGTGTCCCGGTATCTGCGCCGTTTGGATGAACTTCCCGACCACACTGACCAAGTGTTTGTTGTTGACCGAAATGAAAAATTTGTGGGCGTACTACCTATCAATCTCATCGTGGTTAACGAACCAGATGTGATCGTTGGTAGCCTGATGCTAACCGATATCATTCAGCTACATCCCGAAGATAAAGCTGATCAGGCAGCACAGGCATTTGAGCGCTATGACCTTGTATCCGCTCCAGTAGTAGACGAGGAAGGAAAATTATTTGGGCGCGTAACAGTGAACGTCGTGCTTGACTTTATACGTGAGGAATCTGATACCGAGCTATTGAATCAAGCCGGTTTGCGTGAAGAGGAAGATATTTTCGCTTCTGTATGGAAAAGTGCAAAAAACCGCTGGATGTGGTTGGCTCTAAATCTGTTCACTGCATTTTTTGCTTCCCGGGTGATTGGTCACTTCGAGGGAACAATTGAAAAATTCGTCGCTTTGGCCACTCTTATGCCTATAGTCGCTGGTATTGCAGGCAACTCGGCAAATCAAACTACGGCAATTATCGTTCGTTCGCTTGCTACAGGTCAGATCACACAAGATAATGCTCGCCGCATGTTACTCAAGGAATTGGCTATAGGGGGATTTAACGGGATAGTCTGGGGTGGTGTTGCCGGATTATTTGCTTACTATCTGTACAACAGCGTCCCCCTTGGCCTAGTAATGACCAGTGCGATGCTACTAAACCTCATGGTAGGAGCAACCGTCGGCTTGGCAATTCCATTCTATATGCAAAAACTCGGGCGTGACCCGGCTATTGGCTCAAGCGTGCTGATCACAGCAATTACCGACAGCGGTGGGTTCTTTATATTCCTGGGTTTAGCAACGATTTTCCTGATTTAAAAGCTTGGGAACCAATGATTAAGTCACGACTAACCGCACACTTACGGGATTATTTTTTCTCCAGCGTACAATTGACTTATTTTCTCACGTTCTCTAACCAGATACACGATACTCCCATCAACTAGCACCTCGGCTGCACGTGGGCGACTGTTATAGTTTGAACTCATACTCATACCGTACGCACCTGCCGAGAGTACCGCCAAAAGTGAATTTTGCGTAATTGCCAAGTCTCTTGAATGTCCGAGAAAGTCACCAGTCTCACAAATCGGACCTACAACCTCGTAGTTTCTGGAAGTATGATTTTCACGAGTTACCGGTAGAATCTCGTGGTAAGCATCATACAATGCGGGACGCATTAAATCGTTCATCGCTGCATCCACGATAGCAAAGTTTTTTGTTTCTCCGTGCTTGAGATATTCTACCTGCGTAAGCAACACACCCGCATTACCAACCAACATGCGGCCCGGCTCCAGTATCAATTTCTCACAACGATTACCCAGTGCCGCTAACAATGCACTTACATAATCTGTAATTTCAGGTGGTGTCTCTTCCTTATAACAAATACCCAGCCCTCCACCCAGATCAAGATGCTCCAGTGATATACCCTCAGCAGCCAACGTCTCTACCAACGCTGAAATTTTTTCCACTGCAGCGATAAAGGGACTCACCTCTTCTATCTGAGAACCAATATGGCAGTCCATCCCGGTAATACGCAAATTTGGCAGCTTCCGTGCGCTACGGTACAAATCCACAGCCTCGCCATAAGCCACTCCAAACTTATTCTGCTTTAATCCGGTAGAAATATAGGGGTGTGTCTTGGCATCAACGTCAGGGTTAACTCTCATACTAACCGGAGCAATTTTCCCCATGGAGCCTGCAACTTCGTTCAACCTTTCCAACTCTGCCGCAGACTCCACATTGAAACACAAAACATCTGCCTCCAACGCCATACGTATTTCCGCAACCGTTTTACCCACACCAGAAAAAACTATTTTTCGCGCATCACCACCTGCAGCCAATACTCTCTGTAACTCTCCCCCTGACACGATATCAAACCCTGCTCCTAAGCGTGCAAACAGGTTCAATATTGCCAAATTCGAATTGGCTTTTACTGCATAGCAGATAAGGTGTTCGCGATCCTGCAGTGCGTTAGTGAGTTGCTGCCAGCATGACGTGAGCGCACCACGCGAATATACATAGCACGGAGTGCCGTGCTGAGCCGCAACATCAGACAAAGGCACGTCCTCAGTATGTAACTCATCACCTTTATACTGAAAGTATTGATCCATGGTTATTGACCTTCCGGCAGAGGCTGCACAGCTGAGTTACTCAATTCAGATTTCTCTACTACCGTTGCCTGAGGCTGAGAAGCTGGAATGAAGAGCGCGCCCTTTTGCCCACAGCCTTGAAGCACACAAAGAAAAACAAATAAAGTAATAGAGCGCATCGTCACAGGAAATTTCTCATCTATGGGGGATATTGACAGCGAAGACATTTACGTTGAGTTCGCCAACCAAAGCCAACCCTAATAACGCATTAGCCGAACCACCGACCACGCAGTGATTTTATACTTTCAATGATTTTCTGGCCTGCCGGGCTCTCGGCATCCTGATTGAAAGTCTCTACTTTATGCTCTTGAAGTAATGTCGGCGCTTGCCTAAAAGTCAAATAACGTTGTAGCGCAGCAAGTAAATGGCCTTTCAGCTTACCAACATTTATTGGCTTATTCAGGATACGGAAAATTTGCGCATGATTGATAAGATCAATCACCAACTCAGAGTCGGCCATTTTAATAGTAACTATAGTTAATATTTGAGGATGCTCCTGCTTCAACAACTTTAACATCGTGGTCAGCTCCTCTTTTCCTGGCCCGATATCAGCAATCAATACTGCAATTTCTTGTGTCTCCATGATTTTCAACGCACTCTGAGCATCAGTAGCAAAATGTACCGGGCAAATGCCGCTGACCAATTCGCGCGTAACACGAAATAAATCCTCTTGGCTTTCAATGACTAACACACCAGCAGATATATTTTCAGGCAACTCTGCTATCGCAGTTTCATTATCGGCTAGTTCGAGTCCTATCGTTACAGCTTCGCCAACAACTGTTTGCAGTGATTGGTTATCCCAAGGCTTACTAATAAAACGATAGATTTCACCATCATTTATAGACCCGACTATTGCAGCCAAATCAGAATATCCGGTCAACAGGATGCGCACGCTGCGTGGTGAAATCTCACGAGACTTTCGCAGGAGTTCAACTCCCAGCATTGCGGGCATCCGCTGATCACTGATGATTACGTGCATTTGATATCTTTTTATAAAATCAAGAGCCTTGTGACCATCAGTGGTGCAAAATACGTGGTAACGCTGCCTGAACAAAGACTTTAATGCAGACAGAATACGCTCTTCATCGTCAACCACCAATATGCGTGCCTTTCTGACACTGGCATCAAGGCTGAGTTGCGTATGACTTGCCGTTGCTACTGTCACATCTTTTTTCACAGTGCCACTCTGCCCATTACCGATGGTGCTGAGATGCTTTGCTGCATTGAGTAACCGGTTGGGAAATGCTACAGCGACACCTGCATCCACATCAGACAATCCGAGTGATATATCTATAGCATGATTAAACGCCTCGGAAAATTCAATTGCAGACTGATAACGGTCTGCGCACTTTTTGGACAGCGCCTTTTGCAAAACCTCATCCATAATAGGCGCAAGCTTCGGGTTCAATTCTGAAGGATTTCTTGGTGTCAAATTGATTACATGATTCATGACAGTAGCAAAATTACCCGTGAAAGGCTTGCTGCCTGTCAGTAACTCGTAAGCTATCACACCTATAGAAAATAAATCTGCAAGCCCATCTACATCCGTGCCAAGGCATTGCTCCGGTGACATGTAATGAGGGGTGCCTAGCAGATCTCCAAGCTGCGTTAACTCAGATGACTCAATATGTGCAATACCAAAATCGTTGATTTTGATACGCCCATCACTATTGATCATAATGTTGGACGGCTTAATATCCCGGTGAACGACGCCATATTCATGCGCATAACCGATTCCATCAAGTATCTGCCTGATCATGGCTCCGATGTCAGATATTTCGTAGTGAACTTTCTGGTCAAGCAACTCCTTCAACGTCTTGCCATTAACCAGTTCCATGACAATATAAGCGCCCTCTTCGTCTTCGATGTAGTCGTATATCTGAACTATGCGTGGATGTACCAATCGTCCGACAGCCTGGGCTTCCTGGCGAAACCGGCTGAGTGCTCCCTCAAGTTCACTGCCCTCGTGCGCTAGTTTATTGACTGATTTTATCGCGACTGCACGAGCTATAGATGGATCCCATCCCTTATAGACGACACCCATCCCGCCGGTTCCGAGCACACCTTGAACTTCATATTTACCAATTTTTCTTTGCGTCGCCATTACCGAATACTACCCCTCAAGTTCGGTTTCATTTATAGCCTTAAGTGGCAACCATACTGTGAACTTGGTACCCAAGCCCACCTTTGACTCAACACTAATACGTCCACCATGCTGCTGAACAATCTTGTATGAGATGGAGAGTCCCAGCCCGGTTCCTTTGCCAATCTCTTTAGTCGTAAAGAATGGGTCAAAAATATTCTTCATTACATCAGGTGGAATACCACCGCCATCATCCGAAACATCAACTGCCACGCCTTCTCCGTCAACACGAGTAGACAGAATAATTCTTCCGCTTTCGTTGGGCATTGCTTGCGCGGCGTTTGTTACCAGGTTAAGAAATACCTGATTAATCTGGGATGGAGAGCAAGTAATAGCAGGAATTTCTCCAAACCGCTTCTCGATTGTTACTGTTTTCAACAGATGTTTCGCTAGCAACAGCGTACTTTCCAATCCTTCATTAAGATTAAAACTAGTCACCTTGCTACGATCAATACGGCTGAAGTTCTTCAGATTACCGACGATTTCAGCAACCTGTTCAGTACCATACAAACCATCCTTAACCAAGCTACCAAGCTCCGCAAGAACCTGCTGCTTGCGAAGTTGTGCAATTTGAGAAGAAGATTTTGAGAATGCTTGAGACAGCTCTTCTGAATTATCTCCAGCTTTGAGCAAAGCAACCAGTCTTTCACATTGTTCCAATGTACTGCTAATTGTAGGCAATTGCTCCGACACTGCCCCCAAACTATTCTTGACATAAGCCAATGGTGTATTTATTTCATGAGCAACTCCCGCTACCATCTGCCCAAGAGATGACATTTTTTCAGACTGGATCAATTGCGACTCGGATTCTCTTAGATGTTTCATGGCATCAGACAACTCAAGCGTGCGTTCCGCAACACGATGCTCCAATCTTTGATTTGCTGCCTTGATTCTAAAACCTAAATAAGCAAGCAATATCAGCAGCGCACCTGAATAATAAATCAAATAGATACGATACCGTTCCTTATCTTCAAAAATTGCTTCCAATTCGTTGTTATAAGCCAATGCCATACTGACCAAGCGGGGACCTGACGTTGATACTGCCAATTGGTCAAATATTTCCTGCTCCACAGGTCTATGGGTAAGCATGCTTTGCACCGCAGCTTCAATCTGGTCAGCTTTGCCTACCCACTCCTCAGGGACTGTAATAAGTTGTGTTACAACCGCCTCTAGTCCAGCACGCTGTTTTTCCTGGGCTTGCACGTAGTATTGAGGCGCAATCGTAACCAGCCTGGTTATAGACTCAGTTAGTGCTTTAGGTACCGGTGTTCCAGCAACATTAAGTGCTTCAATTTCTTCTGTGCTTGCTACAATCGTTCTAAGTGCCTCTTTAGTAACAGCATTTTCAGCCTTGAATTTCTCAAAAAGATCAGCTTTCATCTGTATCTCTTTTCTGAGATCTGTCAAACCCGAGCTCAAGACTCGACTCGTCGTGCGTTCTGCAATACGAGTAATGCTCCTTAGCGCTTTGTCTCCCGCACCGGCGTCTATCAGCGCAGGTAATCCACTGGAACCAGTGTCGATACGTGCTCGTTGCGCCTCAAAGTCCCAACGGCTATCAATTTCTCGCAACTCACTTATCAGTTCATAAACTTCATTTTGCTCCAATAAATCAACGGCTTGAGTTTTTTGATAAAAGAATGCAAGCGTTGATATAGCGGTAATCGCAACTATCACCAGCAATATATTCTGCAGCACCTCTGACCTGACCATATTCACCCAATTCAATTATCTTGCTGCTGGAATTTTGCAATCAATCCGACGGCAACCATCTGTTAATTCTAGCCTATCCATAGCTATTCTAACCATCATGACTTCAAAGTAAATGATATTTTACAAACATATAGACTTAAACCGTGATCGACAGAATGCCCCTGACCGGAGAAAAGTATGATTTTACGCTACGCACTCCCTAAATAAATTGCCTTAAGTTGATTTCGAAGCCTTACATAATCGTGGCATACTGTCTTCACCACCTCCCAGAATTTGGCCGAATGGTTCATTTCACGCAAGTGTGCAAGCTCGTGCACCACCACATAATCAATTAAGTGCAGTGGTAATTTGATGAGTTGATAATTCAAGCGCACGACACCCTGTGCAGTACAACTTCCCCACTGCGTTCTTGCGGAAGATAACTTTACTGCACTCGGCATGACATTTAGCAATGGCGCGTAATGTGCCACACGCGCCTCAAACAGCTTATTCGCCTCAATCTGATACCAACGCACCACATCCTGCTCTATGCAAGCTGGCTCAATGCGACTTCCAACGAACACATACAATTGCTTGTCGTCACGAACTGCCATCGTTGGAAACAAACTTCTCACTACATGTAAGTTAAGTGTCATACCCAAATAGTGGATAGTTTCGCCATCGGCCCAGCGTGTCTCTCCCTGTGAACTTGTTTGCCAGCCATCCAGCTTCTCTACTACCCAATGCGCCTTATCCTCCAAGACGTTACTTAACCATTTTTCAGAAGAGCGCAGTGGAACGCTGATTGTCAAACCAGAATCATCAATACGCAGCCCGATGCTACGACGTTTATTGCTTCGCTTTAGCGTATATGCGATATGTTTGCCATTTAGCTCAATGGTACGGTGTTCGATGTTGGGAGCAACCGCCATATTTCGTAAACGTTTCAACATCAATGTGGAAGTTGTTGAATTTCGTTTTCTATCCAGGCCTCAACGCGAGTATTAATTTCTTCTACCTTGAGCCCTTTGGTTTCAATTGGCTTGCCGATACTCATGACAATCAGTCCTGGATGCTTGCTGAATGAGTTGCGCCCCCACAATCTTCCGGCATTGTGCGCCACCGGAATCACCGGCACCGCAGCGCTTTCAGCCAACATTGCACCACCGATTTTATATTTTCCGCGTTTACCAAAAGGGATGCGCGTCCCTTCCGGGAAAATCACCACGCAAAATCCTTGCGCAAGTCTTTCCTTGCCTTGTTTCAACAACTGCCTCATTGCACCTTTCCCATCACTACGCTTGATAGCAATCGGGCTCGTAAGCGCCAATGCCCAACCAAAAAAGGGTATCCACAATAACTCGCGCTTCAACACCCACACCTGAGGTGGAAATACTTTCTGCAGCGCCAGAGTCTCCCATGCAGACTGGTGCTTGCACAGAACTACACAGGGTTCCTTAGGCAGATTCTCGATGCCACGTACTTCATAGCGTATGCCACACACCAAACGCAGCAAATGCAGCATTAACTTCGCCCATTGCGAAATAACCCGGTAACGTGTAAGCCTGCTTAATGGGAACGTCAACAAAGCCAGCATTGCAAAGACCGGCGTGATGACAAACTGCAACAGCAGGAAAATAAACGAGCGTATTACCAGCATATCAATATAAAGCGCTATAACAATTCAGCAGCTACTGCAGCAAGATCAGCAAAAATGCCAGTCCCTTCCGGCAATCCTCCTGCATCCCGGGTTTTCATCCCCTTACCGGTAAGTACCAGATAAGGTTTTGCACCTAGGGCAGTTGCAGCTTGCAAATCACGTAGCGAATCGCCGACTGACGGAACCGTTGCAAGATCAGCAAGGTTATATCGAGCTGCAATTTCTTCCAGCATTCCACTTTTTGGTTTGCGACAATTACATTTCGCATCAGCACCGTGAGGACAGAAGAACACTGCATCGATACGTGCACCAACCATAGAACATGCTTTGTGCATCTTGTCGTGTATCGCATTCAGCATCGCCATGTCGAACAGCCCGCGCCCTACCCCGGATTGATTGGTTGCCACCACCACACGATAGCCTGCCTGATTCAATTGCGCGATTGCTTCAAGACTACCGGATATCGGCTGCCATTCTTCCGGTGTCTTGATAAACTGGTCTGAGTCGTAATTGATCACGCCATCGCGGTCGAGAATAATAATTTTCATATCAGGTTGCCAATTTTGAAATATCTGCGACGCGATTCATCGCATGGTGTAATTGCGCCAGCAATGCAAGTCGATTAGCGCGAAGCTTCTCGTCTTCTGCATTCACCATCACATTATTGAAAAATTCATCCACCGGTGAGCGCAGCCCAGCGAGGGATTGTAATGATGCAGTGTAGTCACCTGCCGAGAAAAAAGCATCCGCCTTCGGTACAATATCAAGCAGAGCCTGATGCAATGCTTGCTCTGTTTGCTCCTGCAACAGAGCCACCTTAACCTCACCACTCACACCACCTTCGACCTTCTTCAGGATATTACCCACGCGCTTATTTGCCGCAGCCAATGCAGCCGCTTCTGGTAGTGCAGCAAAAGCGCGCACTGCTGCAAGTTGCTGTGGAACCAGATAGATTTGTGTTGGATTCATGCTTACAACTGACTCCACTTCGTTTGCCGAATAACCCTGCTCGCGCAGCAAACCACCAAGACGCTCGAATAAAAATATTTCAAGATCGGTGTGCGCCTTATGCTGCAGCATCTTGCCAGGAAAATTGTCAAAAGCAATATTGACCAGATCAAACTGTCGGAGTGGCAATTCCTTTTCTATCAGCATACGTAGCACACCCAGCGCATGACGGCGTAAAGCAAAGGGATCCTTATCACCAGTAGGGGCTTGACCAATACCAAACATACCCACCAGAGTTTCCAGCTTATCCGCAAGCGCCACGCAAATTCCAACATCGTTGCGGGGCAACTCATCACCTGCAAAACGCGGCTTGTAATGGTCTTCAATTGCAAAGGCGATATCATCGCTTAAACCATCATGCTTGGCGTAGTAACGCCCCATGATGCCCTGCAACTCGGGAAACTCTCCTACCATATCCGTGAGTAAATCTGCCTTGGCCAACTCAGCTGCTTTATCGGCCCTTGCGGCCAATTTATCTCCACCCAACTGCTGGCCAATTGCCTTTGCAATTGCGCGCACACGCATTAATCGATCACCTTGCGAACCTAACATGCTGTGATACACCACCTTACTCAGGCCAGCCACACGGGATTCCAATGTCTTTTTACGATCCTGATCAAAGAAGAATTTTGCATCGGCCAATCGCGGTCGTATCACGCGTTCGTTTCCGTCGATCACCAGACTGGCATCCGAAGGGGAAATATTTGAGACGAACAAGAATTTATTTGACAGTTTTCCGCCATCATCGAACAAAGGGAAATATTTCTGATTGGCCTTCATAGTCAGGATCAGACATTCCTGTGGCACTTCCAGAAACTCCGATTCGAATTTTCCCAACAATACATTAGGGCGCTCGACCAACGCAGTCACTTCATCCAATAGCGCACCGTCATCAATAGGCTTAAGCTTTTCCTTGGCTGCAGCAGAAGAAAGTTGCCTGGATATCTCAGAACGACGCTTTTCAAAGCTCGGTATCACTGCACCTTCACTTTCCATCTGTGTTTCATAGCTGTCAGCATCCTTCAGTATTACGGTCGCCATCTTCGCTTCGAAACGATGTCCATGAGTTTCGCGTCCTGCATTTAGACCGAGCACACTGATTGGCACAACATTCGAACCATATAAAGCAACCAAAGCATGTGCAGGACGGACGAAGTTAACGCTGTTCCAGCCATCATCAAGTTGATAACACATCACTTTGGGTATCGGCAGCTTGGCAATCGCATCATCAAGTGCTTTCTGCAACCCTTCAGTAAGGGTTGCACCCTTCACCACGCTATCAAAATATAGTGATTCTGACTTACCATCTGACTGGCGCTTCAATGAAGGCATCACTTCAGAACCCACTCCCATAGCAGCAAGCTTCTTCAATAGCGCCTGTGTAGGCTTGTTATTGTTATCTAAACCAACACTTACCGGCATCAATTTCTGCTGTGTAGGGCGATCATCAGCTTTATCCAACACATTCGGAATATACGCAGCCAATCGTCTCGGGCTTGCAAATGACTTCCAATCCTGATCGCCTTGCCTTAAATGCGCCCGCACCAAACCATAGGCGATACCATCGGCAAACTCCTTACCCAGTTTTTCCAGCACTTTTGGAGGCAATTCTTCTACAAATAATTCGACCAATAAATTTTTGGCACTCATGCGACCACCTTCTTCTCAATTTGAGCCAGCACTTCATCCGCCCATGCTTTCGGTGCCATCGGAAAGCCAAGACGGGCACGGCTATCCAAATAAACTTTGGCAACTGATCTGGCCATGTTTCGGATACGACCTATATAGGCAGCACGCTCGGTGACCGAAATGGCCCCACGCGCGTCAAGCAGATTAAACGTGTGGGCAGCTTTTAGCACCTGCTCATAGGCAGGCAGTGCCAATGCTTTTTCCATCAATTGCTGCGCCTGTTTTTCATGTCCGCAAAAGGCGCTGAGCAAAAACTCCACATCACTGTGTTCAAAATTGTAGGCTGATTGTTCAACCTCATTTTGGTGATACACGTCACGATATTTCAAGCCATCCGTCCAGACCAGATCGAATACGTTGTCCACCCCTTGAAGATACATGGCAAGACGCTCAAGACCATAGGTGATTTCACCGGTGATCGGCTTGCAGTTGATGCCACCGACTTGCTGGAAATAGGTAAACTGCGTTACTTCCATACCATTCAACCAAACCTCCCACCCCAGCCCCCAGGCACCAAGAGTCGGATTTTCCCAATCGTCTTCGACGAAACGGATATCATTCTTCTTCATATCAAAACCCAAGGCTTCCAACGAGCCAAGATACAAATCGATGATGTTTGCAGGGGCGGGTTTAAGCACGACCTGATACTGATAGTAATGCTGCAAACGATTTGGATTTTCCCCATATCTACCATCCTTCGGACGACGCGAGGGCTGCACATAAGCAGCCTTCCATGGCTCTGGGCCAAGTGCGCGCAAGAAGGTGGCAGTGTGCGATGTTCCAGCTCCGACCTCCATGTCATAGGGTTGTAATAGAGCGCAGCCTTGCTTGTCCCAGTAGCTCTGGAGTGTCAGGATAGTTTGCTGAAAGGTAAGCATCTGATCATATCGGCAATTGCAAAGAGGAGCATTTTACTGGTTTTCTGACATGTCCGTCAGCACATCATGACTGCCTAGCTTGATTTACGGGACTTTAATGTCTGGTAGTATTCGTTGCTTGTCTCTTGTATATTCCTGAATAAATCAATGTGGCCGAAAATTGATTAGTATTGCATCAAGCATTTCTGGTCTCACAACACGACCCTCTCACCATTGTGCAATTAAATGAGGTAATCATGAAGTTAAGCACCACAATGTTGTTTATTCTTGCGTTTCTTATCAGTGGTTACTGCCAAGCCGACAGCGAGATAGTCATCAAGTTCAGCCATGTGGTCGCCACTGATACACCCAAGGGTCAAGCAGCAAAAAAATTTAAGGAGCTGGCCGAGCAGCGCACCAATGGTCGCGTAAGAGTTGAAATTTATCCTGATAGTCTGCTTTACAATGAGCATGAAGAAATAAAAGCACTGCAAACCGGTGCGGTGCAAATGCTTGCGCCTGAATTCTCACAATTCAAGGCTGCAGGACTGAATTCTTTTGATTTGTTCGACCTGCCCTATGCTTTCCCCAGCATGGAGATTTTACATCGCTTCGTAGATGGTAAAAGAGGGGCGAATTTATTTAGTAAACTGTCCAAAAAGGGCTTAACTGGTTTGGCATACTGGGACAATGGCTACAAGCAAATGAGCTCTAACAAAGCCATGCATACCGTAAGAAATCTGAAAAAACTAAAAATTCGCACTCAACCTTCCAAAGTCCTTGCAGCACAAGTAAAAGCACTCGGTGCAAGCCCACAGGAGTTACCTGCAAGTGGAGTTTATGCATCCTTACACCAGGGTATATTGGATGGCACTGAAAACACTATCGCAGATTTTTTTGCCCAAAACCTGCACGAGGTACAGCAACATTTGACGATTTCCAACCACGGCTATCTTGGCTATGCGGTTATCGTCAATAAAAGATTTTGGGATGAGTTACCGGTTGATATACGTATTATATTGAAGCAAGTCATGGACGAGACAACCATTTTCGAACGTGATGTAGCACAGCAAGCAAACGAAAATGCATTAGTTCAAGTAATTGCCGCTAACGCCACCAATGTCTACACATTAACTCCTAGACAACGTACTGCATGGCAGCGGGCATTGCTCCCGGTATATCAGCAATTCGATAGGTCAATTGGAAATTATTTGATAAGAAGTATCGGTCGCACAGCCAAAATAGTCAAAAGAGAGCAAGACAAGGCCAAGAAAAAATAGCAAGCTGAAGACAAAAAATAATTTTGTGCATACCTGCACGGTAATCCCCGGCTCACCCAAAGTAATCCATAAATTACGTCAGCACTCTTAACAAAATTATTGTATTAGCTTGCTGCAAAATCCCGAGACCCACAATCTCAGGCAATTGAATACCCAGTACGGATATTTATTTTGCCGGATCTGGATCCGCAGGTTTTCTTAACGTATGTGAATAGACACGCTGTGCAAAATTTCTTGGGTAAGCAATAACCAGCAGTGCCGTCAACGTAATACTGAACAACACCACCATATAAGTAACATCACGAATTATTTCACCACCTTCAACACCAAATTTAAGTGGTAGCGTTGCCAGTACAGCTGAAGCTAATCCTTTCGGCGCCATCAAAGATGTCAGGGCAGTATCGCGCAGACTATATTCTGAATCCCGAAAGACATGACGAGTTAATGCCAAGCGCATCGCATACACCATGAACACCATGGATATCGCGGCAATAGCCAGATAAACCTCCCCAAAACTGATGGATATACCGAGATAGATGAAAAAGTAGGTTTTCAATAGAAAAACAGCCTCATGATAGAAAGAAAGATCGGTTTCGTTGAGCGGCACGAGTTTTTGATCTTTCTTTAGAAAAGATAAGCGTCCCAATCCAAGTTTCTTGTAATTTGTTAGGGTAATGCCAAGTGCCAACGCTGCGATCGCACCTGAAAATTCCAGAAGTTCGGTTAGACCATAGACAATGAACACATAAGCAAGTGTCGAAGAAATGGTATTTGGGAAATCACGCATTTTACTTATCACCATCAACCAGACTACGCCACCCATTACACCAATCATCGCAGCAATAACCAGAGCCGCCATGACGCTACCAATTAACCTACCCGGCTCAACACCCCCATGTGAATGTATCTGCAATAGTGCAAACACACCAACAATACTCAATACATCCGTCAGCGCCGATTCAAGCACCAGCACAGTGGAAGGCTTATCGCCCATCTTCAAAGACTTCACCATGGGAATGACCACTGCTGAAGAAGTACAACCCAAGATCAAGCCAAGCATCATGGCAGGCATAGTGGTAAGGCCAAGAGCAAACACTCCTACCAACGTAATGATGACGGTGGTCAAAATAAAACATGCCACCGCTAGAAAACCTGTCGTGTGCAGTGATTTCGCCATCACATCCAGCTTCAACGAGGTACCGCCCTCAAACAGGATCACCACCAGTGCAATGGTGGCAATTAATGGTCCAACCCTGCCAAAATCAGCGGGAGAGACCATACCAAACAGTGGCCCAATCAAGATACCGAGCAGCATCAGTACCAGCACATCCGGGATATGCGTTCTACTGAATTGCAGTGATAGAAAATGAGCAAAGAATACCAGCGAGCCGATAATCAAAATTGTAATGGACATTAAGGAACTCCGAGATTATTCAGGGCGGATTGTACATGACATGATTTTTCTCGGTAGACAGTCACGTCTGATGACTACTTTGAGTAATCCTATGTCTCCTGAAAGGCAATAACTTGATTGAAATTCGCCAGTAAATTTCACAGATTTGTTATTTTGGCAACGCTATTTCCGGTTACAGTTAAGAAAATGTCTTGCCACAGCACAATGGATAGCATACTTTTCTTGCGATCCAGCTTGAACCTGGCTAGCCTTTTTGGTCAGATGTTACAATTTGCACTTGTACGGAAGCATATTCCACCTAGTATTTTCAGGTGCAATATCAGCTTCTAGAATGGAGCTACCCTGATGTCAACGCTTAACCACTCCGAAAACCCCGTCACCAGATTAAAAAAACATTCAGCCAATCATACTGGTCCCGTTATATTATTCGGAGAGGTGCTGGCTGACGTCTTTCCTGATCAAATAGTTTTAGGTGGTGCGCCGTTTAACGTTGCGCACCATTTAAAGGCATTCGGTTTAAATCCTTTTTTGTTCACACGCCTGGGTAAAGACAGCTTGCGTGATGAAGTATTGCAAGCGATGTCACAATGCGAAATGGAAGTTACTGGCATCCAAACTGATGACACTCACCCCACCGGACAGGTAAAGGTGCATATTGATGGCACCAAGCACCAATTCGAGATACTCCCCTTACAAGCATATGACTTCATCCACCCGATCGCGCCGGATGGGAACAAACTTCCGACACATCCTGCATTGGTTTATTACGGCACCTTGGCGCAACGACATAAAGTTTCAAGAATAGCGCTAGATGCCTTATTGGGTAGCACACCTGACGCTGAAAAATTCATGGACATCAATTTGCGCGTTCCTTGGTATACCAAATCAATACTCCATAAATCCCTGCATCACGCAAATATCGTAAAGCTTAATGATGACGAATTGGATATTTTGGTTGAATTGTTTAAGCTGACCGGCAATACCCCGGAAGATCAGATTCTCAACCTTTTAACTCAGTTCGACATTGAGCAAGCCATTATCACCTGCGGTGAAAATGGCGCATGGCAGATCAATCGTAGTGGTGAACTAATAAAAACTGGTGCAATTGAGAAGGCAGTTAACCTAGTCGACACAGTTGGGGCAGGAGATGGTTTTGCCGCTATCTGTATATTGGGGTCATTATTGCAGTGGCCAATAAAGACCAGACTTGAGAGAGCAAATGCTTTCGCATCCTCAATCTGTGAAAACAGGGGTGCCATTCCTGAACATGCGGATTTTTACGAACCATTTTTACAGGAGTGGAAAGTATGAAAAGCGAACCCTCCACAAGCAAACAACCTCTATGCATCGTATTGATCAGTGTTCACGGTTTGATACGAGGAACCAATTTTGAGTTGGGCCGCGACGCAGATACTGGCGGTCAAACCAAATACGTGGTTGAACTTGCACGTGAATTAGGCAAGAGCAAGTATGTCGAACAGGTGATACTACTCACACGCCGCATTATCGACGACAACGTCAGTAGTGATTATGCAGAGCCCTTTGAAGCTTTGTCAGAAAAATCGAGCATCGTCCGCATTGAGTGCGGGGAGCAAAAATATCTTCGCAAGGAGATGCTCTGGGACTCATTGGAAAACTTTTCCGATAATGCACTTACCTATATTAAGAGCCTTAACCGACTTCCGGATATTCTTCATAGTCACTATGCTGATGCTGGTTATGTCGGTTCGCTTCTTTCACATCAATTGGGCGTACCACTGGTTCACACGGGACACTCGCTAGGTCGCAATAAACGCAAACAACTATTGGCCAGTGGCGTTAAACGTGCCGAGATCGAAGAAACCTACAATATTTCTCGTCGCATTGAAGCAGAGGAAACCACTTTAGGTGTTGCTGAGCGCGTCATCACCAGCACCCAACAAGAGATTGAACTGCAATATGGTCTTTACGATTTCTACCAACCAGAATGTATGCGGGTAATTCCGCCAGGCACGGATCTTGAAAAATTCTATCCTCCACAGGGAGATGAAAAAGACAGCGCTATTGCGCTTGAACTTAAGCGCTTCTTAAAACAACCCAAAAAACCTATCATTCTGGCGTTGTCTCGCCCAGACCCAAGAAAAAATATTGTTGCATTGATTGAGGCCTACGGTGCATCACCAAAATTACAACAAGCGGCCAATTTGGTTGTCGTGGCGGGAAATCGTGACGACATTCAGGATATGGAAAATGTCTCCAGCACCGTACTGAATGACATTTTGATAACTATAGACAAATACGATCTATATGGAAAGGTAGCTTATCCGAAACATCATAAACCTGCAGATGTAGCGGTTCTTTATCGTTTGGCTGCCTCTTTGAATGGTGTATTCATCAATCCTGCGCTAACCGAACCTTTCGGCTTGACGTTAATCGAGGCTGCGGCTTGCGGCTTGCCTATCATTGCTACTGAAGATGGGGGCCCAATTGATATCATCAAAAACTGTGAGAATGGATACCTGATTGATCCCCTCAACAAAACTGCAATGGCTGAAACACTTCTGAACACACTGAAGGATAAGCAAGAATGGCAGCGATTGGCAAATAACGGTATTAAAGGCGTAAATAAACATTACTCGTGGCATGCACATACTGAGAAATATCTTGAGGTTATCTATCCTCTGGTAGAAAAACGTGAACCGATTAATCGAATCAGTTCTAGTCGACGACCTCGTGTTTTCCGCAACCAGGCGATTTTTGCTAGTCTGGATCTGAATTTGATAGGCGATCCGGCTTCTTTGTCAGAATTCCTGAAAATTATGCACTCACATCGCAAAACGATCATTTTTGGCATTGCGACAGGACGACGACGTGATGACGCGTTGGCAGTCCTTAAACAGTACCATATTCCAAAACCCGACGTACTGATTACCGGACAAGGAACAGAGGTACACTACGCGCCCAATCTGACCCGCTCTGTCGCATGGGATCGCCATATCAACCACCTGTGGAATCCGCAGGCGATAAGAAATATCCTGGCCGAAATGCCAGGTTTGGATATCCAGCCCAAGATAAATCAGAGCAACGTCATGATTAGTTACTACGTAGATCACAATGTTGCTGACACTCAGGAAATTCGACAAACATTGCTACGCAATGAACAGGCTGTAAACACCGTATTCTCTTTCGGGCAGTTTCTGGATATAACACCTGTCCGTGCATCAAAGGGATTAGCCTTGCGCTGGTGTGCCGAACAGTTGGGCTTTCCGCTTGAAAACACACTGGTTTCAGGAGTTACAGGGGGTGACGAAGACATGTTGCGAGGCAACACATTAGGTGTTGTTGTAGACAACCGCCATCTTGGCGAGTTATCCGATTTAACTGACATCGACAATATTTACTTTGCAGAAAACCATCATGCTGCTGGCATTCTTGAGGCAATAGAGCACTACAACTTCTTTTCCCACAGAACAGAAAGCTTATCATCGTGATGAGATTCCTTCTTTGCACCGACCTGGATAGAACTCTTATCCCTAACGGTACACAACCACTCTCACCAGGAGCTACCCAACGATTCAAGCAATTGGCAGATCTCAAGGAAACTACACTTGCATATGTCACTGGCCGACACCGCGCTCTCGTTGAACAGGCTATTTCTGACTTTACTTTACCCCAGCCGGACTTTGTTATCGCCGATGTTGGCACAACCATTTATCAGATCAATGCATCAGGTTGGCAGCACTTGAGCAATTGGGATGCGGAAATCGCACCGGATTGGCGAGGATTAGCACATGAAGACATATCAAAATTGTTAGAGGAATTTCCTACTCTTCTCCTGCAGGAACCCGAAAAACAGAACCTTCACAAACTCAGCTTTTACATTCCACTTAAAACTGATGTCTCGATACTGATCCGCGATATAAACATCAAGCTAAAGCTAGCTGACATCAAAGCAAACCTGATTTGGAGTATTGATGAAGAAGCACAAATTGGCCTACTTGATGTTTTGCCTTCGAGCGCCAACAAATTGCACGCTATTCGTTTCCTAATGAATAAGCAGGGATTCACTCTTGAAAACACAATATTTGCCGGTGACAGTGGTAACGACCTAGATGTACTGATGAGTGACATACCCTCCATACTGGTGGGCAATGCCGATACCGAAGTCCGCAAACAGGCAGCCAAGGCTCACGAAATGTCACTGTATATTGCAAAAGGAGACTTTCTCGGGATGAATGGTAATTACTGTGCCGGAATTGTAGAGGGTGTTGCACATTACCTGCCTGAAGTAGATGCTTGGTTACACGAACAAAATCTAACTAAAAAAGAAAATTAAAGGCGGAAAATGTACGAACAAATTTCACATTCGCTGCTAAACGAAATAATGGATGAGATGCGGCCAGAATTACGTAGTCAACGACTGCGCCATTTTTGCACGCGTCTCGGTGCGAATTTCTACGCAATTCATTCCATTTTCCACCAACTTTATGGCGATCGACCTGACTTCAAAAAGCAAATGCTAAGCCTGGTCGAAATGCTTGCATCTCGGTATATAGAAAGAACTCCGGCTCTAAGAGATTCCGATTTGCAGCGCGAAAAAAATTACAACTGGTTTTTGAGCCAAAAATGGGTGGGCATGGCCCTGTACTGTGACCGTTTTGCTAACGACTTAAAAGGTCTGCGTGAAGAACTACCCTATTTGCAGGAATTGGGTATCAACATACTACACATCATGCCTATAAGCGATTGCCCTCAAGATCACAGTGACGGCGGCTATGCAGTACGTGATTTCAAAAAAATTGACCCTCGCTTTGGAACCACACAAGACATTGAAATACTCGCGTCATCTCTTAACAAACGAGATATGTTATTGGTCCTCGATATTGTGGTTAACCACACCTCGAACGAACACGAGTGGGCGAAAAAAGCACGTGAGGGAGAAGCCAAATATCAGGACTATTACTACATTTTTGATGATCGTGAGATTCCTGACCTCTACGAAGAAAAAATGCCGGAAATTTTCCCAGTCACCTCACCAGGAAATTTCACGTGGGATGAATCGATGGGCAAGTGGGTAATGACGGTATTCAACAACTACCAGTGGGATCTGAACTATCGAAACCCTGCCGTATTGATCGAAATGATCGATATCATCCTTTTCTGGGCTAACAAGGGAGCAGATATTCTTAGACTGGATGCAGTCGCATTCCTGTGGAAAAAAATTGGTAGCGTATGCCAAAATGAGCATGAGGCGCATCTGCTGTTACAACTGATGAAAGATTGTTGTCAGGTGACCGCACCTGGCACTCTGTTTATCGCTGAAGCCATCGTATCCCCCAGCGAGATCACCAAGTATTTCGGCGAGGATGCGATCAATGCCAAGGAATGTGAAATTGCCTACAACGCGACTTTAATGTCACTACTCTGGGATGCTGTCGCTACAAAAAATGCCAATTTGCTGAATCAGGGAATAAAGACACTGCCGAGTAAACTGGAGCGTGCAACATGGCTTAATTATGTGCGCTGTCATGATGACATTGGTTTGGGGTTTGCAGATGAGGATGCCATCCAAGTTGGCTATGATCCGCTTAAACATCGTCGCTTCTTGATCGATTATTTTACAGGAACCTTTCCCGGCTCACCTGCAAGAGGCCTGCCATTTGGCGTAAATATCAAAACAGGTGATGCTCGCATCTCCGGTTCTCTCGCCTCACTCGTCGGGCTTGAAGTGGCAATTGAGAACCAGGATGAAAAAGCCATTGATACTGCTATCAAAACCATCTTGTTATTACACAGCATGATTCTGTCATTTGGAGGGATACCGCTACTCTATTACGGTGACGCAATTGGCACACTAAACAGCACAGCTTATCTGGAAGATCATTCCAAGCGACATGACAGCCGCTGGATGCATCGCTCACATTTCGATTGGAAAAAAGCAGAATTGCGCCATCAAGTTGGCACAGTAGAAAACCATATATTCAGTTCTCTGAAAAATATGATTGCCTTACGTAAAGGTATTTCAGCCTTTGCCGATTTTGATAATCGTCAAATCATCTCAACTGACAACCACCATCTTTTGGTTTTTTCCCGGACCGACACGGAAGATAGCAATTACAAGGTACTAATAATTGCCAACTTCAACGAAAAGCCAGAACCGCTAAAGATAGAAGACTTGATGCAGCATGGTTTTTTCCAAAAGAACAAGATGCAAGATCTATGCACAGGAGACTACCTGACATCAAAAAGCTCCTCCATAATCATTCAACCATTATCCTATTATTGGTTAACTGAGGAACGAAACCAACCCGAGCAGATTGGATCAATGCCAATTTCTTTGCCCGGGTTAAACGCTTGATCGCCATTTCACGTTTCAGTGCCGCTGATTTGCCATCACAATTTTCCACCCACAAAAGCGTCACCGGCCCACGGGCTCGCGTGTACTTGGCCGCCACACCTTCATTGTGCGCTGCGAGACGTTTTTTTATATTGTTGGTAATCCCACAATACAAAGTTTCGTCTGCGCAATTCAAGATATAGCAAACCCAAGCCAGCTCAAGATTGGCGCTCACTGCTTTCTCATTGCCCATGCACACGCAAGCATTACAGCAATCAACAACATCACACCTGCATTACCCCAACGCACATAAGGGGTAATACCCATATACCCCTGCGCCATACCGAGCAACACACCTTCCTGATGTTGTGGCAATTGTTGCAACACCTTTCCGTCGGGACCTATTATGGATGTCACTCCTGTATTGGTTGCACGCAGCATCATCCTGCCAGTTTCCAGAGCGCGGAACCGGGAAATTTGATTATGTTGAGCGGCAGCATGAGAACGACCATACCACGCGTCGTTGGTTAGATTCAGTAAAACACTGGCCTGAGGCAAATGGCGAATCACCTCCTCACCGAAAACATCCTCATAGCAAATATCCGGTGCAACCTGTTGCCCTGCAACATGCAATGACGGCTGGTTTTCCCCTCCACGCGCCAGATCATCCATGGGAATATTCAATACACCATTAATAAACCAGCCCAGTAATGGTCGCAGCGGGATAAACTCACCAAATACCACCAGATGATGTTTACGGTAATGCTGTTGCTCAGCTGTGCCAAGCGTAAACACACTATTATAAAAACCATCCTGATCGCGCTCGAAAGAACCTATTACCATATCCCCACCGTTGCTTCTGGCGTGATCGCGCAGTTGTGCGAGCATGGCTTGCGGTGTTTCTTGGCGCAGAATTGGCAGCGCAGTTTCCGGCAACACAGTAAGCCGCGCATCGCTTTGCAACGCCAAGCGACGATAAGTCTCCAAAGTACCAACCAATGCGTCCTGATTAAACTTCACGTCCTGTGGGATGTTGCCCTGCACCAATGCCACACTGAACGGTTCGCCATTGGGTTGCGTCCACTCTACTGCACGAAGCCCCGCACCAACGACCCACAACGTCAGCAAGGCTCCCATAGCCGCCTTACCAGATGCGTTCCAGCGCACTGTAAACAATAGCGCCAGCAAACCAGCACTTATCGCTGCCACCAACGACACACCATACACTCCAAACAACGAAGCATAGCCGGCTAGCGGACTATCACTATGCGCATAACCCATAGTCAACCAGGGGAATCCGGTGAAAATCGTTCCACGCACCCATTCGAGCAACACCCAGATTGCTGGCATCACAAGAACAAGGCGGAGAAATATACCTGCTGTGATACGTGCCTGAAGATATGCTGCAAACGCAGGGAAACAGGCGAGTAAAGCGGCAAACAACATCGTAGCTGGCAGCGCCAACAGCATCGGCATATAACCATAGTCGTGCAATGCCACATATATCCACCCTACCCCGGTACTGAAAAAGCCCAGACCAAAAGAAAAACCAAGCCACGCCGCGGAGCGGGGTGATTCCACTCTATACATCAGCAAAAACAACAAAGACAGTGCCAGCACCGGAATAGGGAATACGCTAAACGGTGCAAAACCGAGTACACACCCCCCGCCGGCCAACAGCAAAACAATGTGGCGTTTATCAAATATACTCATAAAAAATGCTATCCAAGCTATCGCTTCCTGGAATTGTATTGGTGGAATTTATTGCTATTGTACTGAAATACTTAACTTAACAGCCCATATTGGTAAAGCCTCTCTAAACGTAATTCGAACTACTTTCCTCAGTCCCTATTTCAACTTTTATTTTTCCAAGCATATCGCTTTGTGCTTAAATCGAGTCTAACGCTATGTTAGCGCCCCTCAATCACTTGACGCAAAATCACCATGGAAAAGATTCGCCTCTCCAAACGCATGTCCGAACTTGGCTTATGTTCTCGCCGTGAGGCAGATAGTTATATCGAAAGAGGATGGGTAGAGGTAGATGGTGAAATCATCAGCAAGCTAGGCAGCAAAGTCTATGCAAGCCAGAAAGTCTTATTACGTCCTCCTGCGCAAAATACCCAGCAACAGCGCGTGACCATTCTACTCAACAAGCCTGTTGGCTATGTGTCTGGCCAGGCAGAGCATAACTACAAACCGGCAATCACCTTGCTCGACAGCCTGACACACTGGGCTGAAGACGAGTCACTCATCCGCTTTCACCGCAGTCAAATGCTTGGCCTCGCCCCTGCAGGACGTCTGGACATTGACTCGCAGGGTTTGTTGGTACTCACCCAAGATGGACGTATAGCCAAACGTCTAATCGGAGAAGACTCAAAAGTTGATAAAGAGTATTTAGTACGCGTACAGGGTAAGCTGGAAGACAGTGGGCTGGCGTTGCTCAGCCAAGGCCTCAAACTGGATGGAAAATACCTCAAGCCTGCAAAGGTGACCTGGCAAAATGAAAACCAGTTACGATTCGTGCTTCAGGAGGGTAAAAAGCGCCAGATTCGCCGCATGTGCGAGTTGGTAGGCTTAAAAGTAACCGGCCTTAAACGTATTCGCATTGGCAAGGTAAAGTTGGGGAAATTGCCGGTAGGAAAGTGGCGCTACTTAGGTGAAAATGAACAGTTTTGACACTCAGTTTGGAGCAAATTAAATGATCAGCCTAAATGCCCAAATGGATATTACTCTGGGGAATCTTTTACAGACTCCGTCTCCTTGACCAGCAAGGAGTATAGTCTTCTACTATCCGCACGAAGCACCGTAAATGTTAGGGAACCAATATCGAAACAATCACCACGCTTGGGCAACTTACCTGCCGTCTTAAGCACTAGCCCACCCACTGTATCGTACTCCTCATCACTGTATTCCGTGCCAAGTGTATCGTTAAGATCCTCAATTTCTGTATCTGCCTTGACTCGGTATTGCCCTGAAGATTCTGCGATTATATTGTCTTCATCATCGTCAAAATCATACTCATCCTCTATATCGCCTACGATTTGTTCCAGCACATCTTCTATCGTCACTATGCCTGATACCCCACCGTACTCATCTACCACCAACGCAATGTGGTTGCGGTTGCTGCGAAAGTCGCGCAGCAAGACGTTGAGGCGTTTCGACTCCGGAACGAAAACTACCGGGCGCAACATGTCGCGCACATCAAATTCTTCACCAGCATAATAGCGAAGCAAGTCTTTCGCCAGAAGAATGCCGATAATGTTGTCCTTGTCGCCATCAACTACAGGAAAACGCGAGTGCGCGGTATCAATCATAAAAGGGATAAACTTTTCTGGCGGTTCGCTGATATCAATAACGTCCATTTGCGCTCGTGGAATCATGATTTCGCGTACTTGCCGCTCTGAAACTTGCAACACGCCTTCCATCATTGATAATGCATCTGCATCTAGCAGGTTATGCTCGTAGGCACTATGCAACAAATCAACCAATTGCTCACGGTCTCCAGGTTCACGCGTTAAAAAAGCAGAAAGGCGCTCCAGAAGACCGATTTTTTTTGTTTCGTCCATTTTTATAAATGCCGGATAGCTTGGTAGGGGTCAGGGTAACGTAATTTTAGCATCAGCGCAGTTTCCAATGATTCCATTTTATTGGCATCAGCTTCATTTTTATGGTCATAGCCCTGTAAATGCAGTGCTGCGTGAATAACGAGATGAGCGTAATGTGCAAGCACCGTTTTGTGTTGGGCAATGGATTCCCTTGCTACAACCGGCGCGCACATCACAACATCACCATGCAAAACTGGTTCATTTAATACAGAAATAGCATTCGGTGAATTCAGGTCTTCATAGACAAATGTAAGCACATTAGTAGCGTAATCCTTGCCACGATACCTGCTGTTTAATTCATGCCCTTCTATCTCATCAACAATACGCAAGACAATACTTGCGTCGCAATTAAGTACCACTTTGAACCATCGCCGAAATTGCGTGCGAGTCGGCAATTGCTGATTCTGACTTGCATATTGAACTGCCAGCGAAAGCTTTGGTGCTGACAAATTGTCGACAATGGCCTTGCTGTTTTTCTGACTCATACGATCAACGAGAAGTTATGAGTTCACCACGCAGGGTATGTCGCACGACATGCGTAATTTTTACGTCAACGAAACGACCAATCATCCCCGGCACGCCGCTGAAATTCACGATACGATTATTTTCCGTTCGCCCAGCCAGTTCGTTACCGTCTTTCTTTGATACCCCTTCAACCAATGCACGTTGCGTGGTCCCCAGCATTTCCCGGGCCACACCATCTTCCTGCTCTGCAATGCGATCCTGCAGGCGTTTCAATCGCGCTGCCCTAACTTCAAGTGGAACTTCATCTCGCAACTCTGCAGCAGGGGTTCCTGGGCGTGGACTGTACAAATAACTAAAACTATTGTCGAAACCCACTTCATCAATCAGCTTCATTGTTGCTTCAAAATCTTGTTCGGTTTCACCTGGAAAACCCACAATAAAATCCGATGTGATACAGATACCCGGCCGAGCTGCGCGTATTCGACGAATAATAGACTTATATTCAAGCACCGTATGTCCGCGTTTCATCATTGCCAGAATACGATCCGAACCGGATTGAACCGGCAGATGCAAATGACTAACCACTTTGGATGTTGTCGCATACAAGTCGATCAAACGTTGCGTCATCTCCCTAGGGTGTGATGTGGTATATCGCAGCCGTTCTACTCCATCCAAGGCAGCAATTTGCTGAAGGAGAAAAGCAAAATCGACCGTATCACCATCGCCGCCATCACCAAGGTATGCATTGACATTCTGCCCCAGAAGGGTGATTTCTTTAATCCCTGCTACCACCAATTGATCTATTTCGCTCATCACATCTGCCAGAGGGCGAGACACCTCTTCGCCACGGGTATAAGGGACAACGCAGAAGGTGCAATACTTACTACAACCTTCCATAATCGAAACATAGGCTGTACTGGATTTTCCATCTTTTTCAGATACGTCAACCATGGCAGGGGTAGGCAGATTGTCGAATTTTTCAATCTCAGGGAAGCTGATATCCACTTGCGAGCGACCAGTCTCACGGCGTGCCTGCAGTAACTGGGGTAGTCGGTGTAGTGTCTGAGGTCCAAACACCACATCTACGTAAGGGGCACGCTGCAAAATTGCTGCGCCTTCCTGACTTGCCACACATCCGCCTACACCTATAAGCAGATTTGGATTTGCACGTTTCAGTGCACGCACCCGTCCCAGATCAGAGAATACTTTTTCTTCAGCCTTCTCTCGAATCGAACAGGTATTCAGCAGGATCACATCTGCTTCCTCAGGTTTTCCGGTTTGCACCATCCCATCACAGGCGTGCAATACGTCGGCCATCTTGCCCGAATCGTACTCATTCATCTGGCAGCCGAATGTCTTGATGTAAAGTTTGTTACTCACGCAGAATGGTTACCAAGTGTACTTGTTGGCAATTTTAAGGGGAAATTGCCAATGCTGGAGGTCTAAGCAATCCAAACCCGAGCAAAAAAGTCATGTAAGATCTTATCAAAAAGCTGTTACAGGCGCAAAAATATTGTGTTACGATAACACTTGAATTATGTGTTGTTGTACTTAACTAGTTCTCTCGGGAGGGGAAAAATGGCAATTATCGCGACAATCGCAGCAGTGGGA
>Ga0316190_10000063_pt1 | contig 59240 bp, 43 predicted proteins | sample Eddworburrow2_MG_FD_204929 | JGI IMG/M metagenome (GOLD analysis project Ga0316190, IMG submission 204929) | Coastal sediment microbial communities from Maine, United States - Eddy worm burrow 2 | ecosystem: Environmental > Aquatic > Marine > Coastal > Sediment | place: USA: Maine | collected...
GAAAGGCGGCATCAGGGACTTGAACGAAAAACGCCTGATTCAGTATTTTTTGCTGGCCTGAAATGGAAAAAGCTTGCATAATCAACAACAAATGATTTTACTTAAGAGCCTGTCCGGTTTTTGGGGTCCATTTCTGACAAAATTGGTTTTGCAAAAATAAAGCTAACGCAGGGCATGGATGGAGTCACTTTTTATGAAAGAGGTTGTAATGGAAAGAAAATTTTATCGAATAATTCTACAAATTGCAGGTTGTCTCCTGCTTGCGGGAAATTTACTTGCGCAGAGTTCTCAATCGAAAAGCAATAGAGTTGACTTGCATGAAATCAGGTTGAAGTCTCGTATTTTTACACCGACTAACAACGCTCTGCAAAAAGGCGCCTCAGCGCTGGAAGCCGGGCATGTTCTCATTCAATTTGAAAATCGTTTAACCGACTCTGTAATTGGCCTTTTGCAGAACGCCGGCATTAAGGTAAATGGGTGTGTGTCAGGCAGCGCCGTGGCGGCGTCTGTGCCTGAGGGCTTTGATTTGCGTTCCATACCAGGGGTGCGCTGGAGCGGCAAGTTGGCTCCCGACGATAAAATCGCCAAAACAATCGATCAGACACTTTCCCAAACCCATGTTCTCGTAAATGTTTTTGACGATGTTGATCCGCACATCGCGCGAACAACTTTGCGTGACGCAGGTTTCGACGTCATTGCAAATCCCTATCTTGGGAGACATACTTTGTTGGCGGCAACTTCCGGCTTTGATATGGCTCGGTTGGCTGAACTGGATATGGTTAGCTACATTTATCCAGCGCCCAGTGCGGTGATTGCCGGCAAACCGACGCATCATTGCGCCGGCGCAATGACCCAATATGGCAAAATCCCCGCCTTTGTCACAAATGGAGAGGGTTGGGATGGCCCGGGAAAAGGTTCGTTTGACTTAAAGTATTTTTTTCATACCGGCACCCCGGATATGAGCGGTGAAATAGGCATTGTGGTTGCCGCCTTTAATACATGGAGCAAATACGCTAATCTTTCCTGGACTCAGTCGTTTTCCATTGTTGATTTGCTGGGCAGAGTGGACATTCTGTGGGGCTCGGATTCTCATGGCGACTTTTCTCCGTTTGACGGCGCTGGAAATGTTTTGGCTCACGCCTTTTACCCTAACGATATAAACCCGGAGCCTATTGCCGGGGATATGCATTTTGATGAGGATGAAATCTGGGGGAAGGGCGACAATATTGATCTGTTTTCCATTGCTTTGCATGAAGCCGGTCATAGTCTCGGATTGAATCATTCCGACGACCCGGAAGCTGTGATGTTCGCATTTTACTCTGCGCCAATTGCTGATTTGGGCGCGGACGACGTTGCCGGCATTCGTTCAATCTACCAGGAAAAAGTAGTTCCGCGCGCTGCGCCGCCGACTTTTGACCCGCCTCCGGGAACCTATGAATCCCCCCTTGAAGTGCGCCTGAGCTATGGCGTCGGCATGAATGCAAATAATTCGCAGTTAAAATATACGCTTGATCAAACAGAACCCATTTCATATTCATTTGATTTTGAGCCGAATGCAAATGATTATATTCTTCAGCGCTTCTCAAATACGATAAAAGCGCGCGCTTTCAGTTCAAACAAAACCCCCAGCGAGGTTGTTGAGGCGTCCTACACACTCATTCCTGCAACGCCCACCGTTGCAACGCCGGTGATCACGCCAGCAGGCGGAACATTCACAAATCCGCCCACAATCAGTATGACAACAACAACTCCGTCTGCAGAAATCCGTTTTACAACTGATGGCAGCGAACCCACTATTTCTTCTCAACTTTATAACGGCTCTTTCACATTGAGCGCAATCAAAACTGTAAAAGCAAGAGCCTACCGTGATAATTATTCGCCCAGTCAGATAGCAACCGAAAATTATGAAATTCCGGTTCAATTGCCAACGCCAACAATCTATCCTGATGGCGGTTTGTTTGTCGGGTCAACTGTCGTCTATCTTGGTTCTTCTGTTCTGGGAGCGGAAATTCGTTACACCCTGGACGGTTCAGAGCCTGCGCAAACTTCGCAACTCTATACCACTCCATTTACGTTGAGCGCCCATACAATTCTTTCCGCCAGGGTTTTTCTGGATGGTTACCCGCCAAGCGCGATAGCCGCCGCTGATTTTGTTATTGCCAGCGACGTTGCACAACCGGTGTTTAACCCGCAAGGCGGGGTCTTTACCGATGCTGTGCAGGTTGCGCTTTCAACGTCTACGCCCGGCGCCGTTATTCGCTACTCTACCAATGGAGCTGTTCCAACCTCCTATTCCACTGAGTATACTTCGCCATTTACATTAGGAATTGGCAGCCATACCGTGCAGGCGCAGGGATTCCTCGACGGGGCAAACGCCAGTTCGGTTGTTACAAGAAATTTCGAAGTTTACAGCGGCGGCGCAGCGAAGGTGGAAAGACCGACTATGTCGCCGTTTTCCAGCCAGCAATTTGTTGATAGAATAGCTATTGAAATGGATTGCCGCACCGAGGGGGCGCTCATTCGCTATACCGTTGGCTTTGGTCAACTGCCAGCCGACCCCACGGAAACAGGCGCCGGTTCTATTACATACACAGGAACGCTGAATTTCGGAACTCCAGGCTTTACTTACTTCGTTAAAGTACGAGCATTTAAGCAAGGGTTGCCGCCCAGCGACATTATTCAAAGCGGCGGATTGACGGTAAACACGCCTGTGGGCGCGGTTGCGCCGGTTGCCTTTTCTCCCAACGGTGGCGTCTTTGCTAACTCGGTGACCGTCACTCTGAGCACAACAACATCGTCCGGGCAGATTGTGTTTACAAACGACGGCACGCCGCCAAGCGTAATTGCGCCGATTTTATTCCCCACCAAAGTATACAGGAACCCGATTAATATTTTTACTCCTCAAACAATAACGGCAAGAGGGTTTCGGACGTTTTTCACGCCAAGCGCGTCTCGTTCGGCAGAGTTCACGTTTAAATGCGCCACACCGGCGATAAATCCGGAAGGCGGCGATTTTACGGACAATGTGTCGGTGAGCCTAACATCAGAAACTACCGGTGGAAATACAAAAATCCGGTATACACTCGACGGCAGCGACCCCACCGACCAGTCTACTGAGTACGAGACGGTTTTTAATTTACCGGTGGGAAGCTATTCTGTTCGCGCCAAAACATTTCGCACCGGCTTTGACGATAGCGAAACGGCTGCGGCTGAGTTTGTCGTTTCACCAACTGCGGTGGCGCCAACGATTACAACGCATCCTCAGAACCAGGTGGTCGATCCAGGCGACGACGTCACATTCAGCGTTGTGGTAGCCGGTGTTCCAGATCCGCAATATCAATGGCTGAGAAATGGCGTGGAGCTGCCAACGGAAGTGAGCGCAAGTTTGATTATTCCCAACGTGCAACGAGGCGATTCAGGCAGCTACCGCGTTGTTGTTTCAAATGTGGCGGGCGCAGAAACCAGCAAGGAAGCCATTTTGAATGTGCGGCGCATTGTGAATAGCGTTGAAGGATCGGAAGGGGCGCTCCCGACAGCGTTTAGCCTGGGGCAAAACTACCCGAATCCGTTTAACCCGACGACAACCATGTTGTTTTCCCTGCCGCAAAATAGTCATGTAAAGTTGGATGTTTACAATATGCGCGGCCAAAAGGTTCGCGCGCTGCTGAATGAAGAACGCCCCGCAGGTTTCTATGAAGCCCGGTGGAACGGCAGAGATGATAATGGCGTTCTGGTCAGCTCGGGCGTTTATCTGTACCGGATTAAGGCCGACGGGTTTTTTCAAACGCGCAAGATGATTTTTATGAAGTGAGGGAAAGAAATTCTTTATTCTTTTAAAAAAATCAACTGCATGGGCGGCTTCAGGAACAAAAGTTGCTCATGCAGTTGTGCGGCATGAGAAGATAAATAACGTGAGTTCGATGTAAGTATTTTTAGCAGAAAGCAATTTGCTTAGTTTGTTGAAATTGACATTTAATGGCTGGTTTTTTCGGTAAGAAAGAGTATGCGATTAAACCAGCAATGGTATTTGTGACAAAATTGACGACCGACCGATGTCTTGAGTGTTCAATTTGGCAAATGTTTTTCAATTCATCATTAATGGTTTCGATGAGCGCTCTTTTTCTGAGCAAGATTTTATCATTGATATTCATCAGTGAGTTTTTCATGTTCTTTCTAATTTTGGTGATCAGGTGAATGCCATCAACAAATAGGGTTTGGAAGAGATTTTGAGAGATATAGCCTCTGTCTCCGAAGAGTTTCCCCCAAATTTCTTTCAGGAGTTTACCGGAAATAAGGGGTTGTCTGTCATCGACATTTGCCTCTGTAAAGGCAAAATTGATGACTTCTCCCTTATCATTGACAATAATATGGAGCTTAAACGTCACAAATCTGGATGGTTTGAGCAATATTACTTCGTTATCATTGACAATAATATGGAGCTTAAACCCGAAGAACCATCCCATACTGGTTTTGCCTCTCTGAGCAATGTCAGCAAAAACTTTGTTACTGCTAATGCGCTTGTTATGGCAGACCCTGAGTGGTGTTGAGTCCACAAAGGAAATACCGCTACATTTGCCCGAGCGACAGGTTTTGAGGTAAATTGTTAGCGGCAGCAAAACCGAACTCATGAGTTCAACAAAACGATTATAAGGGACTGTTTTGGGAAATTCTGCCTGCATATGCTTTTTGACATAGTACAGGTAGAAATGCTTTAAGCTCCTATGTTGGCTCAAATGAAACAAAACAAGGATGGTCATGACTTCGCTGCCAGACATCAGAAAAGAACGGTTTCGGCTTTTTTTAGGTGAAGGCAATTGAAATTCCTTGACTCGTTGGTTAAATTGAGTATAGAAGTCATCAATCGATACAAAAATTTCTGTAACAAGGTCAAAGTATTGCATGCTGGTTCTTCCTTTATGTAAGTGGTTTTGTCCAAAACAACTTACGGAAGAATCAGCACTTATTCCAGTAAAAACAATATATTATGATAATTATTATTTCGTAAACCTTATATCGAACTCACGTTAAATATAAATCGCAACAGGAGGAGACGCCTTGATGATTACCAGATATGTTTTATTTGCTGCAATCTTTGCATTGTTTTTTGGCGGGAGAGCTTTTGCGCAAATCCCTGAAACCATGAGCTATCAGGGCATTTTGACTGACGCTTCGGGAAGAATCGTCGCCGACGGCTCCTATCGTTTGACCTTTAAACTTTATGAATCGCCCACCAGCGGCCCGCTGATTTGGGAGGAAAATCAGGGCGTAACGGTTGCTGATGGACTTTTTAACGTGATACTTGGCGGCAGTGGGGCGCTTAACGTGAAATTCGATAAACAATATTGGCTGGGCATTGCTGTTGACGGCGGCAGTGAAATGCAACCGCGCATTCAGTTGACAGCGTCTGCGTATAGCCTGAATGCGCGCTCTCTTGCGGACAGCGCCGTCACCGGCGCCACAATCGCAAATGGCAGCGCCGTTCGCAGTCTTAACGGCTTGACCGACAAGGTAACGCTAGACGCCGGGAATAATATTGTGATTTCAGAGAACGGGAATTCCATAAACATCTCGGCTTCAACAGCAGGCGGGTTGACGTTGCCTTTCAGCGCAACGGTAGATGAAATTTTTTCAGTATTTTCGATTTTCAATCAAGGTGAAGGCAGTGTGGGGAGTTTTCAAAACCTCAGCGAGACTTCGATTAGATCGACGCTTGACGTCGTGCATCGAGGAGTGGGAGCGGCTGGCATCTTTGGCGTCACTAAAAGTGATAACCCCAGCCCCGCGATGAGGGTTGTCACAAAGGGTGTCGGCGCGGGACTGGTGGTTGAACATGCCGGCGTCTCCGGGAATATTGCAGAATTTAAAGATGACATTCAAAAAAAAGTTACAATCGATCGGGGTGGGAATGTCGCGGCGCAAGGAGATCTCAAAACTGGCGGGGAAATTGTTTTTGCCGATGGCACAAGGCAGTTTACTGCTGCCGTAAACTCCAATAATAGCTGGCTTTTAAGTGGAAACACCAACCTTGGCGCGTCAAATTTTATCGGCACAAAGGATACGTCGTCTTTTCGAGTTAAGGTATTCAATACAACCGTGTTGGAAGTTCAGTACGCAGAAGATCCGCAATTTTCATCCTTCAGTCCCAATATAGTCGGAGGCGCGCTGGGCAATGGCGTTGATGACGGTGTGTTTGGCGCATTTGTCGGCGGAGGTGGAAATGGCGCGGGCTCAAATCGTGTGACGGGTGAATTCGGCGCGGTTGTCGGCGGAAACGATGGCAGTGCCGCTGATTTTGCGATTGTGGGAGGCGGCTCTCGCAATCAGGCCACCGCAACTGCATCTGCAGTTTTGGGCGGCGCGAAAAATTCTGCCAAGGGAGGATTTGCTTTTATTGGCGGGGGGGAAGAGAATGAAGCCAATGCCGATCATGCGACCGTTTCCGGTGGGAAATTGAATAGGGCTGAAGACCTTTTTACCACGATTTCTGGCGGGGAGCTGAATGTTGCTTCCAAGAGTTACGGCACAATAGGCGGCGGCCAAAACAATACGGCTGAAGCGAATTATGCGACTGTCTCCGGGGGACAGTCAAACCATGCCATCGAACTAAACACAACTGTGGGCGGTGGTAAGAATAATTCGGCTAAAAGAACGGGCGATACCGTTGCAGGCGGCGAAAATAATGTTGCAAGAAACGAAGAATCCGGCGGAGCCACTGTGGGGGGCGGAGAGTTCAACCAAGCGCTGTCAGATTATGCTACTGTTGCTGGCGGGCAGCAAAATATAGCAAGTGGTTCGAATTCGTTCATCGGCGGCGGACGCTTCAATGTTGCAAGCGCCCAGACGGCAACTGTGTCGGGCGGCGAAAGGAACCAGGCAACAAAGAGTGATGCGACGGTTGGGGGAGGCGACCAAAATATTGCAAGCGGCCAGGCGGCAACTGTGCCAGGCGGCGATAGAAGTCATGCGCGAGGAGACTACAGTTTTGCCGCAGGTTACAAGGCAAGAGCCGTTCACAATGGTTCTTTTGTCTGGAATGATCGCTCGGTGACGAACGGCAATGATTCGCTGGCGACCACGGCCGCCAATCAATTTCTCATTCGCGCGGCAGGCGGCGTGGGGATTGGAACTGCAACTCCGGGTTTTCCATTGCAAATGGGCAGCGGCGCGCATGTGACAGCAGGCGGTGTCTGGACTAACGCCAGTTCGCGAAGTTACAAGGAAAACATTACCAGCATCTCCGCTGACGAGGCTGTTTCGACCCTGGAAAATTTGAATCCGGTAAAATATGTTTACAAGAATGAAACGGATGAGGAATATCTGGGCTTCATTGCTGAAGATGTTCCCGATTTGGTGGCTACGAAAGATCGCAAGAGTCTGAGTCCCATGGATATCGTTGCTATTATGACCAAGGTTGTGCAGGAGCAGCAAGCGGTTATTTTAAAATTGCAGAAACGGGTCGCAGCGTTGGAAGATCGGCAATGAGCGATGGAGCAAATTCAAAATTCAGAGATATCCAAAGCGTAGATTTAGCGATTATTAAAGGATAACCATGAGACCGAAAAAATGCATTCCGGTGATTTTGATTCTCGTATGTTCATACGGTTTTTCACAAATTTGTTCTGCTCAGAATAGAGTCAAAAGCTCCGTTTCCGGCAATGGCGGAACCTCGGTTGCCGGAAATAATAATCGGATTGTCGGCACGCTGGGTCAACCTTTTGTTGCGGTAACTGGCAATTCGAGTTACACCGGCAAGGTTGGGTTTTGGTATCAGGCCGTTGATATTGTCACAAGTGTGGAGCAATCTGACAGGGACTTGGGGCCGACGGTATTTCACCTCGGACAGAATTATCCGAATCCGTTTAACCCGACGACAACCATGTTGTTTTCCCTGCCGCGAAAGAGTCATGTGAAGTTGGATATTTACAATATGCGCGGCCAAAAGGTTCGCGCGCTGCTGAATGAAGAACGCCCCGCGGGTTTCTATGAAGCCCGGTGGAACGGCAGAGATGATAATGGCGTTCAGGTCAGCTCGGGCGTTTATCTGTACCGGATTAAGGCCGACGGTTTTTTTCAAACGCGCAAGATGATTTTTATGAAGTGAGGGGAAGCCGTTCGATTTCTGCGGGAAAGGGTGAGAACGGCTGCTTGGTTTGGGTGCTCGAACGGTTGGCGTTCACTCAAGGGCGCTTTCAGTTTTTTTTAAACAAATGATGTGGAGGGCGAACCCGCAGGCAGGCCGCGGCAAGCGCCTCCGTTTGAGGATGCGCCTGGAACCTGCGCAGGACCCCGCATTGCGCTTTTCCTTAATTTTTATATAATAGTGAAAGCGAAAGAGGAGGCCGGAGCGGCGCAGTTTACGCGGCATTGATATATTTATTTTGATGTTAGTTTACTTTTGGGAGTTTTTTTTATGAGGGGTTTAGTTGGTTTTTTGCTCGTTGTTTGTTCGGTTACACAAGCTTCCGCTCAGTTTTCGGGCAGATTTGTGGGCTCAGGGCTTGATATGACCTTAAAAAAGGAGGGAGCCGGTTATGCGGGAACGGTATTGACAGATGGGCAAACGTTAAAGGTTCAGGCCAAATCCGCGGGTAATAATCAGATTTCAGGTTCTTATTATGTGTTTGGAATTCCGATTCCTTTTCAGGCTTCGTTAAGCGGGACAACGATGACGCTGTTTAGCGCGGGAACGAAATATGTTATGCAAAAACAGGGAGTTAAGAAGCCGGTTAAGCCGCCGGAAAGGTCTTTCGGAAAGTCTGCCGGCGAGGCGCGGCAGGTTGGGTCGGCAAAGCGTTTGGAAAAATTCAGATTGAAGTCGGGCGAGGTTGGCGATAAATTTTTCGGCGTCAAGTTCAGGCCGCCAAAGGGTTGGGAAGCGCGCAAGAGCGATGATGGGTATTTGCTGGTTTCGAAAACTCAAAAGGGTTTTCTGGCGATTGTTGGACACGAGTACAAGAGCTTGGCGCAGATGCGGCAGGAGGCGCAATCCGGTTTGCAGGAGGAGGGGGGAACTTCGCTGTTATTGCAGGGCGACTTGAAGCCGGTGGGGAAAAATGGTTTGGCTGCAAAGTACACGGGGACGTTGGAGGGGAAGGCGGCGGCTTCCTTTGTTGTGGGTTTGCTTTCTCCGAATGGCGGCGGCGTTACGGTTATGGCGATGGTTGAGGCGGCAAGTTATTCAGTCGCTTATGAGAAGCTGGCGCGCAGTTTGGCGGCCAGTGTGGTTTTTACGCGGCGGGAGTCGCGGCCGGTTAATGCGGAGTGGAAGCGCAGATTGAACGATGTTCGCTTGACTTATATGTGGAGTTATTACAGCGGCGGCGGTGGCGGTTCTTATGTCGGCGGTTCACAGGAAACGAAGATCGATTTGTGTTCACAGGGTTATTTTCGTTATAAGGACAAGGATCAGATGTCGGTTGACGGCGGCGGCGGGAGTTCGGGTTATTCTCATGGCGGCGATCAGGGAAATGGCGCATGGGAGGTGGTTAATAAAGGGGCGCAGCCTGTTCTCAGGTTGAAGTTTCATGACGGTCGGGTTTTTGAATACAATTTGTCCATGAAGGATGGCAAGGTTCATTTGAATGGAAAAAAATATTTTAAAACCAATAGCAGTTCAATGGCCGAGTATAGACCGCAGTGTTTTTGAGGTCTATAGCGGTTGAATTTATTTGTTGAGGAGGTTCGCGTATGTTTGATGTTAAGGTGACGGCGTTTTGCGTTGCGTTGGCGTTTATGGCGTGCAGTCATGGCTCGCATGATAAACGGGAGCTGCAAACGCAGTCGCGCCCGCAGCAGGTTTTGAGCAAGTCGGTTGCTTTTGAGACGATTTCTTTGTCTGGCGGCGGCGGTTTCACCGGTATGCATGAGGGTTTTACGATTTTTCCGGATGGCCGTGTTGAGGGTTGGAGCAAAAGTGTTGGCGGTAAGCGGACGGTTTTTGGAAAAGGGAAGATTTCGGCAGGCAGGGCGTCTGCGCTGGCTGCCGAATTGCGGGCGAGCGGCGCGTTGTCTCAAACTTGTTTGAAAACGGGCAATTATACGATGATTGTGCATTTTGCCGCAGCTGATTCCACATACAAATGGTCGTGGAGCAGGAGTGAGGATGCGCCTGGGGGGTTGGCGGCATGGTACAAATCAACTTATGAAATGTGCAGAAAAATTTTTACTACGAATTAGCAAGGAGGATGGAATGAAAAGTTTGTTAAAGATATTTGTGGCGTTGGCGGTTGTTGTGTCTGGAGGCGTTTTGTCGGCGCAAAAAATGGAGAAGAGCGCGGGAAGCTCGAATGGTTTTTCCGAGAAGGCCAAGCGGCATAGAGAGCAGGCGGGACAGATAAAGCCGGGTTTGGATTTTACGAAGGAGTTGGCCACTGCGGGGAAGAAATTGAATCTTTTGCGCAATAATCCCGGCAGCTCTTTGGCGCGTTTGTCTTCGCAGCGTTTTGAAGAGGCGTACACTTTGCAGGCGATTAGCGGGCAAAGTTTGCAGATAACCTGGAGCGAAAAGGGTGACTTGCCTGTTTTTATTCGGGGAAATAAATTGTCGGAACGCGCAAAAAGTTCAGGCAATGCTTTATCATCGACTTCTGTTGCCAGTCAGGGTTACGCTTTTTTGACTGACAATTCGGCGTTGTTGAAAATAGAAAACGCGCAGGAGGAATTCAAAGAGATTTCTACCGAATATGATGCGTATGGAATGGCGCATGTGCGTTTTCAGCAGATGTACAAGGGAATTGAGGTTTGGGGGCGTGATGTTCGGGTGCATTTTGATGAAACCGGCGAATTGTACGCTTTTAATGGGCGCTACATTGCCACGCCGTCGCTGCTTACGCTGGACGCTAATTTATCGAAAACCGATGCGAAAGAAGCGGCTGTCGCAGCCTTTGGTCAGGCGGCGGACAGGGTAAGCGGTCGCCAGGTGATTTTGTCGATGGAGAATGCGGCGGCGCGTTTGGTTTGGCTGGTGGAAGTGCAAAAAGGTTATCTGGATAATTGGCGTTATTTTGTCGACGCGAAGTCCGGTGAAATTTTAAAACAGTTTAACCGCGTGATGTCTGATGGCCCGGTTACCGGCAGCGGCAAAGATTTGTTAGGACAAATGCGAACCATTTACGCCTACCAAATCGGTAACGAATTTGCTTTGATCGACGCTTCGAAGCCAATGTTTACCGCTGGCGCTTCTTCGTTTCCCAATGATGGCAAGGGCGTAATTTATACATTTGACGCTCAAAACGGCGAAAACGAGTTGTTTTTTGTTGGCAGTAATGATGTGAATGACTGGGCTGATCAGGTGGCTGTTTCCGCTTCGGCTAACGCTTCGTTGGTTTATGATTTTTATAGCAGTGTGTTTAATCGCAACGCGATTGATGGGGAGGGGGCAACGATGAATGTCATTGTTAATTTTCAGGAAAATCTGAATAATGCTTTTTGGACAGGCCAGTATATGATTTTTGGCAATGGCGATGGGCAAAATTTTTCCCCGCTGGCAGCTGCGCTTGATGTTACCGGGCATGAAATGAGTCATGGCGTGATTGAGCGAACAGCCAATCTGGTTTATGAAAAACAGCCCGGCGCGCTGAACGAATCGTTTGCTGATGTTTTTGGCGTACTTTTCGAATTCTGGGTTGTTGGTGAGCAAAATGGCGACTGGCTGCTCGGTGAGGATGTAACAACGCCTAATATTGCCGGAGACGCGTTGCGAAATATGCAAAACCCGGACGCAGCTAATGTTGCCTTTGGTGGACAGCAACCAGCCACAATGAGCGCCTTTCGCAACCTGCCCAACACGGAAGCTGGCGATAATGGCGGCGTGCATATCAATAGCGGCATTACGAATCGCGCTTTTTACTTGTTTGCGACCGATCCTGCGGTTGGCCTGGACAAGGCCGGAGAAGTCTACTATCAGGCTTTGACTCAATATCTTACCAGAAACGCACAATTTGTCGATTGCAGGTTGGCGGTCATTCAGGCGGCAACCGATGTTTTTGGCTCCGCTTCCGCCGCTGGCGTTGCGGCGGCCGCAAAAGCTTTTGACGCGGTTGGAATCACCGATGGCAACGGCACAGTTGATCCGGCTCCGTTGCCGACAGTGCAAGGAGATGAGCAAATTGCATTTGTTGACGCCTTTACCGGCAAGCTCAGTCGTTTTACGCCGTCCGGCAATTCAATAAATGAACTCAGCGTCAACGCATTGTACAGTCGACCAACCATTACCGATGACGGCGAGCTGATTTTATATGTTGATGAGACGACCAATTTGCGCATTTTGGCCTCTGATGGAAGCAGCGACGATGCGCTCTCCACTGACGGCGGTTTTTCCAATATTTCTATTTCACCAAATGGTCAGTATTTAGCGGCGACCAGTGCGGTTGATGAAGCTGTATTGTATTTGTTTGATGTGGTGAACGGCGGCGACGCCGCGTTTCCATTGTACACGCCGACAACTGCTCAGGGTCAACAAGTTGGCAATATTCTTTACCCGGACAGAATTGACTGGGCGTCGAATAACGCAACCATTATGTACGATGCGTTGAACATTGCAGTGAACGCTTCTGGTGACACCACCGAATTCTGGGATATTAATTTGCTCGACATCAATACCGGCAATATTATCAGATTGTTTCCACCGCTGCCGCCTGGCGTCAATATTGGCAATCCGGTTTTTGCCTCAAATACAGACAATTTGATTGCGCTTGACTTTATGGATGAAAATGGAAATGTATCTGTGCTTGCCGTGAACCTGAATACGGGCGCCACGGGTGAAATTACCAAGAATGATAATTCCCTTGGCAGTCCGACTTTCTCTGCAGATGATGCGAGCATTTATTATCATTTTATTAATTTCGATCAAAATATAGCGCAAATCTGGTCGGTTGACTTTCTTGCCGACGGCATTACCGGCGACCCCAATACAGATACTGGTATTTTGGACAATGCGCTCTACCCGGTCGCCTTTGCAATTGGCTCAAGACCGACAAGCGTTGAAACGGAGACATCATCGATTCCCACTACTTTTGCGCTGCGCCAGAATTTTCCGAATCCGTTTAACCCTGAAACCAAAATCAGTTATGAGCTGCCGGAAGAATCTCATGTTCAGTTAACTGTTTTTGATATTAGAGGCCGAAAGGTGGCGGAACTTCTTTCGGAAAGGAAAGCAGCCGGAAACTACACGGCGATATGGAATGGACGAAATCAGCAGGGTCGGAAAGTTGCCAGCGGAATCTATCTCTATCGTGTGCGCGCGACTTTCGGCAACGGCAAAGTTGTTGAACAGACTCGAAAGATGACGTTGCTAAAGTAGCGTTTGCGGCGCGAGAGATTGCATGGGCGTCCTGGCTGATTTTTAGGAAAGGCTCGGCCAGGATGCCATATTTTTTTCTAAAACGTAATTATCGGGGATTCCTTGCACAATGGCGGGAAGGCTCTGAAATCCGGAACAGAATGAGGTGGAAATGTCAAAAAGATATATAATTGGCGCTTTTATTCTGATTTTGTAGACAGGTATATTAGGTCAGATTTACAATGATTCCGGCGCCGCTGTCGGCGACAATTTTAAAATTAGTTCCGGCCAAGGTTTTATCTGGGATTAACCAAAAGTTGCTGTTCTTGTGGATGCTGAGCGACCAAAAGAAGAACATCAGTCAATTTTTGACACGCAGGTCTGGCTTCGGGCGTTTATTTTGCAAAAATGCAAGCGTCTGGTCGCATTTCTACCCGAAAGTTAACGCTGATTAAGTAGGGTGTCAATTTTATATTGTAAAGGTCTATTTTGATATTGATCCGGAGCGCATGCAGCCTCTCGCTGCTCTCCGGATTTTTTTTGCCTGCGCGCGCCGGACTTCTGGTTTTTATTTTATGGCAGGGCAAATCGTCAGCCTGCCTTGGGCGTAATAAAGCGCATTTTCTGCGATGGCGGCGATAAACTTTTGGTCATCCAGGTGTTGCGCCGGGGCAACCAAAAGTTTATGAAATGAGAAAGGAGTTGTTTAACGTGAACTGTTTTTCAGGTTGTTGAATTGACGGAGGCGGGTGATTTGTTTTTTGATAAAAATCAAATTTAGGATGTATGCTGGCCGGAATATTGGCGTAATTTCATTAAACTATAAATGTTCCGAGGTCATGGTTTGACAAATCTCACCAACAATGATAGACCCGTTATGGTATATTTCAATCATATCTATTCTCCAGAAGCACTTTAGTGAAGCTTAGGTGTTAGTAAAGAAACGAGGTGCCGAGTCAGAATGAGGTTTAATCCAATTACAATATGGTTATTAATAAGTAATAAAGCTTTTATTTGCAAGTGTTTTGTTTCAACTTAGCAATATTCTGCGCGTTATTCCCTCTATTCCATGAACAGGGTGGTCAGGTCTATTCATAAGCTTCCAGCGGCGGACATGCGCAGATTAGATTGCGATCTCCATAAACATTATCAACACGGCCAACAGGCGGCCAGAATTTATTTTCATATAGGTAAGGCAAGGGATAACAGGCTTTTTGGCGTGAGTATGCGTGGCTCCATTCTCCTGATAAGGCTTTTTCAGCGGTGTGCGGCGCATTTTTCAGCACGTTATCTGTCGGATCGGCTTTGCCATCTTCAATTTCCCGTATTTCTTCCCGAATTTGTAAGAGCGCATCGCAGAATCTATCAAGTTCCGCTTTGTCTTCACTTTCAGTAGGCTCAACCATCATGGTGCCAGGAACAGGAAAACTGACCGTCGGCGCGTGAAAGCCGTAATCCATCAGCCGTTTTGCAACATCTTCCACTTCAACTTTAATCGTTTCTTTGAACTGGCGCAAGTCGAAAATAAGCTCATGCGCAACATGACCGTTTTCACCTGTGTAGAGAATCGGAAAAGTATCTTGCAGGCGAGCCTTTATATAATTAGCATTCAGCATTGCGTTGGCTGTCGCCTCGCGCAAACCGGTTCGTCCCAGCATTTTGATATAGGCGTAAGAGATAACCAGTATGCTGGCGCTGCCCCACGGGGTTGCGGCCACCGCATGAATGCCTTTGTCGCCTCCCACAGCTACAAGAGGGTGTTTTGGTAAAAATGGCTCCAGATGTTCAGCCACAGCAATCGGGCCTATTCCGGGGCCGCCGCCGCCGTGCGGAATACTGAAGGTTTTGTGCAGGTTCAAGTGACATACATCAGCGCCAATCAGTTGTGGATTCGTGTAGCCAACCTGTGCGTTCAGATTTGCGCCATCCATGTAAACTTGACCGCCATACTGGTGAACAATGTTACAAATTTCGGTAATTTTACTTTCATAAACGCCATGTGTTGAGGGATAAGTGACCATGAGCGCCGCAAGCCTCTCACCGCTTTGGCTTGCTTTTTCGCGCAGATCCTCCACATCAATATTGCCATTATTATCGCATTTTACGATCGCCACATTCATGCCGGTCATTACGGCGCTGGCCGGGTTGGTTCCATGCGCAGAAGACGGAATCAGGACGATATTTCTGTGTTCTTCTCCCCGGCTCTTGTGGAAGGCTCGAATGACCAACAGTCCGGCATATTCTCCCTGGGCGCCTGAGTTTGGTTGCAAAGAGACTGCGTGGAAGCCGGTAATTACGGATAAAAAATGTTCTAACTCATGAAATAGTTTACGATAGCCAATGGCTTGCTCGACAGGAACAAATGGATGAATTTGTGAGAATTCTGGCCAACTTATCGGCAGCATTTCTGACGCGGCATTCAGTTTCATGGTGCAAGAACCCAATGGAATCATCGAGGTTGTCAAAGATAGATCGCGATTTTCCAGTTTTTTGATGTAACGCATCATTTGGGTTTCCGAATGATGACTGTTGAAAATCGGGTGTGTAAGATAGGGGCTGTTTCGGCTTAATGGAACAGGAATCAGAGATTTTTGCGTAAAAGTCTTTGTTTTTAAGTCGATAGGTTTAGGCGTCGGCGCCCCGATTGCCTCGGAAAATATCGCAACGATTGAGTTTAGATCTTCAATTTGGACAGTCTCGTCAATTGACAAACCAATATCGCCATCTTCAAAATAACGAAAATTCATTTTACGCTTTTCTGCCTCTTCACGAATTAAACCTTGCCTTGATTTTTCAACCGATAATTTTAAAGTATCAAAAAAGGAGGTGTTTTTTTGCGAAAATCCGAGTCTGCTTAAACTGGTTGCAAGTAAACATGTAAATACGTGAACACGTTCAGCAATTCGTTGAATTCCTTTTGGGCCGTGATAGACCGCGTACATTCCGGCCATGATTGCCAACAGGGCTTGCGCTGTGCAAATGTTGGAAGTGGCCTTCTCTCGGCGAATATGTTGCTCGCGTGTTTGCAATGCCATACGGAAAGCCGGTTTGCCGTAACTGTCCTGCGAGACACCGATAATGCGACCTGGTATATGTCTTTTATAAGCTTCTTTGGTGGCAAAAAAAGCTGCGTGCGGGCCGCCATAGCCGAGCGGCACGCCGAAACGCTGGGATGAGCCAATGACTACATCCGCCCCGAACTCGCCGGGCACTTTGAGCAAGGCTAAACTGAGTAAATCTGCCGCAACCGTTACCAGGATTTGCCGCTCGCCAGCTCTGACACAAAAATCTGTATAGTCGTGAACTTGACCATCTGCATCAGGGTATTGCAGTAAAACGCCATAGGCTCTATCGTTGAAATCAAAAGTAGATGGGTCGCCAATTTGCAGTTCAATGCCTAATGGCTCGGCTCGTGTTTTTAAAACATCAATGGTTTGCGGCAGACAGGTTTCTGATACAAAAAATAGATTCGCGTTGCGTTTGATAAGTTCGCGACTGCGCAACCGGTATGTCATTGTCATAGCCTCTGCGGCGGCTGTCGCCTCATCCAGAAGCGATGCATTGGCTAACGCCATTCCTGTGAGGTCAGAGATCATTGTTTGAAAATTTAACAGCGCCTCCAGTCTTCCTTGGGAAATTTCCGATTGATATGGTGTATATTGCGTATACCAGCCAGGGGTTTCAAAAATGTTGCGCAGAATTACGCTTGGCGTAATGCAGTTAAAATAGCCAAGGCCGATATATGATTTGTAACATTGGTTTTGCGCCGCCAGTTTTTTTAGATCGGCCAACAATTGGAATTCAGTCAACGCTTCCGGTAAGTCCAACTCACCTTTTGTCTGTATGTGTGGAGGAATAATTTCGGAGATAAGGCGCTCAATAGATGGCAGACCAATGGTGGCCAGCATTTCGCGCCGTTCTTTTGGGTCGGATCCAATATGTCTTGAGGTAAACGGATCTGTTGTATGTAAGTTTATTTCCATTATTGCCTGTGATTGTTAAAGTTGTGAGTCTGAAAATTATTTAATGAATTTAGTTCAAGATATTAAATTGTACAAATGTTTTTTGTAAAATCCATGTCAAGCCTATTGAACATATCGCTTCGCATCTTTCAGATAACAGCGCATTTTTAGTGAAACATACTATAATAACAGCCTTTATTCAGTTGAAGTGGAATGATAACAAAGTGAGCGTGCCGTTTTTTTACAATGGGTCGGCGCCGCAACAAGTATGACTGAAAAATAATTTTAATTTTGAGTTTAGAGCGCGATAACCTATATTAGAAGTTCACTTTTTTAGATAGGGTAAATTAAGTAATGGCAAAAATGAATCGAATCGGTATTATTACCGGAGGTGGAGATTGTCCGGGATTAAATGCAGTTATACGGTCTGTCGCTAAAACTGCTATTAATAAATACGGCGCAACTGTAGTCGGCGTTGAAGACGGATTTGAGGGATTCGTTGAAGGTCGAATGCGGGAATTATCGGAAGGCGAAGTATCTGGAATCCTCAATCTTGGCGGAACCATACTTGGCACCTCCAACAAAGGCAACCCTTTTCAGTATCCTCAGGATAACCTGAGTGGCGACATTGAAATTTCAGATGAATCAGCTCGGGTTGTGCGCAACTACCGGCGATGGGGTTTGGATGCGGTGGTCAACATTGGCGGCGATGGAACCATGCACATTTCCCGCAAGCTTGCCACGATGGGCATGAATATCGTCGGTGTGCCGAAAACCATTGACAATGATTTGTACGCAACTGATCGCACATTTGGCTATGACTCTGCGTTGCATGTTGCCACCGAAGCTATCGACAGGTTGCACACAACCGCCTCTTCTCATCATCGGGTGATGGTGATCGAAGTGATGGGGCGTTACGCGGGCTGGATTGCTTTGGGCGCCGGATTGGGCGGCGGCGCGGATATTATTTTAATTCCTGAAATTCCTTTTAAGTGGGATAGCATCTATAAGAAAGTCAAGGAGCGCAGTTTGCACGGCAAGCGTTTCAGTATTGTCTGCGTCGCAGAAGGCGCCAAGCCAGTCGACGGCGATATGGTTATTAAGGAAATGGATGTCAAGCGCACTGATGCGCGCCGTCTTGGAGGCATAGGTGAACTTGTCGGAAACAGTATTTCCGCTGACACGGGACTTGAGACTCGTGTTACCGTGCTGGGTCATTTGCAGCGTGGCGGCACACCGACATCGTTCGATCGCAACCTGTCCACACGGTTTGGTTATAAAGCTATTGAATTGATCAACGAGGGCAAATTTGGTCACATGGTTGCATTACATGGAAATAAAATCGAATCGGTGCCCATTTCCGAGGCGATTTCACGGCAAAAACTTGTGCCGCCTGATTGTGAAGAAGTGCTTGCGGCAAAAGCCATTGACACCTCCTTTGGCGACGACTAAGGTTGTTTGAATATCAACGATTAAAATCCCTGCTTTTTATGACGCAGGGATTTTTTTTGTCAACGCCCGTCTTGCAAGCTCTGTTCGTAAATAAACAATCTCAATTAGCTGGCATTTAAACATCCATCCACTCAAACTCCCCTTTTACAAAGCCAACTCTACACGCCACCTTTCGCCATTTGCTTGGAATACGGCTCATTATTATATTTTCCGTTCAATAAAATGGAGATAAAATAGTGAACAGCCCTTTAAAAATAATTTCAATGGCTCTCTTCTCATCGTTCATGTTTATTACAGTTTCGCCTTTGGCTCAGGCCAGCAACAACCATCCTTGTGCTGCGCCGGAAGCCGCTCAATTCAATTTTTGGCTTGGCGAATGGGAATTAACCTGGCCTGCTGAGCAGTGGGGAGGCAAACCTGACGAATTGGGGCGTGGTGTAAATCACATAAGGAAAATTCTTGGCGAGTGCATTATCGAGGAGAACTTTCAATTTCCGAAGCAAAATTTCAACGGACGCAGCCTGTCGGCATACAATGCGAAAAAAGCTGTCTGGCAGCAAACCTGGGTTGATAATCAGGGTGGATATCTTCTGTTTACCGGTAAATTTGAAGATAATAAAATGGAGTTGCGAACAGAACCGTTCGAACGTAAAGGTAAAACCTTAATCTCTCGCATGGTGTTCAAAAATATCACCGACCAATCATTCGATTGGGACTGGCAGCGTTCAGACAACCTTGGCGAAAGCTGGAAAGATCTCTGGAATATCCACTATGAACGGAAGCAGTTGGATATGAAATAGTATGAAGTCGCTGATAAAGCTGGTGACCGTTTGCCATAAAAGCGTGTTGAATGTCAAATCATCTATCGTTTTGGAAGAGATGTTGTCACGTCGAATTGCAGCGCTTCGCACAAATGAAAGCGCTGCAATCGCAAATAAATACAGGGAGAAAGCGCCAGACAGAGCGGCTCAATGGCTATGACCGCAATTTTCTTGGCACTTGTAAACATTTTCTTTTAGATAATTAAGCGTAAAAGTTTCGGTTGAGTCATCATTATAAAGCACCAAAACTTTATCTGAAAAGATGTCGATGTTAGCCACAATTCCTTCACCTTTTTCAGTTTTGATCGGTTTTCGCAGCTCCGGGTACTCTTTTGTAGCCCAATTATAAAAATTACGCTCATACATCAAACAACATTTCAACCTGCCGCAAACCCCGGCCAGCTTTGATGGATTCAGGGAAAGGTTTTGTTCCTTCGCCGCCTGTGTCGTCACCGGCATAAAATCACGAATCCATGAAGAACAGCATAGACTGCGACCGCAAACGCCATAACCGCCCAATCGACGAGCTTCATCGCGCACGCCAATCTGTCTGAATTCAATGCGAGTTTTGTAAACGCCGGCCACATCTTTCACCAGTTTGCGAAAATCAACACGACCGTCAGCGGTAAAGTGGAAGGTAATTTTTTTGCTATCAAGCTGAAACTCGCAATCCGTCAACTTCATCTTTAGCCGATGCTTTTTGAGCATATCTTTGCAAACCTGAATTGCGTTGTTTGCTGACTCCTTATTGTTCTCATATTTCTGGAAATCCGCCGCCGTTGACTGCCGGATAACTTTTTTTAATTCCTGATCGTCAGGCACATTGAGCATCAGCCCTGAAATATGATTGATGCGACCCATGTCATGACCATTTTCAGCCTGAACAACAGCAAAGTCTCCAACTTTAAAAGCCAGTTGATGCGGGTTCGAATAAACTTCACGTCTCTCGCCCTTAAATTTTAATTCAATAACGTCGTTTTGCATTATGTTATCCGCGGACATGCGCCCTGAGTTTATTGAGAAGAACAATCAGGATAAGATTGACCTGAACATTTCTATCCATGAGTTCCAGTGACTTTTCAATTTCATTAACCGCAGCGTTCAGATCTGCGTTTGGAAAACTATTGGTAAAATTTTTCAAAACGTTCTGCTCTTCGGGATGGGCAAGAAATGGACTTTCCAAACCACCGCTCTCCCGGTTAATCAAAACATCGCGGAACCAAATGGCAACATAAGCCAAAACCTCCCGAATACTTTTTGTATCTTTCTGAAAACGTTGTAAAAGCTGCTCAACAAAAAGCGCCTGCGCATAAGACTGCTGCACCGTCTTGCGAAAAAACTCCAAAGCAACCTCCTGCATTTCCTGCAAATCCTCACTCAGCAAATCCAATGCGCCCCGATAACTGCCATTTGACAGACGCGAGACAATTTTGGCATTCGAAGGGGGATTGCCAGCTTTAACCAGTTCATCTTCGATCAAGTCGCTTGACAACGGGTCAAATTTAACCACCTGGCAGCGAGAGCTGATGGTTGGCAACAATAAAGTCGGCCTTGATGAGGTCATAATCAAATACATGCCGTCCGGCGGTTCTTCAAGAATCTTCAACAACGCATTGGCGCCCTCTGTTGTCATGCGCTCACAATCAAAAATCAAAATAACCCGTCCATTTCCCTCATAAGACTTATAAGCCGCTTTGCGCCGGATATCCCGAATCCGTTCAATTGAAATTGCAGGATTAGCCCAGGGTGTCTGGCGATAATAAGCATTTTCAGCCAGCGAGTCGATTATTCCCCGATATTCTGTTTCTTTCACCTTTGCCGGAGCCGGAAAAATGATATGTAAATCAGGATGACTCAAACCCGCAAGGCGCCTGTTCGTTTCAACGGAAGTAGAACCGGCAAGAACATATTTCGCCAGCTCAATGGCCGTAGCTTCCTTTCCTGCTCCAGTCGGCCCAATCAAAAGATATGCGTGCGACAAACGCTCATGCTGAAAAGCCATTTCAAAAAAACGCCTGACTCGTGGTTGTCCGATAATATTTTTAAACATGTTTTAAAATCACTATAAAAATAAATGAGCCCAAAGAAGCGCTGTCACAGAAACGATTTCCGGCAATGCTAATCCCTGGAAAAGTTTGATAATATTATACTTTGAATGAAATTATGTTGAACCTGGCTTTGTCACAATCCGTTATTGCTTTGATAAAAGTCATGAAGCCTTTCCTAACCAATTTTCAGGATTCATTTTCTCCGCTCCCTCCCAAATCTCAAAATGCAAAATTGGCCCCTTCAAAGAACCAGACTCGCCAACATTGCCAATTTCCTGACCCATCTCAACCGCTTCCGAAAGGTTAACCATAATCTCGCCAAGATGCGCATAAACCGAATAATAACCGCCATAATGGCTAACAATCACAATATTGCCCAACCCTCGCTGCCAGGTAATCATCGTCACTTCGCCCTTTGCCACAGCATGAACCGCGCTATTCAGCGTCGCCGAAATATCGACGCCGATATTTTCAGTATAAGTTTTCAACTCCGGATGCTGATAACGTCCAAATTTGGTCACCACCTTGCCCTCGGTCGGCCAAATCATCTTGCCTTTAAGCTGCGCAAATAATGTTTCCGGCTTAGGCATTGGAACGCGACGCGGCGCACGCGTCATTTTAATGATCATCCGCTCAATCTCCCTTGCCGAACTCTCCTTCTCAGCCACCTGCTCCCGCAGCAAATTCATATCCTGACGAATTTCCGCCAAAACTTTCTGTCGGCGTTTTTTCGTCAGCTTCAACTTCTTCTCCTTCGCCACCTTCTCAACCAACAACTTTTTATTTTTATCCAACTCCAAAGCCAACAAATCACGATCACGCGCAATCTCCTGCTCTTTCTCCTTAATCCGCAAAAAATTTCTGAAATCATGCTTTGCAAGTCGCCTCTGATATTCAACCCAAAGCAAACCCTCGTTCAACGAACGCGCCGAAAGCAACAACTCCGCATCCTTGGTGCGGCCATATTTATAGGCGTAAAGCATACGCTGATGCAACTGTTTCTTCAAAAAAAACAACTCCTTGTCAGTCTCAACAAGATTTTTTTCGATCTCTTTAATCTGCGTCTCGGTCTGCTTCCTTTCCTTTTTGACCCGATGGATAAGACTTTTCGCCAAATCAATATCCAAATCAAGCGCGCTCAAAGTATATAGAACAGAATTCTCCTTCTTCTTGTTCTTCTCGATCTCTTTTTCGAAACCGACAATCTCATCGCGAATTTTTCGCAAAGTGTCCGTATGTCCACTTTTTCCCTGTTGCGCGCTCGCATCCGAAACGAGAAAAATAAAGACAAATCCGCTAATCAAAATTTGAAATAACATGGACGCAAACTAAAAATAAAATCCCGCCAAATCAACAGAAAATTTCCAGACAAATGCAGGAAAAATCTGAATTAAGGTGTTGCCAAATCGAAATATAAAAGGCCATCCTGAGCCGCTCCGGCCTCCTCTCCGGCAAATAATTATTATAATATTTTTTGAATGCCGGAATGCGGGTCCTCCGCGGGTTCCAAGCGCATCCTCGGTCAGGAGGCGCTGCGCGCGCGATTTAGAAAGGCCGCTCACCGCAGCCTGCCTGCGGGTTCGCCCTCCACAAAAATGAATTCGCTTTCATCCCCTTTGCAAAAAGTTTGCTCAAATTTCGCACTTAGCTAAAGTATTATTTTTCTTATAAATCTTACCAAATGAATATTGTCGTAACTTTAAAAATCATAAAGCGGTAAAGACGTACTCCATTTTGGCCTGTTTCACGATTGGATTAAAGCATCCATTCGTTTCAAACCTTTTTCCCATGCATGAAGAAGACAAAACACTTTTCTATCTAATGCTCAGGGAAAAACCCGGTTTTTTAAGCAAAAAGAGAAAAATCCGTGTCCATCAGTGTTAATCCGTGGCTAAAAGCGATGCTCATACAGAATCTCTTGCTAAGCGCTTTTCAGCCTTGAATGCTTTTGGAATTATGGTTATAAGCAGAATGAAAACAAGTTTTGTCTATTCAAAAAACACTTCCTTGTCAATATCTCTGAGCACAAAAAAATGTGCAAAACTTGCGAAGTTTATCCACCCCATCAAGCGCGTCTTGGAAAAGCCACTCACAATTCCTACTTTCCTCGCTTACTCTAAAAATGGATTCTTATGCTCAAAGATATCTTTACCCGGCAACTCACCATCAATTGGCTGGCGCGAATATTTTTTTTCACCGCGCTTGCGGCGCTGCTGCCCATGTCGCAATTCATCGAAGATATTGGCGGCAACAAATCACAAATAGGCGTTGTAATGAGCGCTTTTGCCATTGGCGTCCTTCTCTTTCGTCCCCTCGTCGGAAAAGCAGTCGATAACCTTGGTCGCAAAACAGTCCTCATCTTTGGCGCAGCCATTTTCATTATTGCGCCCTTGCTCTACACCTTGGTCAACTCCGTCAACACGCTGATTCCCATCCGGATTTTTCATGGACTCGGCCTGGCGGCCTTTGGCACCGCCTCCATCACATTAATCACCGACGCCGCGCCGAAGGATCAACGAAATCAGGTAATCAGCTACACAGGAATGGTAAACACCATTGCCTTTGCCAGCGGTCCTGCGCTCGGCTTTTTTGTGTACACCAAGTGGGGATACGACACCCTTTTTAGCCTCGTTTCTTTTCTCTCTTTGTTCTCTCTGCTGTTGAGCCTCCTGGTCAAAGAGACCAAAATCAAAAATCCTGACGCTAAAAAAGTAAACTACTTCCATGTCATCAATCAACGTCGCATTCTCGTTGCCGCAGCCATTATTCTCATTGTCGGCCTTGTCCACGGCGGCGTCATGTTTTACATTCCGCTATTTTTGAAAAATGTAGATATCAACAAAGGCCTGTTCTATACAACCTATGGCGTCGCCGCCTTTCTGGTTAGAGCGGTTGTCGGTTCGCTGACCGTAAAATTAGGCCGCGGCCCGTTTTTGGCGCTTTCCATATTCTTGCTCTCCATTGGCGTATTTTTATTAAGTCAGACGACGGGCGCAACACTTATGCTGATTTCAGCAATATTTTATGGCGTGGGCTTTGGCTCTCATCAACCCACATTAACAACTCTTGTTGCAGACAACACAACCGAAGAAACGCGCGGCAAGATTTTTTCTTTTTACTACGGCGGATTTGATTTGGGAATTTCGCTGGCAGGTTTTATGCTCGGCGCAATCGCCGAAAATTATGGCATCAAAAATATGTTCATTGTTTGCGGCTTTATGACCCTGGGCGCATTACTTATTTTCATCACCTTAATGGAAAATAAGCTGACGCTCTCCCTGAAATGCGCGTTATCAATTGGCGGAAAGGGCGGTGAGTGTTATATTTGTGATCAATTTCAGGAAGTGGCGCCTAAACAAGCTGAAGTCTTTTTCGAAAAAAAGCAATAAATGCTCAAGTTCCGCACTTAGCTAAAGCATTGTTTTTATTGTAAAGCCATGCAAGATAAATATTGCCGTAAATTTATAAATAATGAAATGATAAAGATGTGTTCCATTTCGACCTGTTTTGCAATTGGATTAAAACTATCCTTTCGTTTCAAACTTTTTGTCCGTGTATGAAAAAGACAAAAACACTTTTCTATCTGATTCTCAGGCACTGATTCTCAAGTTGAAAGCGCAGTTTTTTAAGCAAAAAGAGAAAAATTCGTGTCGATCAGTGTTAATCCAATAAAATGACAATACGTTATGCCAATCCGGCATAACGTATTCCGGTTAATTGATGCATCTGATAGTCTAAAGTAGATAAGTCGTTAAAATTAAAATCACCAACAGATCGATGTCCGCAAGATCTGGCAATGACTTTGATTAAGTCGTTGGAAGCCTGCAAAAAGGTAGCCAATTGATTAGCGGAAACCTCAATGACAAGACGGCTTCTTAAATTCTCCTTTTGCGTGGCAATGCCTACCGGACAATAATTTGTTCCGCAAGCGCGCATACCCAGGCAGCCAATTGCCTGCAATGCGGCATTTGACACAGCGATGGCATCCGCTCCCAACATCATTGCTTTTGCAAAATCTTCTGGAACACGCAATCCGCCTGTAATAATGAGCGTAACATGTTCGGTCTTTGCCTTGATGAGATGTTTTCGCGCTCTTGCCAAAGCCGGAATCGTCGGCACATTGATATTGTCTCTAAGAATGGTCGGAGCTGAACCCGTACCGCCGCCGCGACCATCCAGGATGATGTAATCCACACCTACATTGAGCGCAAAGTCAATATCGGCTTCGATATGGCTGGCGGCAATCTTGAAGCCGATGGGAATGCCTCCTGTCTTTTCGCGAACTTCTGCAGCAAAATCTTTAAAATCATCCACAGTCAAAAAGTCTGGAAAAGCAGCCGGAGAAATGGCAGTTTGGCCTTCTTTTAGCCCTCTGACCTGAGCGATTTCTTTGGTCACTTTATCACCGGGCAGATGTCCTCCGGTTCCTGTTTTCGCCCCTTGACCGCCTTTGAAGTGAAATGCCTGCGCTTTTTTTACTTTCTCCCAGGAAAAGCCAAATTTTCCCGAAGCCAATTCATAAAAGTATTTCGAATTGCTTTCCTGCTCTTCGGGCAACATGCCGCCTTCGCCGGAACAGATGCCTGTTCCAGCCATTTCAGCGCCTCTGGCCAGCGCTATTTTGGCCTCTTTAGAAAGCGCGCCAAAACTCATGTCAGAAACGAAAATTGGAATCTCTAACTGAAGCGGCTTTTTTGCGTTCGCTCCAATAGTGACAGAAGTTTTCACATCGTCCATGTCCAGCAAAGGGCGCCTTGATAACTGTGCGGGTAAAAATTGGATATTTTCCCATTTGGGCAACAAATTTCTGTCAACGCCCATTGAGGCTGAAGGGCCGTGGTGGCCATAGTTTTTTAAACCATTTTTTGCCAACTCCTGAATATAATTGGTGTACGGCTCTGTCGTTTCAGGATGCGTATCTGCATATTGCCCCAAATAATCGTCTCTATTAAATGGCTGCGGATACTTTTCGATAAACTGATTAATTTCATCTTCATCTACCCAAACATAGCCGTCTGCTATCTCGCTTGTAAATTTATGCAAAACCTCTTTGTTATTGTATTCTGAAACACCGGTGTCATAGCGGTAGTCCCAGCCATGCAGACCACAGATAAGGTTGTCACCTTTTATAAAGCCATCAGCCATCAGAGCGCCCCGGTGCAAACATCTGCCGTAAAGAATCGACACCTGGTCGTCATACTTAATAATTACCAGATCTAAGTTGTTGATTAGGTGATGTTTAGGTTTTCTGTCTTCCAGTGTCGATAGTTTTAAAAGTCTATTTTTTTTCATCTGCAACTTCTATGTGTTTGAATGAAGGTTAGGCAATGTTTCGCGTTGGTTTTAGCGGCCATCGGTCAAATGCTGCCTTTTTGCTAATTGATTTCATTTGTCAGGATTGTTAATCCAATTTTTACAACGTCATGAATATATGAATTCAGATTCTCTTTGGTTCTTGCGCCTAATATTTCAAGCGACAGGGTAAAGGGTTCAATATTTATCGGAATGAATTTCTTGTCTTCCGTGTCGTCTATGGTTTCGGTAAATTCCATGAATGAACCAACGGCAATCACATCATCTTCATAACCATAGTGGTGCAAAGAAATGGCTAAGTCGTCAAATTTGGAAGTGTCAGCTTTTGCCCAGCTTTTATTGAACTTGATGGGTTTCCAAATATTTTTTTCGTTATTGTCCATCATCATTATTTCATTTCTTGCGATAACCGGTTTGCAAGAAAGCCAAACCCCAGGGTAATTGGAGTTATCATAAAATAAGTAAATCCAATGTCTTGAAAGTAGTCTGTCAAGGTCATTTGCATTGGACTTGGCGAAAGCATTAGCAAAGCGTCAATAAACCAATTCACTGCTGTAACCGTGATTCCAAAATAAGCCGCTTCCTTAATAAAGTGGTTTTCAACCTGACATAGATATTTAAATGTGAAAAATAAGGTTGTAATCGATAATATAACCGGCATTATTGATTCAAAAAAGACCCGATTTGTTTCATGAATTGGAAAGATGAGAAAGGCAATTGCAAAAATAATCAACCAGATGAGAAATCCATAGAACAACGCTTTTTTAAATTATTTCATTTTCACTCCTATGTTTGTTGATACGAGCTGGTTTCCGGTTTTACAGGAGAACGGAATTTTGTTTTATTCTCATTGAGACCTTTCAGGCCAAGTATTGCTCAAGTTCAATTTAGTTCTTTTTTGTTAACTCGGGCTCCTCAATATATATTTCCTGGATAGCTGTTATTTCAAAGAGTAGATGAATATCATCGTCGCTGTCTTTTAAAATCCATTTTCCGTTATTGGTTGGAACGACAATATTTTTTCCGGGCTGATGAGTAACCAGTCGGTAACGCTCTTCATCACGTTTGTATTTTTTGATATAGGTGATAAAGGCAAGTGTAATAAATTGGTCTTTTGCAAAACGTGATTGGTTTTCGACTGTAAATTGAACATCGAGAATACGAATATTTCGTTTTGGCGCACGATAGTGCAACACCTTTCCCTCTGCAAGCCTTTTAATATTAACTGCGGAGACCCATTTGGCGCTCTTGGTGGTAAGGCGCGTTTCATTAATATAAACACTATCGGATCGGTCAATTTGTATCAACTTTAACGGACTGGAAATAAAAAAGGATAGTTGTTTTTGAGCGCTGTCAGTTAAAGCATATTTTTCAAAAATAAGGTGGTTATAAGGCTTTAAATTGGTTCTAACCATTCGTTTAGGCGTTTTTTTAATGGTGTCCGCAATTTTTTTATTGCATCCAGTCGAGAACAGAAAGAAAACGCAGCCGCTGAGTAGTGATGCTTTGAATATAGAAGTCATTCGCCTGATATTTGTAGTTTATTGCCAATTTCTCTTGAGCGTCTAAAATAGTGGCGCGCCTCTTTATAGTCAACCGAATAGTCAACCGAATTTTGATTTGTAAAAAAGCCGCGATGCAAATGGAAATAAAGCCGCCGACCAATTAGGAAGAGAAGTTCTCCAAAATAGTAAAAAGTTCCACTTGATTTATTTTAAAGAATGGACTTCTTTGTTTTCACTAAATAGGATGGCGCTGAAAATACCAGAGTTGTTTAATTGGCTTTTTGCGTTTGTTGCTGTTTTTTTATGAGTTTGTTTGACATAAAGAGTCGGCTCAACGGGAAAGTGACTCGCGACTTCATAATTCCTCGCGTGTATGACATTGAACTTGCCGCCTGTTTTTATAGAGTAGAGAGGATTTTTTAATGATAATTTTTAATCGAGTTTGCATTGCTGTTTCCGGTATGTTAACATTTTGTTCTTTAGCGACTTGCCAGCAGAACGAACCCGCAGCCCATAACGCCTTTGAGCTAAACGAAGTCACTGTTCAGAAGCTTGGCGACGCGTATCGGAATGGCGACTATTCCGTTAGACAGGTTGTGCAGCTTTATATCAATCGCGTGGCGGAAATTGATCGCCACGGGCCAAAACTTAACGCGATTCTCATGATTAATCCAGATGCATTACAGATTGCAGATTCTTTAGACAAAGAATTGTCCGTGGACAAAAGTAGGGGGCTGTTGCACGGCATTCCGGTCATTCTCAAAGACAATATTGATACCCACGATAAAATGCCCACTACCGCCGGCTCTCGGATATTGCAAAACTCATATCCGCCAAAGGATAGTTGGGTCGCCGAAAAACTGCGGAAAGCAGGCGCGGTAATTCTTGCCAAAGCCAACCTAAGTGAATGGGCTAATTATCGCAGCACCTTTTCTTCCAGCGGTTGGAGCAGCGTTGGCGGACAAACCAATAATCCCTATGTTCTTGATAGAAATCCGTGTGGCTCAAGTTCCGGATCGGCTGTCGCAGTCTCTGCAAACCTGTGCGCCATAGCCATTGGAACCGAAACCTGGGGATCCATCGTGTGTCCCGCCAATATCAATGGTATTGTCGGACTGAAGCCGACAGTCGGGCTTTGGAGTCGTTCGGGAATTGTGCCGATTAGCGACACGCAAGACACAGCCGGCCCCATGACGCGCACCGTGACCGATGCGGCCATTTTATTAGGCGCACTAACCGGAGTTGACTCCAGCGATGCAAAAACATTTGCAAGCCAGGGTTATTTTCATGAAGATTACACTCGGTTTCTACGCAAAAATGGTCTAAGGGGCAAGCGAATCGCTTATTTGAAAGCAAGGGAAGGCAAACATCATAAAGTAGACGCCCTCATGCGCAAGGCTGTCCGTTTTTTGCAAGCTGAAGGAGCAGAAGTGATCGAACTGGAGAGCTTGGTTGAAGGAAGCCCCTGGAAAAATTCCACTGAGATTTTGTCGTATGAATTTAAAGATGGCCTGCAAAAGTATTTTGCCCGCCTGGGCGCCGACGCGCCGGTGAGCAACCTTGAAGAATTGATTGCCGCGACGCTTGCAGATAGCATTGAAATGCAACATTTTGACATCGGTCTTTTGGAAAAAGCGCAAGCAAAAGGGGATTTGCAATCACCTGAATATAAAAAGGCTGTTCTGGATTTGCTGCTCGCTTATCGTGATAATGGCATTGACGCTGTGATGCAGGAACATAGATTAGACGCTATCGTCGCGCCAACCGGCGGTCCCGCATGGAAAACAGATTTAATTAATGGCGATAATTTTGTGTTGTCGAATTCGGTCTATGCGGCGCTTTCGGGATATCCCAATATTAATGTGCCGATGGGGTTTATTGGCGAAGTTCCAGTGGGGATTTCTTTTTTTGGCAAAGCGTGGAGCGAACCTGTTTTGCTTGAAATTGCGTACGCTTATGAGCAGGGAACACAACACAGGCGCCCGCCTGCTTTTTTGCCAACTGATTGAGTTTGAATAAAAGAGAGAGCGGCCTTGGCGGTTCCGGCTATGCAAATGACTCTTGCGCGCTTAACCAGCTTGTTAAGCGTGATGGTTCTATCGCTGAATATTTTTTTTAAAAGATGGTTTGTTCCTAAAATATTGTTTGACCGAAAAGTCGGGAATGACAGATTTCTGTCTGATTTTCGGCCAGGCGTTGTAATTTTGTTCACTTTGATTTTAAAAAAGTAGGGGATTTAAAAGAATGCAACTAATAAAATCGATCACGGTTGTCATTGCGCTGTTATTAAGCTTGCAGGCGAAAGCGCAATCCAACAAAACTAACACGCTGCCGCAACTGGCTAAAATGTTTTCCGGTCAATGGATCGGCGAAGGCAGTCAACCGGAAGGCGGAACATTCAGCTCTTATCTCGACTTTAGCCTGACACTGGGCGATAATTTTCTTGAGGTGCAAAATCGGGTGGAATCAGATGGCAGGAAAGAACATTATGCCACGACTTATTATGCCTGGCATCCGGTGATCGGTCAGCTTGTGTTTTGGGCGCTGGACAAAAACGGAACCATAAACGAAGGCCAGGCGGCTATCGATAAGAATAGCTTAAAGCATGAGTGGCGTTCGTTTAGCAAGGGCGGAGAGATACGTGACTGGCGTTCGAGTATGACGTTGGATAGCCCGAACCGTTTCACATTTACTTTGATGGACGGCCAGGGTGATGTAATGGTTAATATTGAGTATAAGAGGAAAGAGTAGGAGGGAGTGCTTTTTATTTAAATCGAATGAGGTCTGCTTCCGTGCAAAGCATGTCGATGGCTTCATCCTTCTGCCAGATTGGAACTACTGGCACGACTTGCGAGGAATAAGCCAGACCAATTTTAACCGCTTGCACATCCTTCAAGAAATCATCATAATAGCCGCCGCCATAACCCAGGCGGTTGCCTGCTAAGTCAAAGGCCAGACCTGGCACAAGAACTAAATCCAGTTCATCGCAAGGCGTTTCGCATTCCGGGAGAACCGGCGGCTCCAAAATACCGAGTCGATCCGGCTGCAATTGGTCAAAGGAAGCGTAGGAATAGTGCTTAAGTTTTTTGGTTGCGCGATCAATCAGCGGGGAAACAATGCGTTTCTTTGCTTTCAAAATCAATTGAATTAACTCGTGCGTGCGAACTTCACTGCGGAATGAAACATAACAGTGAATTGTGGCCGCTGCCTTAAATTCATTGCTGAAAATAAGGCGTTCGGTCACTTGTTTGCTCAACTCATTGATTTGCTTGAACGACAATGTATCGCGTTGATTGGCAATAAGCGCTCGCAATTCGTTCTTTTGCTGAAAAAGGTCGGTTGGAGTGTCATTGCAGGGCTTTTTTAATTGCTTTTGCAAAGCCATGGTCTTCAATTCCGATAATTCCAAGTTCTACTCTGCCAAAGAGCTCGCCATATTTTTGTTTGGAGCCTGCGCGGAGGATGGGCGTTTTTTTTTCATCCGCAACAGCGCTAACTTTTTTCGCTGCATTTTCTGATAGATCAGCGGCGAGTAAAAGCAAAATTGTGCGTCCCGCTCGAAGCGACTCCTGCGTCACAGACATGCCAAGCGTCAACTTGCGAGTGCGGTTGGCCATGCCTAAAAGGTTATGCGCTTTGTCCAGGTCTGCCATTTATACAATCCTCAATTTCGATTAACAAGCCAGGCGCTAGCTGGTTTTGAAAGTGTCGGTGCAAGAATTTTTTCCCCTTGAACTTTTTTAGACATTCAATGGAATAACACAGATAAAGGCCTCGTCCATCCATTTTTTGCGCCTGATCCAAGCGCGCCTGATTTGCTCCAGCGCCTGTAAGCCTTAGTAATTGTTTTTTTTCGCGTTTTGTCCTGCAAGCGATACAGGTTCGAATTGGTTGTGACATGCGCCGTAAGCCTGCTGTCCTATTTGTAGGTGCAACCCAATTGAGCGGGCGCCTGCCGTAAAACGTCATTTTTGATAAATTTTTCGACTTGACGGTCTAACTGCAAATCGGATATGACGAACGTTGAATTAATATAAATCAAAGGAAAGAAACAAGGAAAGTCATCAACGCATTACAACAAGCTTTTCGATTTTCTCAATCTGATTTTGTCCGCTGCGGGCTATGAATTTGTAGAGGTAGACGCCGTTTGCTATTCGATCACCGGATGAATCTCGTCCGTTCCAGCCGTATTGGTTAAACCCTGGCAGGCCGGGCAGATCATCAAATGTCGTCACTAATCTGCCGCCAACTGTGTATATTTTGATGTGAACGCGGTCGGCGGGCTGTGTTAGAATATAAGTGAAGGTCGTGCGTTGACGAAACGGGTTTGGATAATTAAGAAGGTCTTGCACATTGAATTGGTCGCTGACCGAAAAGTTGAACTCGCTATATGAGAGATTGTCCGATTTATCGCGCGCCAAAATTTGCAACTCATGTTCGCCAACAGTCAATTTTGGCTTAAAAGAGATGATGGCCTGCAATTTAGGGTCTTCTCCGGTTTCGATTGTTTGCAGGCGCGCCTGTCCTTGGCTTGTCCCATAGGGAATCGGTTTTTGATCGAGAAGGATGGTGATTTGCGATGTGTCAGCAGATGAAAGGGCAGCGAGATCGCGAAATTCTATTGCGACATCGGCAGACATTGAAACGAAGTCGCCGTCAACAATGGGCGCGCCGTCAAAAGTCACCCGTATATTGGGTTTGACGGTGTCGGCGTAAATCCAAATTTCTTTTGCAGCGGTGTTATTTGTTTCAAGAATTTCCGGTATTGCGTCATCAGGGTCGAGGATGGCTGAAAGTCGAATCCGTCCCTGGAGGTTTTCGGTTGAAACTGTGGTTGTATAGTGGCTCAGCGTATCGACAGACAGGCTTGTTGCATTTATTCGTGAAATTTCCTGACCTGATGAAGCGCCCTTTGCCAGATTTAGCGCAATTTGAAAGGCGCCGCTCGGGTTCAAACCAAAGTTGCCCGCTGCTATTGTCACCAAGAGATCTTCGCCCGCCTGCAAGGTGTCTTTGTCAACTTGCAGCGAATTTCGGTCAACAATTAAGTCCGCCGCCGGTTCAAAATCAACAGCCCAGGACTTTAACTTTGGCGTATGCAAACCGGTATAGGATTTCAGAGAAGCTTCCAATTGAATTTTCCGGTAGCGTTTCGCATCGATGCTTGCAAGGTCAACCGCTTCCTGCGGACACAGGTCTGTCAGTAATGTGTCTTTGAGTCCGGACGGATGTCGGCGACCGGTAACCGTAAAGTCTATCGATTCATTAAGATTATCTGATTCGAAATCAAAAACGGCGGAACGCCATTCCAGCGCCGGGCCAATTTCAGCGGAGGTCATGGCGCCGCTGGTGTAAAAACGTGACAGCGTGTCAGCTACGGTTGCCGGGCCTTCCCCTGACTTTTGCCAGACCTCTTTCACCGAACCAATCGGCGCGCCCTTTCGACCAATGATTGCCCATGAGTCGCGGAATCCAACCTGACGTGTGTATTGACTGCCGATGGACTCAAGCGCCTGGTGTGCGGCTTCGGTCATGGAAGAAGAACCATCATCGCGGATGACTGCCAAAACCATTGCGCCTTCTTTAATATTATCGACATAAAGAGTCAATGCGTCGGCTTCATCTGTAGAAATGTAGGTGTCAAAGGTGGAAAGCGGCTGCAATGCACCATCGAAGGCGTTGAAGCTGGAAAGAAAATGTCCACGACGACGGCTGGACAGCACCTGATTGTTGGCGGATAAGATGCCGAATAAACCGTCGCTTAAGCCAGCGGACTCGGCTTGTAAGATGGTTTGGATATCTTTTATTTGAATTGAGTTGTCAAGATTTGTTGCAGTTTTATTCAAATTGTTATTCTTAAGTTGGTCAGACGAGCGTTGTTGCCAGTGGAAAGGGGATAAAGTTTCATAGATGAAAGATGCGGTTTCCCATTGATTTTTATCGGCATCGTTATCGACTCGAACCCGCCAATAATAGATGCCTGGAGTCTCCAGAGTTGGCTGCCACGAGGTTACCATGACAGATTCCGGAACGACTCCGGAACGCATCAGTGCCGGGCTGTCAAATCCAAATGATGTGTCGATTTCAAATTGGTAGAAAATTGAGCCGACCCTGTCTCGAAAGGTGTTATTGATGACCAAGCGAGGCGCTCTCTCATTTAGCATCGTAAAATGCTGCGGTTTGATGATGGTTAATTCTGAAAAGAAGACCTGAACCATGCGTTCAGCTTTATTGTTCGACTCAATGCTTTCCCGGATTTTGTTATCTGAATCAACTGTAATTTCAAAAATATATTCGCCTGGGCTTTGGGGTATTTTGAAAGTGATTTCAACCGAATCTTCACGGCTAACCGGGGCAAATTCTATTTTATCTCGCGCGTGAATTTCACCAGAACGTTTTTTTATTACATATTGAAGAGCAACGCTGTCTTGCGGTGTCAAGCCATTGTTTCGAACAAAGAGCTGTGCAGTTGCAATGGAATCGGCTACAATAAGAAGGTCAGGTTTCAGTTTGATGTCATCGGGGCGAGCCGCGAGTTCGGGTTGCGAAGGCAGGCGTAATTTCATTGCAGGGTCGCCGATCAAAGTATATTGCTCGATTACCATTCTTGTAGGAACAGTATCGCCAAGCTGCTGCCAGGTGAATAGTTTAGCTTGCGTTATCGCTTCACCGATCGTGCGGACGCTATCTTGTGAAATTGCATTAAGCATGCCGCGTAGCAGGAAATAGTCTTGGCTGACAAAGCCAAAACCGGTCGATCCCCAATAAGCCGCCGCTCCGAACGGATGCAGCACAAAATCTTCCGCCATGCTATTTTGGAAAGGGTTTGCAAATCTCGATGAGTGGCATGACATTGCGGAAATCACTGGAAAGATGGTGTTTTGCCAATCATCAGGATTGCCGATATCAATATCCCAGACGGAATTGGCGGCATGCCCCAGAAAATTTATCCAAAGCGCGCCTTCGCGAATAGCGCCGGGAGCTATTTTTATAAACGCTTGAGTTATAGTCTCGTCTGTATTTTTATTGAATGGAATGGTTAGCGCTGCTAGTGGATCCTCCTGAATTAAGGCGGACAGGGCGCCATACTGACTGCGGAAAATAGATTGTTCAGCGCTGTTTACGCCGCCATTAAAAAAGATAAACTTTTTACTCCATTCGTCATATTCAGTATTTTCATAGGCAATAAGTTTGTCGATGAAAACATCAACCTGGCTTGATTGTTCGACTGGAATTCGGCCAATATTCATTTCAGGAAATATATCGTCTATTCCATCAAAGGTCACAAACCAGTTGTCAGAAACCAGACTGCCGTAGGCTGGAACAAAATCAGTTTTTACTGCATTGTCCAGACGTTTTTGCGGATCCCAGGTGGCGTCACCCAGTAATAGGACGTAAGACGGAGCAGGTGATGACCAGTTCAAGTATGCAAATTTCAAGAAGTTCTTTATGGCGTGAGGATGTTTAATACCAAAATTAAATTCATCGTAAATGTCTTGAACATCAATAACCTGGCATTTGAATTCATTGTGTTCACTGCGATAATCTGCGAGAGATTGAGCCGCCTCGATAAATTTTTCGTGGGTTATGATAATATAATCGGCGCTTTGATTCGGATTTTTTAAATCACTGCTTTGATCAGCGCTAATTTCCAAAACTGTTTTAATAGAGCTGCTATCAACAGCAAAATATTGAGTCGCAGAGCTGGTTGAATCACTGTACTCTGCTGTAAACCTGAAGGCGTATTCATCGAAAATTGTGTCCATTACAACGGCGACACCTTCAAATCTCCTGGTGAGATTTTCCTTCGCCATTCCAATAGAGTCTCCCTTTCTCCCAATCAACGCCCATGAATCACGATATTGAACCTGGCGCGTCAATGCGCTTCCTAAGGACTCCAAAGCCTGATAAGCTCTTTCAGTCATACTGAATTTTCCGGCATCGGAAATGCCAACCATCGCAAGGGTTCCCGAGAGCAATGAAGCAATATAGTCTGCCATCAAATTGGCTTCTTCGACCGATTTAAAAGTGTCAAATGTTTGAAATTCAGGTGTCCCGGTTTGCAAGTCGAAGACGGCTATAGTGTGTCCCCTGTTTCTAAACGAATATATCCGATCATCTAACGTAAAGTGTATAAAGTTGCCGTCATCAAAGCCGGCCGACTCCACTTCATAAAATGACTGTCGAAAAACCTCAGGTCTCCATAACTTTGACTTTGCAGGGTTGAAAATTGAAATATTTTGACCCTTAAAATTGGTTAAACTAAAACTCGAAAGGGGCAATGTCGGGTTCTCTATTGTATATTGAAGTTTGTCGCCTGAGACTCTATACGTCTTTGGAACGATAATTTCCAGCCAATCTAAATAGATTTGATTTACCTGAGCTCCGGTGTCGGAGAGCAGTTGAATCCTGAGTTTATTTCCTCGGTCTTTTAATGTTGAAGTTGACAAAATTTTAGAGAGTGGCAGTTCCTGTTTGCCGTCAAAAAAGGTGTCGACAACAACAGTTTCATTCAGAGAAATTTGTATATGGTGATCGGGATTGACCGGATCCAGAGTCGTGCCATGAAATCTTGCCTTAAGAGTAAAAGTCTCAACATCTTTAAATAAATTTGGCAAATCAAAGTTGATGAATTCTTCATCTCCTTCAAAAAAGTAACGCCAGACCCAGCCTTCATCATCATCGATTGCGCTTGTGCCATTCGAAAGATGAAAAAGTTTGTTCTGCTCGAAGTGTACTATCTCCCGGTAAAATGACTGTTGTGCGCTACCCGCATCCGTCTGATCGACCAACTGATAGCGAAGAGCCGGTTTTGGGTTAGCTGTTAGCCAATAAGTATTAACGTCGCTATAATCATCAAAATACAACCCGTCAGTCCGATTTCTTTCACCCAAAAAGAGGATTGTATTTTTTGGTGAAAAAGTAGACTCTTTGGGGCCGTCAATCCATATGGGGATTTGTTGGCCTTTGGAATAAATTTTTAGTTCTGAGAGAAGCGTTTCATCGATCCTGACTCCTGCATCCAATAAGTTTTTGTAAGTCAGAGAATAAACGCCATCTTCCTGAAGGGAAATTTTGTAATGGGTTGATTGCAATTCGCGCCAGTCTTTTTTTTCAGTTGCAGGCTGTTCCCAAGGATTCAGGTTCGATTGAATAGTATGACTAAGCGTTGGAACCCCAAAAAAGGGTTGTTTGAGAGAGCCGCCTTCATTGCCAAATTTCAGTTGAATCTTTAGCTTTTTAGCAAAACGGAGGCTTTTTTGTTTGCCGTTATATTGAACAGGCCTAATTTCTACGCGCACCATTTTTTGCCTACGCCAAACACTTGTCTGAGTCAGGTCGACAATCGAATTTGGCCAATATGAATCTATCCCATAGGTGGCTTCATCTTTTTTGTATTTATCAGATTGGTTTCCATTTTGACGCTCTTCGAGAATTTGGGGAGCCGGCAATACATCAATCCCCGGAATTTCCTCAAAATCACTTTCAAGAACCGTCATTGTAACGGGCGTGTCATTTGGGTTGATTAATAGCAGTCCAAGCAACGGCAACATCGGCCTTCCCGGTACAAGGGTTTGACTAAACCCGGAGACTGTAATTTGTTGAAAAGTTTGAAGACCTGTATTGAATGGCTGAGTGGATAGTTCGAATGGTTTAAGCGTAAAAATAATTTCGGTTGGGGTTTGCTTCTCAATTGTAATAAAGTCAGGCTTTTTTGCGGCGCCAAAAATAAAGACAGGCAGGAGGAAAAAAAATATAAAAAGAGAACTAATACGTAGCATTCTAATCTGTAAAGTTAGTTGTTTTTGGCTGCAAACTTTGCAGAATATAACTACAAAAAAGAGTTTGCTGTTACATTAACGTTAGCCGTCACTTACTTGATTTTTGAATCGAGACAGGCTGAAGCTTTTTTAATTTACTCTTTTTTGCGACAAAATCCAAACAACCCACTAAGACAAGAAAAGATAGAAAAAGGAAAAATACGAAAGACATCACAAGTATTCCATATTGCGCCTGTAAGAATAAGAATGCAAGTCCGGCCAGACAGAGTAGAAGGGCGATGCTATAAATGACAAGCACAGCTGACCGATGGCTAAGACCGTTGGCCAGAAGTAGATGGTGAATGTGTTTTTTATCTGCTGAGAACGGGTGTTTCCTTTCACTGAGTCTGCGTGTAATAGCGAGTAATGTGTCAGTCAATGGCAAAGCAAAGACAGTCAACACGACAAGCCAGTTTGTGCCTTGTCCGGAAAAAGACAGCGACTTCATAGTAATGCAGGCCAAAACAAACCCGATAAAAAGGCTGCCAGTGTCACCCATGAATATTTTTGCCGGAAAAAAGTTATCCTTAAGAAATCCCAATGATGCGAATGCTAAAGCCGATGCAATAAATGCAATTGTAGTGTTTCCAAACATAAGGGACACAATTAGCACAAAAAACGATGTAATTATAGAAAAACCAGCAGCCAGCCCATCCAGGCCATCAATGAGATTAACGGCGTTCATTATAAGAACAATCCAAAAAACTGAAAAAAGAGAGCTCCAGTTTCCCAATTGGACGGTTACCTCAAACGGCAGAGCAATAACATCTAATGTGAAACCAAATTGAACAGCTATGATAGCGGCAATTGATTGACCAAGCAATTTCAAGTAACAATTAATATCATAGATGTCATCGAGCGCGCCTACTAAAGTTGAGACGGCTCCCCCGAACAAGAGCGCGGGGAAAAACTCCTTCATACTATTCAGGGAAGCATATACAAGGAGCGCCCCGGAAAAACCTATATATATGGCAACTCCTCCCATCTTGGGAGTTAAGTTATCATGTATTGTCCTGCTATTTAGAGGAGCAAATATATCACATTGAATGGCCAGTCTCCTTACCAACGGTGTGCAACAAACCGAAAGAGCCAGGCCTACGCCTATTGAAAATAACCAAATCAACATATTGTCATCCATTACTTTATTTAAATTCTTTTGATTGAGTTTTTGTATTACTACAAATTGAGCCTGATTGGTCTGAATTTATTTCGATATAACTGTGTTTGATGTTAGTATTATTACCATGAGTCAAACAATTATCCAATTCTTCAAACTTTCGGAACCAATAAAAAATTTCATCGACGTGTTTTCTTGCCAAGGGAGCTTTTATTCTTGCGTAGATTTTACTTGTCAAATAAGTTGTTAACTTGCGTAGCAACTTATTCTTTGATTCTGCAATTGTAAGTATACTCTGATCCAATCCTTTGGCGCCATTTTTTGTTGTCATACATGTAGTCCAACTACTTTGGACTTAAAATCTTATTTTGTATTCCTGTCACGGCGCGCATTAGCGCAACCAGTACAGCCGGCTGTATCAAATATAGCGCCACTGTTACAGTTAAGCGAGTTCTGATAGTCTGTTTAGTGTGCGCTGAAAAAGGCGGAGTGATAATAATCAACATTCTCATGGCAGGAACTCCGAATTGCAATTTTACCTTTAGTTGAGTTATCAAGTCAAATGTGGTCGCAGACGCGAAGTTTGCGAACCCAATTATACTGTTATCAATGAAATTCCTAAACTTTGAGAGCTTTAGGCATTTGATCGAAATAAACTTGCCACCTTCCACTCCATCTGAACTCATAATTCAAGATTTTCCTGGTAATATTATTTTGACCTGAACCCTTAGACGAAAAATCAGGGCGCTTAAATAACTGTATCGTCATTCACCTTCTGATACTTGAGCGGGCTGTAAGCGTTGCCCGCATCCCGGATTGTCTCATAAATTATGTTACCCAAAAAGGAGGAAACATAACTTTATGAGGACTTTTAGCAAAGATGAACTTTTATGTGATTTTCGACAGCGTTATTTCTCCGTCGGCAAAGTGGAACGCGGCTCTATTCTGGACGAAGTTTGTTCAATGTTTGGCTATCACCGCAAGTACGCTATCCGACTGTTGAAAACGAGTAAAAAAGTCAGTGAAACAAGAAAACCAATGAAACGGGGTCGAAAGGCTACTATGATGACCCGGTTTTCTTGAGGCAGACACCGTTGCGCATTGTGGCAATTCAATGGCTGGAATGTTCGTATTTATCCTCAATTGCGTTGTCATTGCCTCTGGCTGGATAGAACAAAGAGCTGTTTGGGGAAAAGGCGAAATCGGCGTTCAAAAAGCTATACAAAACATCGAAAAAGCTTTGCCTTTCTCTATCCTCGGCTTTGATTGCGATAACGGCTCCGAATTCCTGAATTGGCATCTTCTTAGATTTTTTACAGACAGAAAACGACCTGTCCAATTCACCGATCAAGAGCTTATCACAAAAATGACAATGCACATATTGAAAATAAAAATTGGACTAATGTCAGGCAGTATCTCGGATATGGGAGATTCGAAGACGCAATGCTAATTCAACTGCTCAACGATTTATATCAAACAAATGGACGGATTACTTTAATTTCTTAATCCCGTCAGTTAAACTCATTGAGAAATACAGGGACGGGTCTAAAACGCATAAATTACATGACAAGCCTTCTATACCGTACCAGCGATTACTAAAGTCGAGCCAGGTTGACACCCAGGTTAAACAACGTCTAACGAACAAATTCAAAACTCTGAATCCGTTTCATTTACAAGCCAAAAAGTATGTTAAGATTCAACAAATCTTAAAGGTTGTCCATCAAAAAGAGAACTATGAAAAATTATCAACAACTAACCGTTTCGGTAATATTATTTTATGAGGCAACGGGATTCCTCAACCGCCATGCTTTGCACCATCTGTTCAAGCTACAGATGACAAGAGTCGCAGGTAAAGGTTTTCCGTCTGGCGGACAGTTTCTTTAATATCAAAATGAGACTCAACTCTTTTCCTGCCAGATTGCCCCATTTTTTCTGCCAGTTTCCGATTTTTTAGCAACTTTACAACGGCTGCAGAAATCTGCGCGGCGTTTTTTGGTTCAACCAGAAATCCCGTATCGCCATCCATGACAAGCTCATTGTTGCCTTTTATGTTTGTGGCCACCACAGGCTTTCCGGCGCACATGGCTTCTAATATTGAAATTGGGAGTCCTTCCCATAATGAAGGCAAGACATAAACGTCCATGCGTTTCAGAAGACTCGGCACATCTTGTCTCCATCCAAGAAACCGGACGCTCTTGTCAACCTGAAGTTTTTTACTAAGTTGGAGCAAATCCGACTTCAAAGGGCCGTCTCCTATCACAAGGAATTTTGCATCCGGAACTTCTTTCAGGATTTCCGGAATGGCGGCAATAAAATATTCCGGGGCTTTTTGTTCCCATAGACGGGCAATCATGCCAACATACTTTTCGGATGCAATTTTATTATTCTCACTATTGTTAGCTCCGTTAGAACCATGACAAAATGCGTTCACGTCAACGCCGTTGCAGATTTTGATTGTCTTTCCGGCCGGGACAATTTTTAATTCGTTGGCGTCAGCCAGATCTTTATCATTAACAAACACCACCATGTGGCATGCCAGACCGGCAATTCTTTCTATGATCCCAATAAAAAGTTTTTTTAGTCGAGTGGAGTTTTCATGGAAGGCGAATCCCTGCACAGTATGCACGATGGCCTTGACTCCGGCCGCTCTCGCGGCCAAACGGCCTATGACTCCTGGTTTTGAAGAGTGTGTGTGAACAAGATCGAATTTATGCCTTTTGAGGAGCTTGTACAGCTTCAAAAATGCAATTACATCGTAATAGGGGTTTATGGATCTTGCCAGCTCAGGAAGCGCGATCCAACGAATACTATGTTCCGTCAGGGTTTCCGTGAGGGCGCCCTGGCCGCTACAGATTACAGAAATATCGTAGTCCGCAGGATCCAAACGAATCAACAAGTCAAGCATCGCTCTCTGAACACCGCTGAGAATTGGTAAAACCTGAATATGGACTATCTTCTTACGTTCATCCACTTTTTGTTCTGCCTATGAAATAAAGGCCGCTTGCGAGAGAGTGCGCATTTTTTTGCTTGATGAGAATGTAGTCGAGATACTTGAAGGGAAAGACCAACCAGCCAGTAAAAAATTCAAGTGTTTTGTTGATCACGGTTGTGGAAAAAAAAATTGTAGGAAATTTCCTGAGGTACCAGGTGATGGTAGAAGCGGGACCGCTACAAACGCCGGAGTCTATCTCAATGTAGTCTCGAAACAGGGTCTTGATTCCTGACAAAGTATATCTCTGATAGTCATGAGGATCGGAGTGAAACCCCTGCAAGAACGGAATCTCAGCATAAACCAACCCTCCGGGTTTCAGGCATTTTTCGATTTGAGCAACGACTTGGTTCGGGAAAGGTACATGTTCTAAGACGGCGGAAGCCACAATGAGATCAAAAGATTGATCAATAAAAGGAAGATGGTGCGCATCTGCAACAACATGAACGTTATCAAAGGCGTCAATATCAAGATTTAAGATTCCGGCGCGCAATCGCCTCCCGCCGCTGCCAATGTCTAACACCCGACCGCCTGCTTCCAGTGTCTCGTCTAACAGCCGGGCGACCTTGCGGGCATTCAGGTTCAAGACGGGTTGCGGCGGCCTAAGCCATCGAATAAGTTTGTTTGTTCTGAATGACAATACCACGTGATTTGTTACTCCATTGCTCTAACTCAAAGAGTTGTTTGTTATACTATCGTATCTGTCCAGTTAAAATATTTTGCCAAAAAATGACAGTATTTAGCTCGATAGATACAAAATGGTGCTTATCAATGACTCTGTTGAGTTAATAGCTTTTTGAACAAATTGTAGCACCTAACTTCAATATCTACGTTGATGAAATTCACAAAAACAGACTAAATCAACAGACTCATCAATATTTTAAATAGTCTCATATAACCTGACTGTGCTTTCAGCAGCCTTTTCCCAGGAGAACTGTGCAGCTCTTTTTAAACCCTTTTCTATGAGCTGACGACGCAGTGTAGCATTGCGTGTCACATCGAGCATTGCCTGGCTTATTTCTTGTACATTAAACGGATCAATTGTCAGCGCAGCGTCGCCTGCTATTTCCGGCATGGAGGATATATTTCCGGTGATTACGGGTGTTCCGCAGGCCATTGCTTCCAATATCGGTATTCCAAAACCTTCATATATAGAAACAAAGACAAACGTTAACGCATTCTGATATAAAGCTGCCAAGTCCTGATCTTCTACATATCCAATAAATAAAACGTCTTTGGTAACGCCCAAATCTTCCGCTTTCCGTTCGGGTTCTCTATAGTCCGCGTAGGGTTTGCCGCCGATCACAAGCTTGATATTACCGGGGTTGTTTTTTTTGAACAAAGCAAATGCTTCGATTAGCCTTACCAAATTTTTATGAGGTCTTCTCTCTCCTACAAAAAGGAAATACTGTTCCACGTTTTCAAATCCATCGTATGGTGTCGATAGTTTACATTTGGGTTCCGGCCTAAAATTTAGGTGCATATTGCCGGGGATGGATTCATAAATTACTTCGATTTTCTCTTCATGAACATTAAACAACTCTATCAGATCGTCTCTGGTGCTTTTAGATACTGCGATGATTTTGCGCGCTCTTCGAATGCCAAGGTTTATGATCTGCCTGGTATAAAGGTTTTTTAGCAGCCTTCCGGTGTGATAAATATCTCTATGCTTTACGTATGTCAAATCGTGTATCGTCATCAGAGATTTAAACGGAACACAAACTGGCAGATCAAAGTTGGGGTAGTGGAAAATGTCGAAAGCGCTGTTTGCCAGTTTTATCGGCAGCAAAAACTGCTGACCGACGCTTACTTCGGCGACATTCACTATCCGGATCTCCAAATTCGAGAAATCTAACTGATGAACCGGATGGGTTGAAGAGAGTCTTGAATTCACCAACAGCGTGTACTGGTTCTGTGTGTCAACGGCCAGGATGGCTTCAATCAGAGAATAAATATAGCGTCCTATTCCGGTGTTCTTGTTAATGATTGCTCTGCCGTCGAGACAGATACTAAGCTTTCCCTTGCTCATCGAAGCAGCTCCTTATAGACATTCTGATATGCTGCGACATGATTCGCAACATTGAATTTTTGAACAACAGTTTGTCTGCCGAGTTTGCCCATTCGACATCTCAATTCCTTGTTTCTGTAAAGGGTTACTATCGCCTTTGCAAGCGCATCAACATCTCTTGGAGGAATCAAAACACCGGTGACTCCATTCTCAATAAGTTCTTTCGGACCTCCGGAATTGAAACATATAGCTGGTTTTTCCATGGCCATCGCTTCGATCACAACACGGCCAAACGATTCGTTTTCAGAACATAGAACAAGGAGATCAATGCTTGACATAATCTCCGGAACATTCGCCTCAAACCCCACAAACTTTATTTGGTTTTGAATTCCCAAGTCTTCCGACAATTCAAGTAGCGTGCGATAATAATCATCGTTTCCGTAAAAGCTCCTATCCCCGACCACAACGAAGCGAAGTGCAGGCTCTTCACGAATGACCTTTTCAATGGCCTTAAGGAAATAGGCGCATCCTTTTTCGGAGCCGAGGCGACCAACGTTGGCAACCAAGAAATCGGAGGAATGGAATCCCCAGCGCTTCCGCAATGGCCTTGTCCTGTTCATTTCAAGATTATGGGCGGATACATCCAGTGCATTGTAAATCATCACCATTTTATCATCATACCTGCTTTTGGCGTCGAAGGTTTTTTGAACAAGTTTCGAAATAGCTATCACCTTGGTGGCAAAGAGCAACAAGAAGGCATCAACAATCTTGATTCGGTCAAGAATGCGAATAGTCCAAACACTTGGAATACCAGACAGAAAACCCGCGACAATCGAATATGCTGCAGTCCGCTTGTTTGACATTGAGTGAATGATACCGATTCTGTTGCGGCGTATCAATTTCACCAATTTGAAACAAACAAAGATGAACGACAGCGGTATAATGAGTAGTCTGAAAGGATTCGACGGTTTTATTTGTGGTAAGCTCAGCCCAAATGTTTTGACGCCCAGATCCTGTAGTTTTTGCTGTAGCGGACTGCTGGGCGGCACAACCACCGCCGTACAAAATTGTGTTTTGTCGAGGGCTTTAAGTAGAAGCATCATACTTATTTCTGCACCGCCAGGTTTGCCCGATTGAGCAATGTAAAGGATATTTTGTTTTGAGTTGGGGGTCATAAGCTGCTCAATCGATATTAGTCCGGTCGATCCGTCCTGTGGAAGTTATTATCCCGACTAGTATCCACAAAAATGAGTTTATTACCGAGCTTTCAAGGTTGCTATTGGTCAGGTTGTTCAAGATGATGACGAGAACTCCGAAGATTGCTCCAAGACAGAGGTGCTTAAGATATGTGTCCTGAATCTTTTTATAATTTTTTATCCCTCGATTAAGAGAGAAAAAAAGAAACAAAGAAAACAGGGCTGCTCCAACGATTCCGGATTCGATAAGGAGTTTAAGAAAGTAATTATCTGTAACGAAGTAGCCGACCGGGAGAACGTGTGCATAATGCATACTTGACGAGCCAGTGACGCCAAGACCGTGGCCAATCACCGGGCTTTGGGCAAACCAGTCCAGTCCTTTTTCGATTATGTCAAGCCGTGCAAGGGTAGACTTAATCCCCAGCTTACTGCCTCCAAGCGCCAAAATTGACAGCATATTATCTACAAGAATATTGTCCAAAGCCGCATTGAAGATAATAAGGAAGAGGCCTGCTACCAGGTAGTATTTCAAAATTACAGATTTGTAGAAAAACGCGAGGAAAAAAGAAATCGCCAGTAATGCCAGGTAGTTAGCTCTTGAAAAGCTGAGAATCACTCCAAAAAGCAAAAATAGGATGACATAGGGTATTGATTTTGACCGCTCCCATTGCTGCGACATTTTCAAACAAAGCAAGATTCCTATAGTAATGGTGATAACCGCGCCGAATGCCGAAGCGTCTCCTAAAGTGGCGCTTGCCTTTAAGTGTCCGCTTGTTGTTCTATAGGCAATGCCGCCCTCGCTAAAGCCTAAAGCGCCCATTACCATTTGGGTAAATATGTGTTGCAGAATCGAAATGACCACTAACGTCATGGAAAGAAGGATGAGAATCCGAATGAGCCTGTGCAGGCGCTCCCTGGTATTGAACAAAAAAACAGTTAGAAAGAATATGGGCGAGTAGTACATTACACTTCGAAAACCCAACAGACCCACCATAACAGGCTGCTGTCTGATCGCCTCAAACAGCATATACAAAAACATAAAAATAAGCAGCGCTTCGACCGATCCCGCCCGAAAATTCGCAACTCTTACTTTTCCCATAGTCAGAAATGCAAGAATTACAAAAAGATATGTTAACAATAGCGGCGTTTCCCGCAGGAAGAATCCCATTTCGCTTGAAACAAAATTTAATAGGATCGGAGCCACAACGAGCGATGCAAGTACGATATAAAACGCCAACCTTGGCGTTTTTATCAATTTAGCAAGTAGCGCCAGGCCAAAAAAAGAAACCGGGATAGCGGCGCCGGTTGAAGAACCGAGCACTATAAACATCACAGCACCTGAAACCCCGCTTATCAGAAGTCCAATATTAAGAAGTTGAGCGCTGCCCATGCTGACATTCCTTATATGCATTCAAGGTCGATTGAGCAATCACTGGCCATGCGAATGCGTCCTCTGTTTTACGTCGTGCAGCAAGTCCCATGGATTGAAGCCTATTATTATCTTTGATTAGTTGCCCAATCGCCTGCCCCAGACTTGCAGGATCTCTTGGAGGAACCAGCATTCCGGTTTTTTTATTGTCAATCAGGTACGGGATGCCGCCGACTGTCGTGCCAACAAGTGGTTTGCCGCAGGCCATCGCTTCAAGTCCGGTAATACTTGTCGCTTCTTTCAAGGAGGGCAGCGTCACCAAGTCGCACATGGCATAATACTGAGGCATTTTAGAGTTCTGCACCTCTCCGGCCCAGATTATGTGATGTTCCACTTTTAACTCTTTTGCTCTTCTGCGGATTGTTTCCGCCTCCTCTCCGTTACCTACAATCATGATTTTAAATTTGGTTACGGCCTCAGCTATATAGGGGATGGACTCTATCAAATAAATGACACCGTTTTTCTCCACCAATCTCCGAGCTGACAATATCAGCGGTTCGTCTTCTGAAATTCCAAATGATTGTCTAAGTCCATTTGGGGAAATCGAAGAAGAGAACCTCTCTATGTCCACTCCATTTGGAATGTATCTGCCACCTTCAAGACCATGACAGTATTTTTGGGCCGTTTCCAGAAGCTCCTGACTCGGCGCGATAAGGAAATTTATGTGCTTCAAATAGTAATGGATACGGCGGCGTTTCATTTCGGCCAATTTCAGAAAGTGTGACTCGTGTGCAGTAAAAATAATTGAGGTTCCACTGAGCGCCTTAGTAATCAGGCTCTCAGGAACGAGATTGTGATAGTGAACAATGTCGATTGAATATTGGTGAACCATCTGTCTCAGTCGAAGACCGGCGCGAACGATATAATCCAGTAATACAATAGCGCGGCTGTTCTGTAGTCCGGAATCAGTTAGCGATCTTTTTTTAACGTATTCGACTTTGACGCCATCATTAAGGTCAACCAGCCGTTGCTCTCCACCGTGCTGTGGAGTTAGGACAAATATTTCATGTCCGAGGCGCGCAAGTTGATTTGATAACTCATAAACATGCGCCGCAATTCCTCCAACTTGTGGTGGGAAATCGTGAGTAACCATGCATATTTTCATTTATTCTCTTTCTATCTTTTTCATACAGTTCAAAGTAAGTTTCATGTTATACCTGCCGTCAGCGTCAGCTCATATTTAACCGCCAGCGAATCGAACTAACTTTCCAACCACCCCGTTTTTGGGCAATAACGTCAGATCCATTTTGTCTATAAAGTGGGTTTTTAATGCTAATATCAGAAGAATGACGCCACTAGCTATGATGGCCAGAATCAGTAAGACAGGACTGGTTGTTGGGGAAAATTTTCTAATTAATACTAGAAGGCTTGCATAACCCAGAAGAAGGATAAGTCCACGCGGGATTGAAATTTCACGAATGACGGACACTTTAAGTTTGAATTCCACGAAAAGAGTTATCAGTATAAAATACAAACCGTAGGAAATTGAGGTAGCCGTAGCCGCTCCATCAATCCCATAGGATGGAATCAGCAATAAATTTAGCGCTATATTTGCCGCCGTCGCCCCGCCAACGCATGCCACATTGACTTTGAGGGTGTTAGCGGCCTGTAACAAAGGGCTATAAATTCTTGCCAGCGAGAAACATAATGTGCCAGCCATCAAAATCTTTACAGGCCTGGCCGCCACCAGGTATTCGCTGTCAAAATAGAGGTCTATAAATGGTTCCGCAAACACAAACAAGACACCGCCCACTAGAAGAGTCGTCAAATAAATGTACTTCGCGCCTCGCGATAAGAGAATCGAGACCTCTTGCGATCTGTCGCGGCTCCACAGCTCTGAAACTGTTGGCAGAAGAGAGTCCTGGAGTATGCGCGGAACTAACCAGACAAACTGCGCTGTTACTAACGCCGCCTTGTAATAGGCAGCTTCCTCCACAGTTTTGAAATAGCGCACCATCAAAATATCGGCCTGGTAAAGGATTTCAACCAGTACAAACCCAACAGTCACCCATTTGCCAAAAGTTAGTATCCTGAGGGCAAATTTTTTGAACCCTTTGACGATGAAAGAGAGATCAATTTCAAGCGTTCTTCGGGTCGCGCGCAGGTAAAATATGATAACGAAGACAAGCCCCGCAATGTATGCCTGAAAAACAGCTGACAGGCCGCCGCCTTTTAACAAAACAATCGTCCCGAACACGAAATAAATGGAGTACATTACCAGACGCCAGGTCTCCGAAATTTCCTCGCGATGAAGCGCAAAAAATGTGGCGCGCAAGTTTTCAAACAACACTGACAAAGCAACTATCCAAATAGCCGGAGCCAGCAAGTCCGCAATACCCGGAGGGAAATATATACGAATGAAAGTCAAATTTACAAAAAACAACAAGGCGCCTGAAGAAAGAATAATTGAAACTCCCAGGCTGGCGCCGATTATTTCTTTTACTTTGGCGTCACCTTGTTTTTGAGACTCCGAAACCAACTTTTGTATTGCTGTTGGCGTTCCAAAGCTAAATAGCGCAATACATATTGTGATCATCGACATAATAACGGAGTAATTTCCAAATTCTTCGACGTCAGTAAGACGAACCAACACGGGGATAAAAAGTGATCGCAGCAAAAGAATCCCAAAAGTAGATAAAGCCACAAAGGAGACTGATTTTGTGACTTTTTGTTTGACGCTTTGATTAGCTGTTTTACTAGTCATTCAAATATTCACGGAGTATTGATATTATTCTCTCGGAAGTGTGTCCGTCTCCGTATGGATTTGCCTGGAGCGCCATGAGATCATAGGCCTGTTGGTCGTCTAACAGCGTATTAACTTCATTTAAAATGTCGTTCTTTTTCTTACCAACAATTTTCACGGTTCCGGCTTCAACTGCTTCGTTTCTTTCCGTGGTTTCGCGCAAAACCAACACCGGTTTCCCAAGTGACGGAGCCTCTTCCTGAACCCCCCCGGAGTCTGTCAGAATCAACTTTGCGCGATTCATCAACGAGACGAATACTCCGTACGGCAGCGGTTCAACAAGATAAATATTGCTAATTCCACCAAGTATTTTTTGCACGGGACGTTTGATGTTCGGATTGAGATGGACAGGATAAACGATTTCAATATCGGAATGTCGCTTAGCCAGCTCAGCCAGCGCACCGCAGATTTCTTCGATGTGTTGGCCGAAGGTCTCCCGTCTGTGCGCAGTGATCAGAATAATCGTCTTTTCAAAATTTATTCGATCAAGACCAAATCCCTTTGGTGGAATATCTTTTTTCACAACCATGTGAAGGGCGTCAATAACCGTGTTGCCAATTACCCAAATCCGTTCCGTGGACACGCCCTCTCTTAACAGATTTTGCTTGTTGGCTGCAGTAGGGGCAAAATGCAAGTCGGTCAGCACAGAGATGAGTTGACGATTGGTTTCTTCCGGGAATGGATTATACTTTTTCCAGGTTCGAAGCCCGGCTTCGACATGTCCGACAGGTATTTTAAAGTAGAAAGCGGCAAGGGCGGCGATGAAAGCGGTTGTGGTGTCTCCCTGAACCAGGACAATATCCGGCTTTTCCGTTTCGTAGAGCTTTTGAAGACCTCGCAAAGTACCCGTGGATATGTCAAACAAAGTTTGATTGTCAGACATAATATTTAAATCATGTTTAGGTGCGATATCAAATAGTTCAAGAACCTGATCGAGCATGCTCCTGTGCTGGGCGGTCACAGCAACAATGGGCTCGAAGTCAGCGCTGTATTCTTTTAATTTATGATAGACCGGCGCCAGTTTAATCGCCTCGGGGCGGGTGCCAAATACCAAAAGTACTTTTTTCTTACTCATACGGATATAGTTTTTTCAATGCTGTGTAATTGGCCTCCTAAGCCATATTTTCTTAGTTTGTTGGCAGCAACTGCGGAGAAACAACTCTAACGCCGCTGATTGCCAGTGGAGCGGCGGTCAGGTGGGGCGTTCCGTTAGGCATAAGCAACATACAGTTAATGGCGGCGGCCATGCACCAAACCGTCCGGTAGTAAGGAAAGACTTAATGCGATGGAGAAACGATGGCGCATTCCAGGGCAGTAAATCAGGGCTGATATCATTGGCCGTAAGAGTCGTAAAAATTTCAGGATTCGATATATGGGAATGTAAATTTAAAGAAAAACTACTATTCATCTCAAATGGCTTTACAAGTGAGGTTAAGAGTGAGCTTGCCTTGTCCACGTTTATGTCCCGTGTTCCATCTAACGAAATATCGAAAGTCACAATAAGAGTTCCACCTGGTTTTAGGATTTTGTAGAATTTTTCTATGATCTCCTCGTAATCATCTGTATGCTCCAGAACTGAGATACAGTAAACCATGTCGAACGATTCATTTTCATATGGAAGTTCTCTTAAATCAGTGGATAGAAATTCTACAGCTTTATCTTCACCATGGTTTATCTGCTTAAAGATGCTCGATAGCGTTTCATCATAATCGCAACAATAAATGCTAACATCATCAAAACGTGCGTTCAGTAGATATGGAAAGAATGTAACCCCTGAACCAGCATCTAAAATTTTCAGTCTTGGCTCAAATTGAACCAGTTGTTGCGCTCTGCTATATACGAACGGGTATTCCCATTGTCGGCTCCACTGATGTAGGGGGTCGCCCACCCACTTTTTCATATAGTCTTTAAGGGTGAGCTTGTTGGCTAACAAAAATCTATCAGAGAATTGCTCCATTTCCTTGAAAGTTTCTGATTCTATAACCTTTCGATAGTCGCGAGCTAATGGAATTCCATCAGAAAGTTTATTTTTCACTGCTATCTCCTTTTGGAGCCTAACGCGCGCGTTAAGCCATCCCCGATTTTCTTTTCCCGCCGCCTCGTAGACTACTAAAATGCGCACCTGCGAGGGGTCGGCTTGACCGCATGGAGTTAGGCAACCGCTGATTGTTCACGACTGTAAGCGCACAAAGGCTGTAAAAGGAAGTGAACTCATAATTCGATTGCTTCTTCAATTTTTTCTACGAAAGTCTTAAAAAACTTTTCTTGTGTGTGGCGACCATGATGGGAGGGCGCAGAGGCTTCATAATATCCATCTTCATCCCGTACTATTGCCACGTTAAATGTTTTACGCATCTTTATCTTCTTACCCTCTTGCAATAATTCGCTTATGAGGAAATAATAGCCTTTTTTAAAACATTCACAACTTCTGCCATCATCTGTTCTGTCATTTCAGGATAGTTTGGCAAACTCAATACTTTTTCGCCTGCCTGTTCAGCTACCGGAAAGCTGCCGCGACCTTGTTTTAGATAGTCGTACGATTTTTGTAAATTTAAGGGGCGTGGGTAGTGAATTGCGGCGCCAATGCCGGCTTCATTTAATTTTTGTTTTACTTCGGCGCGGTTTTCTAATTGAATGACATATAAGTGATAAACACACTCGGCCCAGCTTGATTCTATCGGAGATTGCACTGCATTCACATTGGCAAAAGCATCATTATAATATTGAGCGATTTCGCGGCGTCTTGCAGTCCAGGCTTCGATGTAGTTTATCTTTACGCCTAATACTGCGCCTTGAACACCGTCAAGACGGCTATTGAAACCCATCATATCATTTTCGTATTTTTTGCTGGATCCATGATCGCCAAGCCGTCTGATTTTTTCAGCTATTTTTGTGTTATTGGTCACAACGGCGCCAGCGTCGCCATAGGCTCCAAGGTTTTTTCCGGGATAAAAGCTGAAGCATGCAAGGTGACCAAGCGAGCCGACTCTTTTTCCGTTATAACGGGCTCCATGCGCTTGCGCGGCGTCTTCAATTACGTGTAAGTCATGTTTTTGGGCAATCTGCATAATCGATTCCATGTCGCATGGATGCCCGTAAAGATGAACCGGAATGATGGCTTTGGTTTTGGCGGTGATCTTTTCTTCGATTTTATCAGGGTTAATCGTATAATTTGCAGGTGATATATCGACGAAGACAGGTTTTGCGCCCACCCAATAAATCGCTTCGCCCGTGGCTGTAAAAGTAAATGGAGAGGTTATGACTTCATCGCCTTCTCCTACGCCAACAGCGCGCAGAGCCAACATTAATGCATCGGTGCCATTTGCAACGCCGACCGCATGTTCAACTTCACAATAGCTCGCAAATTTCTCCTCAAATGCCTGAACTGCCGACCCGCGCACAAACTGTGTGTTTTCAATTACGCCGGCGATGGCCTGCATAACTTCACTTTTAATGGCTGCGTACTGAGCCTTTAAATCTGCTTGTGGGATTTTCATTTATGACCTCTTCTCGGTAAAAGATATTTGTTTTTTTGCAAAAAAGTGGATTGTGAATTCACAAAATTCACCCGCCCGCAATAATCGGAATTAGCGTTCACAATTTCAATGATTTAAAGAGATATTTACGGAAACTTCATTTCTGTTGACGTTTCCTCGAGTTGCGTTTGCGATCAGCGCATTTTTAAAAAAAGATGTGTTCATTTGTAATTGGAAAAAAAAGTTTCTGAAAACCTCATATTTAACCTCAAAGCCAAGCTGTCGCCGGCTTTCAAGAGATCCCGCAAGGAAGCGCGCAATTTCAAAGTCATTTTCAGTGAAAGGACGGGTGATGTCGCCCCCATTGTTTATATTCTGCTCTACTAAGTTTGCGCCGTGCCGGAATCGCTCGAATGAAGCGGCGATCTGCAAACGTCTGGAAAATTGATATTTAAGACTGGCGGTGAACAGTTCTGCGTTTGGCCCGATTTTATGCCCAAGACCCGTATTGAAATGCGTGTAGGTATTGATTGCATTTCGATGCGTGTACAGGTAAGGGCGCGTCCTGGCGTACTCCACTCGAACGTTAAGGTTTGGCAGTTGAAAAGCATCAACCCACAGGCCGCCGACAAGCAATCCGGTTTTGTTGCCAAAGTAATTACCGCTTTTTGATGTGGATAGATCGTCGACATATAATTCGCCGTAGAGTTTTACATTTGGAATGAGGAGAAACTCAACATCCACACCCATGCTGGCATTGTCATCGTCACCCACGAAATGTTCAGCGGAGCGATAAAAGTTGATGGGGTTGATGTATGCAAGTTCAAAGCGACGATTGCCAAAAACAACCATTTCATACAACCCGACATCCAGCCACTTGGCGACATCGATTTCCAAACGATGCGCCACCATACTTTTGGGGTTGGTTTTGCCGTCGGCGTTGATAATTCGCGGGAATGTGCGTAAGGAACCGAGCAACCATGTAAATTTAAGCCGCCAGACTCGGGACTGCAATTTGATCTGATCAAACGAGGTTGCATTGTCCGAAAGACCAAGTGCTCCGTTGGCGCCGGGTCCCCAATAATTCCAGTCTTTGCCCAGCATCAATTGCATATAAGGCAATTTGAACATTAAGTAGGCATTGGTTTCATCATGCCAAATGTGGGAGCCATAGCCATTGACAAATCCTAAACCTTGCAGGGAGATGTCAAACTGTTTTGGATATGAGCGCGAACCCCACTCTTTGCTGTCGCGAAAATCAAAATGAAATCCGATGTGCGAGCCGAGGTTGCCGCGCATTTTGAAGCCGTGTGTTCTTTCAAAAACGCGTTCTGCGCCGGTTAGCGAATCTGAATTGGCGCTCAAGATTTGTTGATAAAAAACGGGATCGATATACAACCGGAATGGCTCTTCGCTGAAGTTGAGCATGTTGCGGTTATTGCGGTAGATGAATTTTGGCAAAATTTTGCCCGGGAAGCCGCTGTTTTTGATACGTTCAATCCGTGTGACAAAATGCGAACTCTCCAAACCGGTTAAGGCGCTAAATTCTTCACTAAATTCCAGCTTCAGAAAATTAAACTGTTCTTGTTCTACAGAGTTGAGGCTGGCTCCCTGTTCAGCGCTTTTTTCAATCTGACGGAGATAGCGTGTCATTTCATCCCGACTGAACGGCCTGGATCCGTTTAACACGCCATGGATGACGCCTCTGGCCTCAAAACGTTCAACAAATTGATAGACCCAATGATTGAGCGGAACATAAGTGGATTGCGCCTGGCAAACGCCGGCAAAAAGCGGTGTTAAACCAAAGCACAGAAGCAGAATTTTAATTGAATTTTGGTATGTTAAGGACAAGGCGTTTCTGTCAGGCTTGTTTTTGTAAAATATGAGATTTTGGGATTTCTTTCAACTTTCCAATCGATTGAAGCGCTTGTTCAGCCATCTTCGTGTCGTCTGGTAGTCCTGTTTGATCTCATCGGCTATTTCTTTGGCCTTGTGGAAGCTTTCCTCATTTTCTTTGAGCTTTTCGGTGAATTCAAGCGCAAATGCGGCAAAAGTACTGACTGCAAACATTAAAAAGGCGGCAACCAATACAAGTATGCCTCTTTTAGGGCTGGAACGTCTTTCAGGCGGCGCGGCTTCGTCGAGAACCTGAACTGTCGGTGTATCGCGCGCTTCCTGAATTTTTGCGCTGAAGTATTGCTGATTGAGCAATTGCCAGACCGTCTCCTGCACTTTGATTTCACGCGCCAGGTCGCTATAGCGCAGCCCAAGTTCAGGAACATCCGAAAACGGGATAAAATAGTCTTTTTGAGCAGTGACGCTATCCGAGTCGCCGAATTGAAGGTGTTTGAATTGTTTCTGTAATTCATCCAATTCCTTTTGCAGGTGAACTACAATCGGGTTATCCTGTTTCATGGTTTGGCGCGCAACTTCAAATTGAACCTCTTTTGCCATGATTGTGCCTTTAATCTCACCGGCTTTTTCAATGCCCACTTTGGTTTGTTGTTGCAAATCAACGGCATTATATTTTTCCTGGAATTCAGCGAGTCCACGAGAGGCTTTCTTTAAATTTTTTTCAGTCAATTTTAGCTGTTCTTCGATATAAAGCCTTGAACTTTTTGCTCTGGATAAACTTTTGTTTTGATTGACATTGTGTAGCTCTTTGACATAGGCTTTTGCCACATCCGCAGCCATGACTGGATCTTTTAGTTCGACGCTGATTGTTACGATTCCCTGCTCGTTGGATGAGATGTGGGAATGAGTATGAAGTTTTTTTATCGCGTCAACTTTCAGCTTTGTCTCAAAGATCTCCATGAGCGTTTTTTCTTCGCCTTTAATACGGTATTTTTGGGAAATCACAGCTTCAGCAACGGTTCTGCTGTTGAGAATTTCAACAAAAATATCCGATGAATTTCCAGAGACGCCAGCCATATCCAAAAAGGCGCTGGGCGCGTTCGACAACATGCCTGCCAGACCGGTTTTATCGCCTTCTTCAGGCGGCAGCAGGGTCGTGGCTGCCGTGTAATATTTGGGCAGAATCAGGCTGATAATTGCCGTTGCCAAAGCGGTAATTATCGTACTGAGTAGGATCATATAACGCCGTTTTATCAGCACATTTATATAGTCAAACAGACTGATTTCATCATTCCCGGATATGTTTTGTTGGCGGTTTTCGTTTTCCATGGTTTCTATTTTGCTATTGCCCGATCAATGATTAAGTAAATTGACGCAATTTGCGATGTGACAGTGACGGTCTGTAAAAAAGCCGGCCAAAACTTTTTGTCGTTTCGTCGTGGAACCCAAATGATGTCGCCTGCTTCTAAGTTCTTAATGTTGTTATCGTTGAGCACTTCACCAGCCACTTTAATAATTTTTATTTTACCCGGATTGGCGTCCCAGGAAACCCCGCCTGCGCGAGCCAGGTAATAGTCTGTTTTAGCGTGATGCTTAAATGTAACGCCGCCCGGAGTGGCGACACTGCCTGTGACCATAACCACTGTTGGCTTTTTGGGAACTACGATGACGTCGCCATTTTCAAGAGTAAGGTCTTCTCTGGAATCTTCCGAAATCATTAGTTTTTTAAAGTCCACAACAATTCTGTTTACGTTGTTTGAATTTTGTCGCATGACAAAGTATTGATATTCAAGATCGGTCATTTCTTCACGCCGCATATTGAGCAAGCGATCAAACTCTTTGTCAATTTTTTCGTTTTCTCTCTTTCGAATAAGATGCGCTTCTTGTAAAAATGCGTCATCCGTAAAACCGCCGGCTTTGTTTAAGATGTCGCTCAGGCGTGTGCTATCCTTTACGATAGAATAAAAACCGGGGAATTCAGCTTCTCCTTTTATTTCAACAGTCAAGCCAACCTGCCAATCGGGGATTTCACGAATAAAAACCTGGTCGTCATCATCCAGAAGCGGGTCGGTGTCGCCATTCATGCCTTTTCGCATTTTGCCCAAGTCAACTTTGATAAACCGTGTTGGTTTGCCGGGTTCGACTTTGGCGACTTCCACTTCCACCGTATAGGCTTTGCGCGTGATGTTTCCGGCTTTGAGAATTAAGTCGCTAACATGCAAATTGTCTTCAAGGAGATATTCGCCTGGTTTTTGAATTTCTCCCAAAATTGAGACTTGGCGTTTGTGGATTTTATCAAGTTTCGAGTAAACGTTGATTCTGTCTGCATTTTGCAAAACAAGGTCTGCGCTGCTGTCGCTTGCAGTCAAACTGGTGAAGTCGAGATAGTGAAGCTTTCTTTGCCCATTTTCTTGCAGGCGGCTTAATTCGATTTTGTCAAGGTAGGCAAGCGTGGTGAAACCGCCCGCCAATTTCACAAGATCACTGAGTTTTTCATCTAAAGCGGGTCGAAGTTCAAAAACAGACGGCCTGCCAACCTCGCCTGTAATTTTGACTTTGTGTTTGGACAAAGGCACATAGATTCGGTCTCCAGCTTGCAGAAATGCATCCTCCCGAGTCGCTCCGGTCATGAGAAAGTCATATAAATCAACGCTGGTGACCAAACTGTCATTACGGAAGAGCTGGATTCCCCGAATGGAGCCATTCTCGGTTGGGCCGCCCGCCATCATGACGACATCCAAGACCGTGTTGAGTGAACTGGAGACATATTTTCCGGGATACACAACATCGCCAACCACGGCCACCATGACATTTTTGGGCTCAAGCAGCATGACATCCAGCGTGAAGTTGTCATAATATTGTTGGAGCTTTGTGTTGAGAAGTTTTCTGAATTCTTGCATTGAAAGCCCCCAAACATCAACGACTCCCGCCGGAGGAAGGTAGACTTTTCCTTCGACGTTAACCATTAAGTTCATGTTCTCCTGAACGGCGCCAAGCATATAAATGCCGAGGTGATCACCGGGGCCGAGGCGATAATTTTCCGGCAAAGACAATGTCCCGTTGGGCTTTGAAAGTATAGCTGAGTTGTTTCGGCTAAAGAGGTCGAAGCCAAACATGGTCAAAACTTCCTGATCCCGTTGGGATTTACCTTTGTGCGAGAAATTATTCTCTTTTCGCTGTTGCGGTAAAGTGGGTTTGTTGAAAAAATCCGACTTTTGATAGCTATTGAATAAATCTAAAGAGTCAGGGTTAGCCTGTGATGAAGTTATTTGTGGAAGCGCTGCAATAACAATCAGCGTCAGCGTTAAGATTAACGTCCTGTTTGTCTTGTTCATTTTCCCTGAAATGCCTAACGGTTGATGTGCGTCACGGATGCTCGTCAAAAAAATGAGCCGTAAGATTGTAATAAATATCGACAATTAATAGTTGATTTAGAGACCAAACCTGTATTTTGACGAAATAAAGGCCGGAAACCTTTATTATTTTGTTCCCGGCCTTTCACGATGGAGGAGGATCGTCTACTTTAGAAAAGTCATTCTTTTTACCCGGCGGTCAACCGAAGTGTCGACCAAAAGGTCGCCGTTTTGCTCTTGGCGACGAATCTCAAGACTGTAAACATAAACTCCGCTTGGAGCGCGCTGATTATTTTTCGTCGTTCCATTCCATTTAAGTGTATGAAACCCTGCGGAAAATCGATCCTCGCTTAAGGTTTTGACCAGCTGTCCAAGGGTATTAAAAATTTTCAATTCAACCTGTCGCTCTTTTTCCAGATAAAACCTAATCTCGGTGTCTGGATTAAACGGGTTTGGATAGTTTTGAAACAAAGTGAATGTTTGCGGCATAATGCTATTGTCGCCCCCATCGATGCGTCCATCCTGCTCAAAAATGTACTCGACGCGATTGGGGTTTTGCATTTGATTTATCGGCTCCGCGCGATCTCCTATTGAATTTACTACAAGATTGTAATTTTGCTCGTCAGAATGTCTGGAAGTAATCAGATGAACGGTTTTCAGGTCATCGCCAAGTATTATGCCAATAATTTCAATGTCACTATCAATTGAGTAATTCGCTCTATTTTCAGCGGAGCCTTGGTCGAGCGACTCATTGAATTTTACATCGATTTGCGTAACGCCATTGACTATTATAGCCTGTACATTGGGCGGAGTGCTGTCACTGCCGGTTAGATTAACTTGGTAAGTAAACGAGCTGTTTTCAACAATAACATTG
>Ga0316190_10000064_pt1 | contig 59127 bp, 47 predicted proteins | sample Eddworburrow2_MG_FD_204929 | JGI IMG/M metagenome (GOLD analysis project Ga0316190, IMG submission 204929) | Coastal sediment microbial communities from Maine, United States - Eddy worm burrow 2 | ecosystem: Environmental > Aquatic > Marine > Coastal > Sediment | place: USA: Maine | collected...
CTCATTGAATTTTACATCGATTTGCGTAACGCCATTGACTATTATAGCCTGTACATTGGGCGGAGTGCTGTCACTGCCGGTTAGATTAACTTGGTAAGTAAACGAGCTGTTTTCAACAATAACATTGCCGGAAACATCCTCAATGTTGTTCATAGTCAGACGGTAGGAGCTTTCACTGCGATGGGCTGAAGTTGTCAGTTTGATGATAGACTTGTTGTCTGTCATTACCGCGCTAAGAATCTGAATCTGGTTGTCAAGTGAATAGTTGCTAATCTGCTCTGCGATTTGTCGGTTAAGTGGTTCATTGAAAACGACTTCGATAACCGTTGCTTCGCTCACAATAACATTGTATACCTGGGGAGGAGTTTGATCGTCGCTTTGATTAGGAAGCTTGTAGGTTTTTGAACTGCCTGTTGCAATTTCATTCCCGCCCGGATCCATTACGCCTGAAATAGTCATTGTATAATCAACTTTTGGCTGGTGTGGCGAGGTAAATAGATGCGCTATCAAGCTGTTGTTATCATCAAGGAAGGCGCCAATGACTGAGATGCCATTATTGATTTGATAGTTGTTTTTGTCCTCAGCGGTTACTTTGGTAACAGCTTCGGAAAAAAGGACATCCACCTGATTTTCAGCCATCACCTTAATTTGAATTATTTCAGGAGGTGAATTGTCCTGAATGCCTATCGTGGCGCTAATTTCTTGTGAAAGACTGCTTTCATTGCCACTGTTGTCATAAGCCAATACGGCAAAATAGTAGGTTGTTCCGCTCGGCAGATTATTCCAGGTGAAGTTGGTTTGTTTTCCCGCATCCTCAATTCCAGTGTATTGTCCAGGCTCTTCTCCAATGAGGATTTTATATCCTGCAAGATCAGATTCTGTGTTTGGGTCCCAAGACACTGTGACAGTCTTGGCGTTGCCATTCACTGAACAGAGGAATAACAGCGGGAGCAAAAACAATTTCACACCTACCGTGAACCCGATCAATTTCATACAGCTCTCCTTAATTTTTTCAATTTAGATTGAGGTGCGTCGGCGTACAAAAAGAGCGCCACGACAAATATATTATTATATGTAGTTGTTAATTAAAAGGTTGAGTTTCTGTTGTATGAGCGAGCGCGCAGTAGGCGGGAGGTAATAATTACGGTTCGGTATTTCAAAAAAGTAGGGCTGGCATGAGACTGTAGGTTTAAACTTGTTTTTTGTGCAAAAAATATAGGGTTTGATTGGTTTAGGTTGAAAACTTTTTTCGGAGCCGTTGCACAGAGTTGACGGTTTCGGTTAAATTTGACTTCAATTCTCTATTTGAAACGTAGCCGAGGCGTCGAATCAGGAAGGAGTATTCTTTGCTGTTTTCGAGAGGAACATTTAGGTCTTTTGCATTGCCCCTTACCATTCTTAGAGCTTCGATTAATATGCGCAGGAATGTGTGCGCAGCTCGAATTTGTTCGAAATCAGTATGAGAAAAGACACCCTCCTGATGAAGCGCTGCAATCGCCTCATCTGTGTTGGGTGTTCGGAGCGATTTTTTGTCTTTTCCATATTTCATTTGCAGAAGCTGCACCAAGTACTCCAGGTCAACCAATCCTCCCGGGCTAAACTTTGCATTTATCGCTCCTCCCGCCACGAGTTCGCGGTGCTGTTTTTCACGCAATGCATCTATGCTGGCGATATCGGGGGATTGGCCGCCATAGACAAAGCTGTCGCGTAGGTTTGTGATGATTTTTGCGAAGTTTTGGTTGCCTGCAATGGGTCTGAGTCTGACCAAGGCTTGTCTTTCATACGGCCATGCCGAGCCGGTTTGACAATAGTAATTTTTAAAAGACGCTAATGAAACAGCCAGATTTCCATGTTTGCCATAAGGTCGAAGCCTCATGTCAATTTCAAAAATGCCTGCGTTTTTTGCTGTGATATATCGAGAGAGTGCATTGACCATTCGTTCAAAAAACAGGCTGTTTTGCAGTGGTTTCTCCCCGTCAGTTTTTCCTTCAGCTTCATACAAAAACATTAGTTCGATGTCGCTGGCAAAGCCTAGGCCGCGCCCGCCGAACTTGCCAAGCGCCATCACACACCAAGGGCAAGTTTTTCCATTTTCAAGCCTTGGCAAACCATGATTTTTAGAAAGTTCTTCAAAAGAATATTCTGTTGCTTTTTCAACCACGATTTCCGCCAAATCAGTGATTTCGCCAAAGAATGTTCTGTAGGGAACCAAGCCTTGGATGTAACGCATGTCAATGCGAAACATCTCGCGGTCTTTAAATTCGTTAAGCATTTTTCTTTTCTGCTCAAAGTTAAACGACGGGGCGGTGTCTGAATTAATGGCGTCCAGGAGACTTTTTCTGGATTTTTCTTCTTTGAGCGATTCAAGGTCTTGTATAATCGGGAAGAGATTGTCATGCTGCATACGGAGGAAGTCACTCCACAAGAAATCGCTAACGCCAAGCATTCTGGCCAACGCATCCAGAACATCAGGTTTTTCCAACGATGTCAGCGACGCATGCCAATTTGATTGCGAAAAAACATTGGTGACCAGTTCCCGAAAATGCAATATGGCTGATTGCGGGTTTGACGATCGCGGCAACAGGTGGGTAAAATGTTTGACCAGCACGGTTGTCGCCCGCAATTGATAGAGTTTTTCCGGATCGGTTATCTTGCGCCCGTGAACATTGGTCAGGAACAGCGTGTCATGCGCGCGATTGTCAAGGCATCTGACGATAACTCGGAAAATATTAATTCCGTTTAAAGTCAGGGCATTGGTTAATTCGTAAAGAAAGCCGATGGTATCCGGCGCGTTGATTTGGATAACGGTATGCTCCGCCGATAAATTATTGTCTATGGCAATTTCAGCGGGCAGGGTTCTTCCTTCGTCAGCGTTGTTCTGTTTTTTTTGTAAAGAGAGCGCGACGCGACGAGCAACTTCGCCCTGCACTTGTTGATGTTTTTTATCGCGTAAGTCCTGTACAAACTGAGAGAGACTGCTGGTATATTCTTGCAGCCATTCTTCGGAAAGATCGGGGTTATGCGCCCTTACTTTGAAAACATCGACTATTTTTCGTTTGCCGCCGGTTGTCTTTTGCAGCCCCTTGACCCGTCGGAGTTGACCTGAATGTTTTTGTGGACGGTTTTCTTTTGCTTCCGGCTGATAAGTGAAAATCGCGCCTTCAATGATAGCGAGATCAAACTCGACAAAAAGGCCGCATATCGTTGAAAGAATGGCAGTATAATCAAAACTGACAATGGTTATTTCCCATTCGGAAGCGGACAGTTTTTCAGCATGAACAGACAAAGTGTTTTCAACGTTTAGGCTGTCAGCCATTTCCGCATGTTTTTGAACCTGCGCCGCGCTAAAAGTTGTTGTGTAAGCTGCGTCGAGGCGTTTGATATGACTGGCAAAAGCGCCGGGGTCGTGTGAAATGTTTTTTTCGTCTGGCTCTTGAGCCGGGGTGTCGCTCTCATTGATATATTTCTCATATACACTTCTAAGCGCTGCGCTGTGCTCTTGATAGCGGATGACCAACTGACGTCCGGGGTCGTCGTCTTCCGCGAAACCGAGTCGTCTGGCGAGATAGGTGAGTTCCATTTTACTCTGCGGCAACTGGTGTGTTTGCCGGTCGTGCATAATTTGCAGATGATGTTCAACTGAACGCAGAAAAACGTAACCTTCGGCGGCGATTCGATAGTCGTCATTTTCAATGATTTTACAAGTCGCCAGTCTGGCCAAACCGTCAAGTGTGTTGCGACTGTGCGCGCCCGCCTCAGAAGTTCCGGTGGTTATTTGCAGAAATTGCGTTACAAACTCAACATCGCGAATGGAGCCAACCCCCGATTTTACCTCGCCCCAAAATTTGCCGCGCAGCTTCAGTTTTTTTTCGATTTCACCCTTCATTTTGAGGATTTCCCGGCGCAATTTATTCTTGGGCAGATCAAGAATGCAGGGCTGGATTTGATTGCGAAAGGAAATGGCTAAAATTTCATCTCCAGCCACGAACCTGGCTTTGTAAAAAGCCTGTTTTTCCCAAAGTTCAGCTTTTTTTTCAATATAATTGACGTTTTCTTCCAGTCCGGGAACCAGGCGACCGGCGCTGCCCCACGGCCTTAGGCGCATATCGACGCGATAGAGGAAACCTTCTTCGGTTGCTTTGCTCAAAGCGTCAATCAGCAAACGTCCAAGTTTTTGTTTTTCTTCATTGGTAGATCGAGCCAAAAAAATTAAATCGATGTCTGAGCTGTAATTGAGTTCGCGACCTCCCAATTTTCCCAGGCCGAGCACCGCAAAGCCGGCTTGTTCAAGCGAATATTCTTTACAAATTAAGTCGAGGCAGACTTGTGTAATTGCACGAGCCAGGCTGGTAAGTTGCCCGATTACGGGTTGAAAACCGATCAGACCGAAAAGATCGCCGGAGCCGATGCGCAAAAACTCCTTTTTTTGAAAACGGCGCAATTCGTTCAATTTTTCCGGCAGGGTCGCGCTGCATTTTACCGAAGCATGCGCTTCCAATTCCATCTGTTGACGACTTTTGATAACGGAGAGCTTTTTAATTGACTGAATTTCTGAAAAATAGTCAGGACTTTTGATCAAAACATCGGTTAGGAACTGACTTCCGGCAAATAGCATAACCAATATTTCCAGGGTTCGACGTTCGTCCAGAAGCGCGGTCATGAAAGCGCCCTTATCTGCCACAGAAGCGGCGAAGCGTTCGAAGTTAAGCAAGGCGCGCGAGGGCCCGGCGGATGCTGATAATTGTTGGATTGCAATGTGCGAGAATCGGTGAAAGGAAGGGAATCGACCATAGTCCCGAGCAATGCTTTGCAGGGCTTTATAGGCTGCGGCCTGATCGGTAAATCCGAGATGAGTCAATAGTTGCGATATTGGTTCATCAAAAGGTTTGGCTTGGCCGACAAGCCTTTTGCGAACTTCAGAAATTTCATCTAATACCATAAAGTTATTGCCCTCAAACCGACGTTGGGATTTTTAAAAATGAACGCCTATATAGTAGTGAATTCCATGGTGGGATGATAGGGAGAAAGCGCGTGCGCCTGACATTAATCTCCGTTTCTAAAATAAAAAAGGCCGGCAATAACCAGAAATTGCCGGCCAGGTGAAAAGATGCTTGTCTATACGTCGTAATACATTGCAAATTCATAGGGGTGAGGGCGAAGACTCAGCTCCTTGACCTCTTTTTCTCGTTTATACCCAATCCAGGTTTCGATCACATCTTCGGTGAAGACATCGCCTTTGAGAAGGAATTCATGGTCGGCTTCAAGCGCATCGAGGGCTTCGCCGAGTGAGCCGGGGGTTGATGGAACATCCGCCAATTCTTCCGGTGAGAGATCGTATATGTCTTTGTCCAGTGGATCGCCGGGATCAATTTTGTTGGCGACGCCGTCAAGGCCGGCCATGAGCATTGCGCTGAATGCGAGGTACGGGTTGCAGCTCGGATCAGGACATCTGAATTCCACACGTTTTGATTTTGGGCTGTCTGAATAGACCGGAATGCGGCAAGCGGCGCTGCGATTGTTGCTTGAATAGGCCAAATTAACTGGCGCTTCGAATCCGGGAACCAAGCGTTTGAAGGAGTTGGTCGTCGGGTTTGTCAAAGCGATGAGCGCGGGTGTGTGTTTTAAGATGCCGCCGATGTAATAAAGCGCGGTGTCGCTGAGACCGGCGTAACCTGAGCCTGCAAACAAGGGCTTGCCGCCTTTCCATAAGCTTTGGTGCGTGTGCATGCCCGAGCCGTTGTCTCCAAAGATGGGTTTTGGCATGAAAGTTACTGTTTTGTTGTATTTATGCGCGGTATTTTTAATGATATATTTATACCATAGCAGTTTGTCAGCCATTTCCACCAGCGGAGAATATTTTAAATCGATTTCCGCTTGTCCGCCGGTTGCAACTTCGTGATGCTGACATTCAACCTCAAGACCGCAGTCTTCCATAATCATTATCATTTCATTGCGCATATTGTTGAAAGCATCTGCGGGCGGAACCGGAAAATAACCCTCCTTATATCGTGGCTTATAACCAAGGTTCGGGCCTTCATCTTTGCCTGTATTCCATTGACCCTCAACAGAATCAATGAAATAATATCCTGAATTTGCGGTTTGATCGAAACGGATGTCGTCGAAAATAAAAAACTCCGCTTCCGCTCCGAAATACGCCACGTCGGCAATGCCGCTGGATTTGATATATGCTTCCGCCTTCTGAGCAACGTTGCGTGGACAGCGCGAATATTTTGCCTTTGTTAACGGATCGTGAACATCGCAGATTAGGCTGAGCGTGGTCGGTTTCATAAATGGGTCGATCATTGCCGAGTTTGGATCTGGAATAACAAGCATGTCGCTTTCATTAATTGCCTGCCAACCGCGGATGCTAGAACCGTCGAATCCGAAGCCTTCTTCAAACAGATCTTCGGTAAGTTGAGAGATCGGAGTTGAAAAATGCTGCCATAGTCCTGGAAAATCCATAAATTTCACATCGAGGATTTTTGCATTACAATTCTGTGCAAGCTCTAGTACGTCAGAAATAGATTTTGCCATATTGCCTCTGTTTTTTAAGTTATTAAGCTAAAAAGCATTATTTTTGAAGGGTAAAAGATAGAACTATTTAAAGTAATGTCAAGCGAAAAGAGCCGGAGAATTAGTGAAGCTGGATTTGCGACATGTTGATAAATATTCATTTAATTAGCTTCGGTCGCTTTACAGCTATCTTTATTAATGAATAGGAGCGACACGATAAATCCGGGTTCACTAAACAAAATCTGAGTTTCGTTTGCGGCGCCCTTTTTCAGATAGAAAATTTTCATTCTCAGATATTCGGCCTTTTTAGTGGTTAAAGCCTTTTCATTTTGAGGCATGTCCGCGACTTTGATTCCGAATGTTTACGTCACATGAAATGTGTGAAAAATCATATTTTTACTCTTGACATGATAGGCTCTGAATTCTATATTAAACCCGACTAAAATGGTCGTATTTAAAATGCTGAAATTATCAAAAAAAGTCGAATATGGAATCATCGCGCTCAAGCATCTGTTAAATCAGCCGAAAAACGAATTTGCCCGCGCCAAAGAGATTGCTGAAGCTTACAATATTCCGCAAGAGGTGATGGCGAAAATTCTGCAAACTTTGACTCGGCAAGGCATTGTTCGTTCCATTCAAGGCGCGCGCGGCGGGTATGTGTTGGCCAAGTCAGGCAAGGAGATTAAACTGTCGAATGTTATTGAATGTATTGATGGGCCGGTTGGTTTAGTTGATTGTGTGAATGAAGATAATAAGGACTGCGAACAAATCGTAAACTGCAATATTATTGATCCGCTTCGGGTTATTCAAGAGCAATTCTTGATTTTTCTGTCCAAAATCTCTCTTGAAGAGATCAATAACGAAATTGAAATGCAAAAAGTCAGTTGGTTAAATAGCTCCTGACTAATGAATGCGGTTCCGTCGCGTATTATTGTCGGTTTTTGAGTCTGAGCTTGGCGTTTTGCCTTGTAGCGTTCCGGAACATTGTTTTTTTAGTCAAGCGTTAATTGTTGGAGAGAATTATATGATTACAATGACAGATAAGGCCATCAGGGAAGTTAAAAAACTTATCGCGGAGAAGTATGCAGGTAAGGATGTCTCGCTGCGAGTCGGGGTAAAAGGAGGCGGTTGCTCGGGTTTGTCCTATGTGTTGGATTTTCAGGACACTCAACGCGAAGATGACAAGGTGTTGGAGTTTGAAGGTGTTCGTGTTTTGATGGATCCGAAGAGCGCGCTCTATTTAAAGGGAACCCAGCTCGATTTTTCAGATGGCTTGATGGGGACAGGCTTTAATTTTGTTAACCCCAACGCGCAACGCACATGTGGCTGCGGCAGCAGTTTCAGTGTTTAGTTTTTTGCAGTTTACTCGATTTTGCACTGGTATAAAGGGAAAAAATGAGCACGGAACAAGAAACGATAGAGCAGTTTACCAATAGCGAATATAAGTGGGGCTTTACCACTGATCTGGAAAATGAACTCGCGCCAAAAGGTTTGTGTGAAGAGACGGTTCGTTTTATTTCCGCCAAAAAAGGCGAGCCTGATTTTATGCTTGAATGGCGTTTAAAGGCATTTCGATTTTGGCAGACGATGCAAGAGCCGGACTGGCCAAACGTTAAATATCCTCCAATTGATTTTCAGGACGCTTATTATTACGCTGCGCCGAAAAAGCAAAAAGAACTGCAAAGTATGGATGAAGTTGACCCGAAAATTCGTGAAACTTTTGAGAAACTCGGCATTTCACTGAATGAGCAAAAACGTCTGTCCGGCGTTGCTGTGGATGCGGTTATCGATAGCGTCTCGGTTGCAACAACTTTTCAGGAAGAATTAAAAAAGCATGGCATTATTTTTTGTTCTTTTTCAGACGCCTTGAAAAACCATCCTGATTTAGTCAGAAAATATGTCGGCTCGGTTGTGCCTTATACGGATAACTTCTACGCGGCGTTGAACGCCGCAGTTTTCAGCGATGGCTCCTTTTGTTTCATACCAAAGGGTGTGCGTTGTCCGATGGAGCTGTCGACCTATTTTCGCATTAACGCGGCCAATACCGGACAATTTGAACGAACCCTGATTGTTGCGGAAGAAGGCGCCTCGGTCAGCTACCTTGAAGGTTGCACAGCGCCGATGCGCGATGAAAATCAGCTGCATGCCGCAGTTGTTGAAATTGTTGCGCACAAAGACGCCAAGGTCAAATATTCTACTGTGCAAAACTGGTATCCCGGCGACGAAAATGGCAAAGGCGGCATTTATAACTTTGTAACCAAGCGTGGCATTTGCCTTGGCGACAATGCAAAAATATCATGGACGCAAGTTGAAACCGGTTCAGCAATCACCTGGAAATATCCAAGTGTAATTCTGAAGGGCGACAACTCTATTGGCGAATTTTATTCAGTGGCGCTGACCAATAATTGTCAACAAGCTGACACTGGAACAAAGATGGTGCATTTAGGCAAAAATACCCGAAGCATCATTGTGTCAAAGGGCATTTCAGCCGGACGTAGTCAGAATTCATATCGCGGACTTGTGCGTGTTGCGAGGAATGCTGATAATGCGCGCAATTTTTCGCAATGTGACTCGCTTTTGATTGGCGACCGATGCGGCGCGCATACCTTTCCTTACCTGGAGATTCACACCAAGAGCGCCAAGGTTGAACATGAAGCCACCACGACGAAAATCGGCGAGGATCAAATTTTCTATTGCAATCAGCGTGGAATAGGTACGGAAAACGCCGTTGGTCTCATCGTAAATGGCTATTGCAAAGAAATTTTCCGTGAACTGCCAATGGAGTTTGCTGTTGAAGCGCAGAAATTGCTTGCCATCAGTCTTGAAGGCAGCGTCGGATAATAATGACAGTCAATTGGAGAAATGAAAATCATGTTAAATATACATAACCTTGAAGTTGCAATTGAGGGAAACCAAATCCTTCGAGGACTTAACCTTGAAGTGAAAGCTGGCGAAGTTCACGCCATCATGGGGCCGAATGGCAGCGGCAAAAGCACTTTGGCCAACGTGCTGGCCGGTCGTGATGAATATGAGGTGATCGCCGGCGGCGTTGACTATTTTGGTGAAGATTTGCTGGAAATGGCTCCTGAGCAGCGCGCGCGCGCCGGTGTATTTCTCGCCTTTCAATATCCGGTTGAAATTCCGGGCGTAAGCATGTCGATTTTTTTAAAAACAGCCCTTAACGACGCCCGCCAGGCGAAGGGTGAAGAGAACCTTGACGCGATGGAGTTTTTTGGTTTGGTGCGCGAGAAGTTGAAAGTGGTTCACATGGATGAAAAATTCATGAGCCGCGCAATCAACGAAGGGTTCTCAGGCGGCGAAAAGAAACGCAATGAAATTTTTCAGATGGCTGTGCTTGAACCAAAGCTTGCTATTCTTGATGAGACCGACTCAGGCCTGGATATTGACGCGTTAAAAATTGTTTCGGATGGTGTGAACACTTTACGGAATGCCGATAATGCGACTATTGTTGTGACTCATTATCAAAGGTTGCTCAATTATATTGTGCCAGACTTCGTGCATGTGCTTATGGATGGACGAATCGTAAAGTCCGGAGATAAATCTTTGGCGTTAGAGCTTGAAGAAAAAGGTTATGATTGGTTGAAAACAGAAGTTGGCGAAAACGCTTAAATCAAAATGCCAAATTTATGCTTTTTGGTGACGGAATAAATGAAATTGATGAAAATAAATAAAAGTAATTCAGATTCAGTAAATTGGTATTTAAATAATTTTAAGGCATTTGAAAGCGGTTTGAATGGCGGAGCTACAGCGGCTGTTCATCAAACCAGAAAGAATGCGATTGAAAAATTTGCAGAATTAGGCTTTCCTACACGGAAAAATGAGTCATGGAGATATACTGATGTGACTCCGATTCTGAAAAAAGAGTTTACGCTTGCCAGCGACGCGCACGCTTTAAGCGCGCATGACGTTCAGTCCCACAAGTTTGCGAGAACAATCCAAAATACAATGGTGTTTATCAATGGTGTTTTTAGCCAGCCGCTATCTACGCTGACCTTGCGTCAGGAGGGCGTCCGCATATCAAATCTCGCAATCGCGTTTAAGGAAAACGCCGAGCTTGTCGAACGATATCTGGGCAAATATGCCGTTTTTGCAGATGAACCGTTTACCGCTTTGAATACGGGTTTTCTCAACGATGGCATTTTTATTCATGTCGCGGCCAACGTTGCGGTTGCGGAGCCGATTCACGTTATCCATATTGGCGCGCCCGCCTCGGAAAAAATCAACGCCTGTCCGCGCGCGCTTGTGGCGCTTGAAAAGGGCGCTGAAGCGACATTGATCGAAAGTTTTCACGGCGTTGATGACGCGGTTTATTTCAACAATGTGGTGGGTGAGTATATCATACATGAGAACGCTCACTTCAAATATTTGAAAATTCAAGAGGAAAGCCGTTCGGCTTATCATGTGTCTAATTACAAGTTCCATCAGGAAAGAGACAGCGTGGTTTCAGCTGTTAATGTTGATTTTGGCGGCGCGCTGGTGCGCAATAATTTGAATGTTTTGTTGAATGGACCAAATTGTGAAACACACCTGTTCGGGCTGTTTGTCGGAGGAGGTTCGCAGCACATCGACAACCAGACATTTGTTGATCACGCTATGCCAAACTGTTTCAGCAATGAGCTATATAAAGGTATTCTCAATAATCATGCGCAAGGCGTTTTTAACGGGAAAATACTTGTGCGGCAAGACGCCCAAAAAACCAACGCTTTGCAGTCTAACAAAACATTGTTGCTAGCGGATGACGCTTCGGTCAACGCAAAACCGCAATTGGAAATTTTTGCGGATGATGTAAAGTGCACGCACGGCGCGACTATTGGGCAGCTTGACGATGAGGCGCTTTTTTATCTGCGGGCGCGCGGTATTGGTGAAGAAATGGCCAAAGCAATGTTGCGTCATGCATTTGTCGCAGATATTTTGGAAAAAGTCAGCATTGATGAGGTTCGTGAACATCTTGATGCGAAAGTAATGGCCTGTTTTAAGAAATAAGAAACCCGATGTCAGAATTTTTTAAAGAGCGAGTTGTCTCCGAACCGGTTGCTTGTCCCATTGATGTTTATGATGTCGAACTCATTCGGGAAGATTTTCCAATTTTGTCAAGAAGAGTTCATGGCAATAAGTTGATTTATTTAGATAACGCAGCCACTGCGCAGAAACCCGAAATAGTTATCGATGCAGTTAGTGAATATTACGGATCGCAAAATGCCAATATTCATCGCGGCGTTCATTTTCTCAGTGAATTGGCTTCCGGATTATATGAGGAAGCCCGTTCGAAAATTCGTTCGCTGATCAATGCCAAAAGCGATAAGGAAATCATATTTACACGCGGGACAACCGAGTCGATTAACCTCGTGGCTTTTAGTTATGGTCGAGCCAATTTAAAGGCGGGTGATGAAGTTTTGATCACCACTATGGAACATCATTCTAATATTGTGCCGTGGCAGCTCATTTGCGAACAAACAGGCGCCAAATTGCGAGTCGCGCCAATTGATGACAATGGCGATGTAATCTTTGAAGCCTACCAAAAATTGCTTTCTGAAAAAACCAAAATCGTTGCTATGGTTCATATCTCGAACGCGCTTGGAACCATTAATCCGATAAAAAAAATGATAGAAGCGGCGCATTCGGTTGATGCGGCTGTTTTGATTGACGGCGCGCAAAGCACGGCGCATGTCAGCATAGATGTGCAGAGCCTCGATTGTGATTTTATGGCCTTTTCCGGACATAAAATGTATGGGCCAACCGGCATTGGCGCGCTGTACGGCAAGCAGGAATTTCTGGAAGCGATGCCTCCATACCAGGGCGGCGGCGACATGATTAACTCGGTGAGCTTTGAAAAAACTACTTATGCCGAATTGCCGTATAAATTTGAAGCCGGAACGCCGAATATTGTCGGCGCTATCGGTTTGGGGCGCGCCATCGATTATATCCAGAAGATCGGTTACGCCAAAATTGGCCAACACCATGACTTTCTCTTGCACTACGCGCATCAGGCGTTGTCCGCTATTGACAAGGTTCATATTATTGGCAACGCGCGCAATAAAGCCAGCCTTGTTTCATTTGTTTTAGAAGGCATACATCCGCATGATATCGGCACAATTCTCGACCAGAATGGCATTGCGGTTCGCACGGGTCATCACTGCGCGCAACCGGTGATGGAGCGCTTTAAGCTTCCGGCCACAACGCGCGCGTCGTTTGCCCTCTACAACACCAAAGAAGAAATCGATCGTTTGGTCGAAGGCATTTATGGAGTTATAAAAATATTCTCATGAACGAATATATCAGAGAGCTTTATCAGGAAGTCATACTCGACCACAATAAGAATCCGAAGAATTTTAAAAGTCTGGGCTGCGCAACGCATAGTGCCGAAGGGTTTAATCCTCTTTGCGGTGATAAAATCGATCTGGCTTTGGAAATTGAAGGCGATGTCATTAAAGATATTGGTTTTCAGGGTTCAGGATGCGCAATTTCAAAAGCTTCCGCTTCGGTAATGACTTCAACCATTAAAGGCATGACGCTTGACCAGGCGCAGGGCTTGTTCAAGGAATTTCAAGAGACCATAACCAGTGATCTGAACGCGGAAATCGACACTGAAAAACTCGGCAAACTTGCTGTTTTTGCAGGTGTTCGAGAATTTCCGGCCCGGGTAAAATGCGCGGCGTTGGCCTGGCATACAATGATTTCTGCGCTTGACCAGGGCGCAAAAGAGATTCGAACCCAATAACAGGAAAAGACGAATGGAAAATAAAGAAAAAATTGAACTTCGCGATGAAGTTGTCGCGATTTTAAAGACTTGTTTTGATCCGGAAGTGCCAGTCAATATTTATGAATTGGGACTGATTTACGATGTTGAAATTGATGACGGAAAAAACGCGGCGATAAAAATGACCCTGACCTCTCCGGCTTGTCCGGTGGCCGGAACCTTGCCCGGCGAGGTCGAGCAAAAAGTCAACACGATCGAAAGTATCAAGAGCTCGAAAGTTGAGCTGGTTTGGGAGCCGCAATGGAACCCTGACATGATGAGTGATGTCGCGCGTTACGAACTCGGTATGATGTAATTGTTCCGTCTCAAATGAATTAACCCGCCCGCCAAATACCGCTCAGCCCGGAACAATTATTCTAAAGTATGCTCATCCTGTGGAAAGTATCCTTTTTAAGTCAACTAAATGGCATTATTTAGTTACAAAACTGTTGAGTTTTAATTAGCTTTTTTTATCTTTGCAACGGCACTTTTTCAAAAACTACTTTTTTTAAATCAATAAAATAGCGCATAGGAGGCATATTTATGTCTGAGAACCTCGTTGAATATAGAGTGGAAGATGGCATTGCCATCATGGAATTGAATAACCCGCCCGCCAACAGTTATAACCATAAAGTTATGCTGGCGTTAGATGCGGCGATTATGCAGGCTCGCTTTGATGAAGGCGTTCATGTATTGTTGATAACCGGAAGAGGCGAAAAGTTTTTTTCCGGCGGCGCCGATATCAGCATGTTGCAATCAGGTTCGTCCAATTACCTTTACAATTTCGCGCTGCACGGAAACGAAACATTGATGCGGCTTGAAAATACACCGAAGTTGGTTATTGCGGCTATCAATGGTCACGCAATGGGCGGCGGTTGCGAAATCAGCCTCGCTTGTGACTTGCGCGTTGCCAAAGCCGGAAAAGCAAAAATCGGCTTGCCGGAAATTAATCTCGGCGTGTTGCCGGGCATGGGGGGAACCCAACGCTTGCCGCGGGTTGTAGGCAGCGCCAAGGCCATGGAACTGGTTACTTCCGGCAGAGCAATTGGCGTTGACGAGGCGCTGGCAATTGGATTGGTTAACACTATTTTTGCAGAAGATAATTTTTGGGAGACTGTGATGGATTATGCCCGCTCATTTGTTCCCCCAAAGAAAGCCAGCCTCTCGGTCGGTTTGATAAAAAGAGCCATAAAGTCAGGTGTTGAAATGTCGCTTCCAGATGGATTGGCGTTTGAGCGCGAAGCGTTGCAACGCGGGTTTGACTCAAAGGACGCGCAAGAAGGTTTAAAGGCTTTCTTGGAAAAAAGAGCTGCAAATTTTCAGGGCAAATAATCTCATTTACCAGGTTGAATAGGAGTTAAAGATGGCAAAAATGTATATCAATGGCGAATGGGTTGACGCCCAAAGCGGCGTCACGACAGAAATAAGAAATCCTTCAAACGGCGCTGTTATAGATACAGCACCTTCCGGAGATGCTCGCGACGCAGCGGCCGCCGTTGAGTCGGCAAAAAATGCGTTCAAAGCCTGGGCCGCCACTGCGGTTGAGGAAAGGGCGAGGTTGATTAACAAAGGGGTTGCCCTTGTAAAGGAACAAATTAAAGATCTTGCCGGCCTGCTGACCAAAGAACAAGGCAAGCCTTTTATGGAATCGATGGGGGAGATTAATCACTTTCTGCACGGCATGGAGTTTTATGCAGGACTCGCCACAAAAGTTCGTGGTCAGCAAGTCCCATTGCCGCCATCAATGAACCCCAACAGCTACGGCGTGATTATGAAACAACCAGTTGGCGTTTGCGCAGGCATAGTGCCATGGAATTTTCCTATTACGCTGATGGGCACAAAGGTTGGCCCGGCAATGGTGGCGGGTTGTCCAATCATTATTAAACCCGCCTCTTCAACACCACTAACCACCCTCAAAATCATTGGCCTCTTGAATGAAGCCGGAATTCCGCCCGGAGTGCTGAATTGTGTTGTCGGCTCTGGAAGCACGCTTGGTGAAGCCCTGGTGAAACACTCGGATGTTCGTCGGGTTGCGCTCACCGGAAGTTCTGAGACAGGGAAATCCGTTATGCAACTTGCGGCACCTTATTTCAAGCGGGTAACGCTTGAACTCGGAGGCTCCGATCCCATGATTGTTTGTCCTGATGCGGATATTTCAAAAGCGGTTAGTGGCGCCATGATTGGTCGCTACTGGAATGCGGGTCAGGCTTGTCTCGCTGTTAAACGCTTGTATTTGTTTGAAGAAATATATGATGAATTCGTTGAGAAATTAGTTGCTAAAGTGGGTCGATATGAACCAGGCGATGGCATGAGCAAAGCTGAAAAGCCGTTTATTCGCATGGGGCCGCTGCACACTGCTGCGCAACGTGATGAAGTTGAGGCTCAGCTTAAAGACGCCGTTGACAAAGGCGCGGAAGTGTTGGTTGGCGGCAATCGTCCGGATGGTATGAGTGAAGGTCATTTCTTCAAACCAGCCGTCGTGGCGAATGTTAATGAAACAAGCAAGCTGGTGACCGAAGAGGTTTTTGGCCCGGTTCTGCCTGTTTTCAAGGTTACTGAATTAGATGAAGCTATTGCCAAAGCAAACAACACAGAATGGGGTCTAGGCGCGTCAATTTGGACCAATAATATGAAGTATGCCAATAAAGCGGCTCGCGAAATTCAGTCGGGCATGCTGTGGGTCAATCAATTACATTTTGGCTATGACGAAATGCCTTTTGGCGGTATAAAAGCCTCCGGTATTGGTCATGAGCACGGCCCTGAAGCGTTGGATTATTATTTTGAGCCAAAGAGTGTTGTTTTTGGCGGACTGGAGTAATTTAAAGGAGGAGCTGATATATGGCGCACATGTTTGTTGATGGCGAATCGGTTGGAGGAAGCTCCGGGAAAGTTGCTGAAATTTACAATCCGGCAACTGGTGAGGTTGTGGATTCCGTTTCCATTGGAACCAGAGAGGATGTTCGGCGCGCTATTGATTCAGCCGACAAAGCCTTTGAAAAATGGTCGAAGGTTCCTTTCGCCAAACGAGGTGAATTATTATTTCGAACGGCCAGGGCGATTTTGCAGAATGAAGAGGATCTCGCTAATTTACTTACACTTGAGCAAGGCAAGCCATTGCGTGAGGCGCATCGAGAAATTAAACGGTTTGCGCATACCCTTGAACACTATGCCGGTTTAGCAAAAAATGTTCGCGGCGGCTATGTGCCTCTTCTCGATGAAACCCGCTATGGCATGATCATCAAAAAGCCGCTGGGTGTTTGTGGTGCAATTGTTCCCTGGAATTTTCCGACTTCACTCATGGGCAATAAAATTGCTCCGGGTTTGCTTGCGGGCAACACATTTGTTGTCAAGCCGGCCGGAACCACACCTTTGACCGCAATTCGCGTGGTGCAAATCATGCATGACGCCGGCATCCCCGACGGGGTTTTAAATATCGTTGCTGGGCCGGGCTCAGAAGTGGGTCGGGAGATTATTGAAAATCCAAAGGTGCGTAAAATTGGCTTTACCGGAGCAACCGACACCGGCCGCTTGGTCATGGCCGGGGCGGCGGCTGAAATAAAAAGAGTTACATTGGAACTTGGCGGCTCCGACCCGATGATTGTTTGCGATGACGCAGATATTGACAGGGCGGTAAGCGCAGCTTCGGTTGGACGCTTTTTTAATTGCGGCCAGGCATGTCTTGCCGTCAAACGTCTCTACCTTTTTGAAAACATTGCCGACGAATTCATTGATAAGCTTGTGACAAAAGTAAAGAAATTGCGTGTCGGGAACGGCATGGATCCAAAAACAACCATAGGACCGCTGCATTCCGCCAGTCAGCGCGATGAAGTTGAAGCGCAGGTGCAAGACGCCATTGATAAGGGCGGAAAAGCGCTTGTCGGCGCCAAACGTCCAACTGGTTCCGAATATGAAAAAGGTCACTTCTATTTGCCAACATTAATTGCTCATGTCGAGGACAATAGCCGTATGGTGCAGGAAGAGGTCTTTGGCCCGGCTCTGCCGATTATGTTGGTCAGTAGTTTTGATGAAGCCATAAAACGCGCCAATAATCATATTTACGGCCTGGGTTCATCTATATGGACGCGCAATGTCGACCGCGCCAACGAAGCTGCTTATCGCCTCGACGCAGGTTATACGTGGGTTAATTCTGCGCAAATCATTTTTGATGAAATGCCATTTGGCGGGGCAAAGCAAAGCGGCCTCGGCAAAGAGCACGGATCCGAAGCCATTGATTATTACATGGAAACAAAATCAGTCGTCTTTGGCAAGAATGAAACACCCTGAAGATGACTGAGGAAGAAAAAAGAAACTGGCAAACAACCGCGGGCTATTATCAGCAGTGGAACGAGGCTGTTTTTCAATCGAAAATTCGTAACGCCGGGAAAAAGTCAGTCGTTCAGAAGTGGCGGGAATTTTCAAATATAATGGAATTTGGCCTCATGATTAAGCCTGTGGCCAGCCATTCCGAGCAAAAGAAAAAAGTTGAAATGTATGAAAGATATTACGAGCGGATGCAAAAGTTGAGCGCAATATTCGAGGTTGAGCAAAAAATCAAAATGTAGCGACTAATATTCGATGGAAAATGCATTTAAATGCGCGTTGCGAAAAGTTGTCGACTTTCTTGACAAAGAAGGTTTGCAATATGCCCTCATCGGAGGAATTGCTAACCAAATATGGGGGCAGGCTCGTTTTACTTATGATATCGACTTTAAGATTCTTGTTCCAAGCCTTGACTACGAGTTGGTTAGAACAGTTCTGACCAGGGCTTTCCCTAATCCCGGACGTCCTGATTTGGTTTTGCCGCCTCTGATTTTATCCGTAAATGTTGACGGCATTATAGTTGATTTTTTGCTGGCTACGCCTGGTTTTGAAGAGCAACTTATTCAGAATGCAATAAAACATACGATTGACGATTTGTCGCTAAGTATTTGTACTGCGGATGATCTTATCATTCAAAAGGCCATTGCAGGGCGTCAAAAAGACTGGCAGGATATAGAGGGCATTGTAGTCGAACGATTAACCAAACTTAATCAAAATTATATTGAAAAATGGTTAAGGGAATTTTCAGAAATTTTGGAAAAACCCGGATTGTGGAGTAACTATCAACAGATTTGGCGGCGGGTAATAGCATTCGAATAGTTTGAATATTGGAGTCGTGCATTTTTTCTCCGCCCCTTCACCAAAGTGAAGCAATATATGCCAAATAATTACAAACAGATTAAATTTGAATTAGGCGCAGACGGTGTGGCGCTGATTACACTCAATCGTCCTGAAAAGCTAAATGCAATGAACGATGAGATGCGGCATGACTTCACAGATTTACAAGACGAATTAAACCGCAATAAAGCGATTAAAGTAATCATCTTTACGGGCGCCGGAAGAGCATTTTCCGCAGGCGGCGACATCGACTTTTTGGATCAGGATTGGTTGACCACCGACTTTCGTCGCGAGACTCAGGAGTTCACCGCTTTTTTTGACGCGCTGGAGGTTCTGGAGAAGCCGGTTATCGCCGCAGTCAACGGGCCATGCACTGGCGCCGGCCTGCAAATAACCCTTTCATGTGATTTGCGCATTGCTTCAGAAGAGGCTGCGTTTGGCTTCAGGGAAAACCGCATTGGTCTTCTTCCCGGCGCCGGAGGCTGTTCACGACTGGTTAAGCTGATCGGTTATGGCAAAGCCAAAGAATTGATTTTTACGGGTGAAATGATAAATGCCAATAAAGCTGAAGAAATTGGCTTGATCAATCGTGTCGTTAAACACGAAATTCTGTTAGAGGAAGCATTTAAATTGGCTCGTCATCTATTAACCCGGGCGCCAGTCGCTTTGGGTTTGGTTAAGCGAGTGCTCTGGAATTGTGTGAATGTCGATATGCACACCGGGCGTCACCTTGAAAGTCTGGCGCAGAGTATTTTAATAAAAACCGAAGATCATAAAGAAGGAATTCAAGCATTCCGTGAGAAACGCAAACCGCGTTTTCAAGGGAAATAAGCTCAACGAGAGAAACGTTTATGGTAGATTTTAGTTTATCTGACGAACAGAAGCAGCTGGTGGATTTGGCCAGGGAGTTCACCGTTAAAGAAATTAAACCAGTGGCAGCCGAGCATGATAGAAATTCGAAGTTTCCGATGGAGGTTTTACAAAAAGCCTGGGAAATTGGCTTAATGAATCTACAAATTCCGGAAAAATTCGGAGGCATGGGGTTTGGTGTATTAGATGACTGCCTGATGGTTGAGGAACTCAGTGTGGGTTGCACTGGAATTGTGACTTCAATGAACAGCAATATGTTGTCAAGCGGACCGTTAGTTGTCGCAGGATCTGATGAGCAAAATAAAAAATATCTCAGCCCGCTGATTGAAAAACTCTCTTTTGCCGCATACGCAGTGACGGAACCGGGAGCCGGCTCAGATGTAGCGGCGGTCGCCACGCAAGCAAAAAAAGTTGGCGGCGACTATGTAATAAATGGACAAAAAATGTGGATCACCAACGCAGCGCAGGCCGATTGGCTATTTGTGCTGGCCGCAACTGACCCTGCCGCAGGCTATAACGGACTTTCCGCTTTCGTTGTTGAAACCAATACACCGGGCGTTGTTGTTGGCAAACATGAGCCTAAAATGGGACAGAGATCTTCGGATACACGCGGTGTTACATTTGAAGATGTTTTGGTGTCGTCTGCAAATCGTTTGGGCAAGGAAGGCGATGGCTGGAAAATAGCCATGGCAGCTTTCGATTTATCAAGACCGGTAGTAGCCGCCGCCGCCGTGGGCTTGGCCAGAGCCGCTATGGAAGTTTCTATCGAATACGCAAAAGAACGCAAAGCTTTTGGCGTCCCTATCGCAAAGCATCAGGCGATTAGTTTTATGATTGCTGAAATGGGCATGAATATCGAAGCTGCAAGACATCTTGTCTGGAAGTCCGCATGGACAGTGGATCAGGGAGGGCGCAACACGATTGAGGCGTCGTATGCAAAGGCCTTCAGCGCAGATATGGCGATGAAAGTAACCACCGACGCAGTTCAGGTCTTTGGCGGTTACGGTTACTCCGCTGAATACCCGGTTGAAAAGATGATGCGCGATGCGAAAATTTTTCAAATTTATGAGGGAACCAGCCAAATTCAACGCATGATTATGGCCAGGGAGTTATTAAAGTAAATGAAAACGACAAAACAAGTTATCAGGTTAAATGTTAACGGATCCGAATTTGAAGTGGCCGTAAAACCTTATGACGTTCTTTTAGATGTTATTCGCGAGCGTTTAAACTTTACCGGAACCAAGCGTGGTTGTGATATGGGAACATGTGGATGTTGCGCAGTTCTTGTGGACGGTCGCGCGCGTCTGTCATGCCTGACTTTGGTTTTGGATTGCATTGATAAAGAAATCACCACTATCGAAGGCTTGAAAAAGGGCGAACTGGATCCATTACAAAGGACTTTTGCGGAAGCGGGCGGCTCCCAATGCGGCTTTTGCACGCAAGGCTTTATCATGGCCGCCAAAACACTTTTACAAGACAATCACAATCCAACCCGCCCGGAAATTGAAGAAGCCATTTCCGGGAATTTGTGCCGCTGCACCGGTTACATTAAAATTATTGACGCCATTGAAATGGCAGCCGCACAAATTGAAAATAAACAGGGATCTATAAATGGAAAGTAAAATGACCTCCAATGGGATTGTTGGAAAACGAACGCCATTAGTCGACGCCCTGAAGAAAACCACGGGTGAGGGCATTTACACCGATGACTTGAAACTTCCGGGCATGTTGGTGGGAAAAATATTGCGCAGCCCGCATTCGCACGCCCGCATCAAATCAATTGACACATCAGAGGCGGAAAACCTTAAAGGTGTTCATGCCGCCCTTACCGGTCACGATAGCGGGGCGACTATCCGATTTGGTGTTTTGCCAATATCAAAAGATGAAATTGCGCTGCCTAAACCTGGCGCAGCCGGGCGTGAAGGCAAAGTTATCTATATCGGAGATTGTGTTGCGGCGGTCGCAGCTGAAAGTGAAGAAATTGCTCTGGCCGCGCTCAAACTGATCAAAGTTGAATATGAGATCCTGCCGCCGATTTTGAAAATGGAACAAGCCCTTAAAGAGACAGATGAGCCTATTCAAGATGATTGTAAATTCGGAACGAACGTTCATAAAGAAGTAAAACAACACTTTGGCAACGTCCCTGAAGTGATGGAAAGCGCCGCGATCAGGAAAGGCGGCAAATATGATTTTATTGGCATCAATCATGGCTTTACCGAACCCATAATTGCCATGGCTCATTATGACGCCGATGATCGATTGACGATTTGGACTGCGCAACAGGTGCCGCATTACCTGCACCGGGCCTTAACCGATGTTATGGAAATGCCGATGCACCGAATTCGTGTCATACGGCCAATGGTTGGCGGTGGATTTGGCGGAAAAAGCGATCCTTTCCCCCATGAAATGATCGCCTCATTGTTATCGCGTAAATGCCGCCGGCCAGTGAAAATATTATTTGATCGCGAAGAAGTCTTTTTAAATAATCATGGTCGCCATCCAACCCAAACCAATATCACCATTGCCGCCAATGCCGAAGGGAAATTGTTGGCTTTGGATGTGGACGCTTTAATCGATGGCGGCGCCTGGGGCAGTTTTGGCGTTGTGACCAGTTATTATAATGGCGTTCTTTCCGCCGGCCCCTATGCAATGGAGAATTTCAGATATCGCGGACGTCGTGTTTATACCAACAAGGCTCCTTGCGGCGCAATGCGCGGTCATGGCGCGGTAAATACTCGATTTGCTTTCGAAACGACTCTTGACGAGGTAGCGCGGGATTTAAGTATTGATCCGTGCGATCTTCGTTTGAAAAACCTGTTGCCGCCTAACTCCGAAACTATAAATGGATTTCGTATTACCAGTAACGGCACCAGAGAATGTATTGAAAAAGCCCGTGAACGTTCCGGCTGGGACAAAAAATATGGTAAATTGCCGCCTGGCGAGGGCATTGGCGTAGCATGCGGATTTTATATCAGCGGCAGCGCGCACCGGATTTACTTCAATGAGTTGCCGCATTCGACCGCTCATATCAAAATTGATATGGATGGCGGTGTGACCATTCATTGTATGGCTGCTGAAATCGGACAGGGCAGCGACACCATGCTTGCCCAATGTGTCGCGGAACCTTTGGGCATTAAGCTTGACAGAGTGCGTGTATGCTCCTCCGATTCTGACACAGACCCGATTGACTTAGGCTCCTACTCAAGCCGGGTAACTTTCATGGCTGGAAATGCCGCCAAGGAAGCTGCCGAGAAAATTCGGGATAAATTGATCTTGTCCACTGCGAAAAAGACCGGCTATCCGGCAAAAGGGTTTATTCTTCACGATGAAAGAGTCATTTATCAGCCCAATCCAGAGATCTCGCTTTCGTTTCAGGAAGCGTTAAATGAGGCTTTGGCCGGCAACGGCGCACTGATGGCAAAAGGAGCCTATGTTGCGCCGCCGCCCATAGGCAGAAAAGGCGAATTTAAAGGCTGGCGGGCAGGTCTGTCTCCAACCTATAGCTTTCAGTGTTATGTGGCTCAGGTGAAAGTTGATCCGGAAACATTTGACGTGCGAGTGAAGAACGTATGGGCTGCGCATGACTGTGGTTTTGCCCTGAATCCTTTGGCTGTTGAAGGTCAAATAGAGGGTTGCATCCACATGGGGCTTGGCCAGGCTTTGATGGAAGACATGACTTATAATAAAGGCGCGATACAAGGGCCTAATTTTTTAGATTATCGCACCCTGACCCCAATGCAAATGCCCGATGTCGATGTCATCATCGTCGAAAGCAATGATCCGGAAGGGCCGTTTGGCGCCAAGGAAGCGGGCGAGGGGCCTTTGTTGCCAATTCTTCCGGCTGTTGGCAATGCCATCTATGACGCAGTTGGCGTGCGGATGCGCTCACTGCCGATGACGCCCGATAAAATATGGCGCGCCGCTCAAAGGCAGGGCGTTGAGCAAGGGAAAAAGAGTGTTTAGCGCGCAGGCTTTTCTGTCAATTGATAGAAAAGCTGTTATGAGAAGAACAGCGCTGCTATTCGCTGTTTTCCTGGCAATGGGAGGGCAGACCCGCGCTCAAACGGAGAAAAAAGCGTCGTTTGAGGGTGGGGTGCAGGTCAAACGCCCGGTGCACACCTTTTCCATCGTTGCGCGCGACCCGGCAACGGGCGATATGGGCGTCGCTGTGCAATCGCACTGGTTTTCCGTGGGTTCCGATGTAATATGGGCTGAAGCTGGCGTCGGGGCTATTGCAACGCAATCGCTGATTGACGTAACTTATGGCCCGCTCGGTCTTGAAATGATGCGAGCCGGTCGTTCAGCCGGGCAGACATTGACCGCATTGAAAACGGCTGATGAACATCCAGAGATTCGTCAGGTTGCAATGATTGATGTGAACGGCAATGTCGCCGCGCATACCGGTGAAAAATGCATCCCGGACGCCGGACATATTGTTGGCGATAATTTTTCTGCGCAGGCAAATCTGATGCTGAACAAGGACATTTGGCCTGCAATGGCCAAAGCATATCGCAATGCAAAAGGCGACCTGGCCGACAGAATGGTGGCTGCGCTGGAAGCCGCTCAAAGCGTGGGCGGTGATATTCGGGGGAAACAGTCAGCGGCAATATTGATTGTTAAGGGCAAATCTACGGGCAAGCCATGGAATGATCGTGTTATGGAACTCCGCATTGAAGACCATCCGCAACCGATTAAAGAACTAAAACGCCTCGTAAATCTGCAAAGAGCTTATAACTATATGAGCGCTGGCGACTTAGCTCTTGAACAAAACGATGTGGAGGCCGCATTGCGCGCATATTCAACTGCCGAGGCAATGTACCCTGACAACCTTGAGATGAAATTTTGGCATGCAGTCTCACTGGTTAACGCCAACCGTCTGCCAGAAGCCTTGCCTCTTTTTAAGATAATTTTTGCAAAAGATAGCAATTGGGCTACACTTGTCCCCCGGTTGCCAGCTGTTGATATTTTACCTAAAAATCAGACCGTAATTAACAAAATACTATCCGTTAATAAATGACTTTTAAGAGACAAACCAATGATTCTACCAGAATTCAAGTATCACCAGCCAACATCTGTTGAAGAAGCTTTAGAAGTAGCGCGCTCCTGTGACGAAGATTTTGACTTCATCGCGGGCGGAACCGATGTCTTGCCAAATTACAAGAATCGTCTCAACAACAGAAAGCACCTGATTAGCCTGTCAAATGTCAAAGAGTTGCGCAAATTGGAGCCGCTATCAATTGGATCAATGGTGACGTTGGCGGAGATTGAAAAAAATGACCCGATTAAAAAGCAATTTCCGGTCATCGCCTCGGCAGCCCGTGAAGTTGCCACGCCATTGCTTCGTGAATCCGCCACGATTGGCGGCAATGTCCTTTTGGACACGCGCTGCTGGTTTTTCAACCAATCGTTTTTGTGGCGGGAGTCGAAAAAATTCTGTCTGAAAGCAGATGGCGCCGACTGTCTTGTTGTTCCGCAAAAGGAAGTATGCTATGCAACTTATTCCGGAGATCTCTCGCCGGTTCTTATGGCTCTTGGCGCTACTTTCCATTTTGCCGGAACCAACGGCGCGCGTGATGTCGATTCCACCAAATTTTTTACTCATGATGGAATTGAACGTAATGTGAAAAGTCCGCATGAAATTTTGACGCATATTTCATTGCCTGAAACGGCAAAAAACGTAAAAGCAGAATATCAAAAATTGCGAATTCGCGACGCTATGGATTATCCGGTTATGGGTGTTGCCATTTCCCTTTCGCTTGTACAGAAGAAAATCGAAGCGCTGCGAATTGCCATTACCGGAACCGGCACAACACCATTTATTTATGACGGAATCACCGCGCAATATATTGGGAAGGAATTGGCTCCATCCCTGATCGAGCAGATTTCCAAGGCAGTCATGCAAGAGGTGACCCCTTATAAAAACGTTCATTTTTCACCGCAATATCGCAAAGCGATGAGCGGCGTTTATATCAAACGAATGCTCTCCCGCCTGGCTGCTTAAGTGATTTTGCCCAAAAAAATAAAGTTATGAAAGCGGTTGTTATTCACACTCATGGCAGTCCGGATGTTCTCAGCTATGAAGATTTCCCCACCCCTCGCATTAAGTCAAATGAAGTTCTGATTCAAGTGAAGTCCATCGCCTTAAACCACCTCGACTTGTGGGTGAGAAGCGGCGTAACCTCAAAAAAACTCGCTATGCCGCATATACTTGGTTCAGACGCTTCCGGTGTAGTGTGTGAAATTGGCACTGATGTTGAGGGGCTAAAAATTGGCGATAAAGTCATTCTGGCGCCCGGATATTCGCTCTGCAATAAATGTAAGGCCTGCCTTGCCGGAGACGACAACCTTTGCGCTGACTATCATGTGCTCGGGGAAAGCATTTCCGGGGTTTATGCAGAATTTGTGAAAATACCAGCAAACAATGTCTTTCAAATTCCGGCTGGCCTGTCATTTGAGCAAGCTGCGGCCATACCATTGGTTTTTTTGACCGCGTGGAATATGTTGGTCAATCAAGTAAAAATCAAGCGGGGGGAAACTGTCTTGATACATGCCGCCGGCAGCGGCGTGGGTAGCGCTGGAATTCAGATTGCAAAACTCTTTGGCGCTATGGTTATAGCAACCGCAAGCAGCGATGAGAAACTAAGAAAGGCAATAGAACTCGGCGCCGACCATATAATTCGCTATGATGAAAAGAATTTTCGAAAAGAAACCCGGGCCATTACCTCCGGGCAGGGCGTTGACATTGTCTTTGAACATGTTGGCGAAGAGACATGGGTTGATAGCATTCGGGCGCTCGCAACAGGGGGGCGTCTTGTCACTTGTGGCGCGACTTCAGGCTATCTCGCTGAAACGGATCTGCGTCATGTTTTTTTTCGCAGCTTAAAAATATACGGGAATTTTATGGGACGCAAAGGCGGACTTTTGGAAGCTTTGCAGTTCTTCCCTGAAAAACTAAAGCCAATGATTGATAAAAGCTTTCATTTATCAGAAGTCGCCGCAGCTCATAAATATCTCGCTGATCGTCGGCAATTTGGCAAAATTATACTAAACATTTAATGAAGAGGATGATGTGAAGATAAAAAAAATTGCAGTTATCGGCGGCGGAATCATGGGAAGAGGAATAGCGCACGTTTCGGCGCTGGCGGGCTTTGACACAATCCTCTATGATATTTCAGATGAAGTATTGTCGGCGGCGCTTTCTTCCATTAAAGCCAATTTGAATAAAGCTGTTGACAAAAGTATTATTAGCTTGGAGCAAAGCAATGCAGCGCAAAATTTACTGACGACTTCGAGCGCATTTGACGATGCGGTGGGTGAAGTTCAATTTGTAATTGAGGCCATTCCGGAAAAAATTAATCTGAAAACCGAACTTTTCTCAAAATTAAACGCGCGGTGCGGCGTCGAAACAATTCTTGCTTCCAACACATCCTCCCTGAGCGTCACGGAAATTGCCGCAGTAGTGGAAAACCCGTCACGCGTGATTGGCATGCATTTTTTTAACCCTGTTCACAAAATGAAACTTGTGGAGATAATAAAAGGGCTGGAGACCAGCGCAAGCGCAATCACTGCAACAAAAGATGTAGCCGTTCAAATGGGGAAAGAAGTCGTAACCATAAAAGAGTCGCCTGGTTTCATAACAAGCCGAATAAACGCTATGATTGGAAATGAAGCATTCTATATGCTGCAAGAAGGAATTGCCACTGCTGAAGAAATTGATAAAGCTTTAAAATTGGGACTCAATCATCCCATGGGGCCTTTTGAAATGGTTGATTTGGTTGGCCTTGACACACGGCTGAGCATACTCAGGTTTTTGCATCAGTCGCTCGGCGAAAAATATCGACCATGTCCACTCATGGAGCAATATGTGAAAGCCGGTAGGTTGGGACGGAAGACCGGCAAAGGGGTTTATGACTATCATTCAGAAAAGAAAAGGGATTAACGCCTCACACACTCTGACAACGTTTCTGCTCTCCCGAAAATGAGCGCTCTGAGCGTAAACGCTCGGCGGATTTCCATCTTGCTGGCAAGCCTTCTATTTCTTGATTTGAGATCTGCGCTATTTTGCCAAATACTTTCCATTTTTCTGGCGCTATTTCTTTTACCCAAACCAGTGTGCGACAATTTAGTTTTACATGTGCAGGCCGATAATTTCAGTGATGTCGACGCTCAATTTTGCGCGTTGCCTGGCCTAAAAGGTTCACTTTGTTCTTACCCGGGTCAAAATAACATTCAGATTTTCATATAATATATAGCGAGTCTTTCATTGCGCGTTCTTGTCGCGGACGATGACCTGTCTACCAGGGAGTTGGTGGTCAACTATTTACAAAAGTGGGGCTATGAAGTTGTGGCCTGTCAGGACGGCGACGAAGCGTTGTCAGCATTACTGGGGAAAAAGGCGCCCAGGCTCGCAATTCTTGACTGGAATATGCCGGGCTTAACCGGTATTGAAGTCATAAAAAGAATGCGTTTGAGCGCGCAAAATTATTGCTATACGATTCTTCTAACATCGAATTCTTCGCGACAAGATATGCTAACTGGCTTCGAAATGGGCGCTGATGACTACGTGGCTAAACCGTATGATCAAAAAGAGTTGAAGGCAAGGGCGCTGGCTGGCGAAAGAATCGTCAGACTGCGTGACGAATTAGACGAAAAAAATAAAAAGTTGTCTGACTTAAATGCGCAGTTGTTGCAAGCCAATGAGCGCATGCAACGTGATCATGCCCTTGCTGCAAATTTTCAGAGATCTCTCTTGCCCAAGTATGGAAAAGATGTCCCCGGGTTTCATGTTCAGTGGTTATATCAGCCATGCGATGAGCTGGCCGGCGATCTCTTCAACATCTTTCAACTTGATGAAAAACACTACGGATTTTATTTGCTTGATGTCAGCGGTCATGGTGTGGCCGCATCTTTTCTTACAGCCAATTTACACCGGGCTTTGAGTCCTTCCCTCAATGAAACGTTGCTCAAAAAGAAATATGAGTGGTCTGAATCGGAAGTCATTATTGAATCTCCCAAAAACGTGCTGGCTAAACTGAATAGTTGGTTTCAATTTGATGAAGAAACGGGCTCCTATTTTACAATTGTTTACGGCGTTCTAAATTTGGAAACCAGGAAAGTTCGGATTTCATCAGCGGGACATCCGGCTCCAATTGTGGTTGGAAGAGACGGCGCTTTATGCAGTTTGTCAACGCCTGGTTCGCCAATCGGTTTTTTGAAAAGTGAAGTATACCACGAAAAAGAGATCAAGCTTAACCAGGGAGATCGCCTCTTCCTCTATTCTGACGCGCTCTACGAAGCTGAAAATGATTCAGAAGAATTTTTTGGCCTGGAACGTGTGGAAAAACTTTTTCAGGAAAATAATCAATTAATTCTTGAAAAGCAGTTGCAGGATATGGTCAAAGAGATCTGTGAATGGTCTGGCGCACCGCAAAACGACGATATTTCAATTCTTGCCTTGGAAGCATTATAGCTTTCCACCACTGTTTTTATATGCATTTGAAACAATGCTTTAGGAAGCATTGCCTTCTTTTTCAGTGTCCCGCTGCTAAATTGTTTTAGATTGGAGGATTGCGAGGTTTTCGCCGGAAAAAGGAGTAGGTTTGCGAGGAGAGCGAAGCTAACAGGCAGGAATTCTGCCTGTTAATGTTTGCGATCAGGCAGACTCTTCGACTTTGCCAACATCGATCACTTGCTGTTGGGAGGCGGTTTGCTGCTTTCTCGAAAAATAAGGCAGCTGACGGTAAAATGCGTAACGATCATAAATAGTCGCAGGTCTAATTTTTCTTTTCTTGTTTAACCTGTAGAGATGATTCACTTCTTCGGCGCTGATTATTTCGGGAAGAACATTATTCTCATCAAGCGCTTTGAGGATAATCGGTTTTAACATCGGCTCCTGATAATCCATCAACTCGGCGACTGTCAGCCCAATGAAATCAGGATCTTCATTGACTTCTTGCAGAACTCTGACCAGAATAGTGTTTACTCGTAGCTTTTTGTCAGGAAAATGGAGTCCAATTTGAACAAGCGCTGTAATTACAGCTAATTTTGTGTTTGAATTGTTTCCGGGGTGCAGTAAAAAATATTCCAGTTCATCAAGTCGATTTTGACCCAATTGAAAAATAAATTCCCACAGATCCTCATCAAGCAGATCATAAACCCAGTCTTTTAAATATTTTTCATCCTGAGCCAGAAAACGAAGGACAACTTCCAATGATTTTTCTGATTTCAGATGACCCAATAAACACAATGCGTGCAATATCTGAAACCACTGAGTGTCTCGCTTTGCAGCAACACTTTCAAAATTGTTATTGGTCGCTTCAATTAATGTATCTTCCAATGGCTGCACAATCATATCGCCTCTCGAAAGAATATCGGCGAGTTCATGATCGTTTATATGGCAGTCAATCGACTTTAGTTTTTCAATTTTCTGCGGAAGTTCCTTGTCTACTTTCAAAAAGCGTGCGACCTTGTTTTTTATCATCTTATCTCCTGCCCAATATTTGTGAAACTCCCCCCAAGTTTCCTTCTCAGGAGCCATCCCTTCTTTACTATTTATCTTAAAAATGTCATTCTTAACATCGACAAAGATACTTTTTTATTTTCAAGCTGACAGTAATATACGATAGATGGTTGCGCTTTGCAGAAATCAATTGACTCATTTTAATACACTACCAGTCTGTTTTTAAAATAAAATCGAGTCCCGTTGGGTCGCGTCGCTCTTCAGATGCTTTCAGAACCGAGGCCTGCAGGAACAAATTGAAAAGCCACAACTTTTTTGGCAACTCATATTCAACTTCCACTAATTGGTTATTTCCTCCCAAGTCCTGGCTAACGCTGACAAATACTTCTGGCGTCCAATATTTGCCAATTTTTATTTTTCTTTCCTGCCCATCGTCCAAACCGACCTCAATTTCAATAACATCGAGGTTTAATGATTTCCCAAGCCTCCTGGTCAACTGACTGACTAATTGACCGCTGAGAAGTCCTGTGGCCTGACTTCTCAGACTGGAATTACTTTTATTTTCCTCTGAACTGCTTGTGATTTCGTCGGAAGGACTTTCGCTTTCATTTGATGATTGTCCAAAAGTAAAAGGTTTTCCAAAGACCAACAAGGATGATATTTCCTCAAGAGCGCCAACTTTTTCGTTGAGTAGAAATTCAAATTCCTGCGCCAACAAGGTTCCGCCAATATTGACGGCAATATCGTGGGTTGTTTTTTCCTCATCGTTACTCTTCGTTTTCTCAATAACTTTCGTGGAAACCTTTACTGCCATCGCAGGGTTGAGCTCCTTTTCGCCATTGAAGATTATTTGTCCTTCGTCAATTTGGAAACGATTGCCGAGCAGGTCATAAAAACCCCGAACAGTGGTCACATTGCCAAACAACACGAAATCTCCGGTTTCCTTAAGCGCCGTTACTTTACCGTTTATCTCAATATTAGCATCGGCGCTTTTTATCCAAACATTGCGTGGAAAAAAGAAAGATAGCTCTCCCGTTAGATTTTTGTAAAAACCTGTATCGGTAAACAACTTCTCTTCAACATCCCGGTTTTTTTGAAAACGTAAAGCTCCGGTCGTATTGAAGTTAGTAGAATCGGTCAGAACCACAAAGAAGGGCTGTGAGGAAAGCGTAACAGCTGTATTTTCTTCAAAAGAGTCATAGTAAATTTCAGCGTCGTCGATTTTCATGTCGCCATAAATATAAGGTTCCTGAATGGTTCCGCCTAATTCAAGAATGCCGGATGCGCGTCCTTTCATTTGGCGGCTATTTGCCAATTGAAAATTTTTCGCTTTTAGTCGTGCGTTGAATTCATCAACGCCATCGTTGGTTAATGACAAGCTGCCCTCAAGCAACTTGATATAGCCATCGCCTGATTTGATATGAAAATTTTTCAGTATCAATTCTTTCTCTTTGATGACCAGCAGAATATTAAATTTGCTATATTTTACGCCCAATTCCGGAATATTTATTTTACCGTTTATCAGACGAATCGGGCCGATGCCGCGCAGATCATCAAGCGTGTTGGAGAAAACAACGTCAGCGACCAGAAGGCCGCCTAAATTGGTGAGCCCTGGCGCAAACGGCTGAAGAAAAGAAATATCCAGACCGCGGGTTGAAACTTTAATTTCAACTGAATCGCTTTTAATGATTTTGTTTTCAAAGGGCGCGAAACTCAAATGCATTGGCAGGCTTCCGCTTGACACCAGCGAGCTGTCGTTTGCGTCTTTAACTAAATCGCAAACCCAATTAAGTTTTTTTTCAGCATAACCTAAATCTGCGTAAAATCGGTCAAAGTAGACATTGGAATAGCTGCCCTTTTCAAATTCAATTTTTGCGGTTAATATCGGGCTGGCAAAATATCCAGCAAGATTTATTTTCAAATTGAGAAAGCCAAGCAGATCCATTTGATCGTCTGTAAATTCCTTATATTTTGAGATGTCAATATTTTGTAAGGAAAACGCGAATTGATTTTGAACAGTTGTTGAAATGTCGCCGGTCATGGTCAGAGCCTGCTCTCCGTTTTTTAAAACGAAACCCTGAATTTTATAATTTGTTTTGTCAATGTTGAGTAGAGCCGGTCTGTCTGGTTTTTCCCAACGATGTTCTTTATATTGAAATAAAATATCATCGAACTGTGCGGCAATTTGCAGACTATCGTGGTCAACTATCCCTCTTGTTTCAAAAAAAAGACCGGTTGCTGTTTGCAATTTTAGATCAAATGAGGTTTTACTTTGGGTGGCTTGCAGCGTTAAGCTTGTCTTATCGATCAGGTTGTGCCCGGCAATCAATGAATCTACCTGCGAACCTATTTTGAAGTTAAATCCCGTTTTTGTGACGTAGCCATTAATTGAAGATTTTAACCGATTTATGGTTAAATCTGTGGCGAGTCCGGCCGGCTCAAGTAAGATTTCGCTTTCAATGAAAAGTGAATCGAGCGGACCGCTGATTTTGGCTGTCAGCGCGCCTGCGCCGAAGATTGAATCGGCCGGTAAAAAGTTTGACAGTCCCGAAAAATCTGTGAAGGCCGCATTGAATTGCAGGCCGCCGACATGTGTCGCCGAAATTTCTCCTTTGCCGCGAAATTGCCCTAACTCGCTGTTTATCTCCAAATCATAAAGATCGTACTGATTGTCCACAATATTGAGAAGCGCTTGTGACGAGTCGAGTTGCAAGCCGTTCACTTTTGACGGAAGCGTCTGCAAGACGATGCGGGTCGTAATTTCGGAGGCGCTTTTTATAGACCCATCTGCGTTTATTGAAAAATTCAGGTCGGTGATCAAGGTTGAGTCAGGTATGAATTTATTCAGATCTAAGCCTGTAATTTTGGTTTGCAATTGAAAGTTGTTGTTGTGAAGAGCATAGTTTGCGTTGGCGTTTATTCCGGCGCCTTGCGCTTTGCCGGAAAGAACAGCGCTCAGACTATCGTGAAGAACCGACAACACAACGCTGGATGGAGAGATGTTGATTTTCCCGAATCTGCTTGCGTCAAATTTTGCCTCAAACGCTGCCGCTAACTCGTTCAGAGCCAATCCTTTGCCGTTTAATTTGAAATTAAGATTCAAATTACTGCCGAGACTTGTGTCGCCTGTGATGGTTTCCAGATTGAGTTCTTTGATTTTACCCTGAATCTCATAGCTGTTTGGTTTGTCGCGGAGGTTTAGTTTCCCGCTGGCGCTCAAATTCCCTTTGTCAAAGGCGACTCCAAGTTTCAGGCGCAGGTCATTTAAGGGGCCGGAGGCGGTGACGCCGATGCGAGGTTGACCATAGATTTTTAGTTCGGGGAAAAGCGCGCGGAATTCAGCAAAAGAAATGGGTTCTGCATGGAGAAGAAGATCAATAACCGGGTTTTTGAAGTCATCTATACTGAAGTTTGAGAGCAAACTGTTCTCCGCGGTTTGCAATTTTATTTCGGATTTAATTTTCTTCTGATCAAGGTAGTTAACATTCGATTTCAGACTCTTGATTTTGAAATCAGGGCTATGTGTTTCAAGGTTAAAGTCAGTCAATTCAGCTTGCAGTTCGCCTTTGATCAGGCTGGCGTGCAAAGTAAGGTTGAGGTTGGCTATCTTTTTGGGTATGAGCGGCATTGCGCTGCGATCAGCCTGAATATTAATATTGGCGCTTTCAATGTCGAGCGCGTCGCAGACAATCGCCCAATCCGATGTTTCTGCAGATGAATCCTTCGCAGAGGAGGAGTCGTTTCCCATTTGCAACAGCTCGTAATTCCATTTTCCGCTTTTGTCATGAACCAGAAAAACGGTTGCGTCAGTAAGTCGCACCCGGTTGAGCTGCACGCGCTTGGCCAGCAATTCAAACAGATTGTAATCGATTTGGATGTTTTTAGCCACCAGCAACGGTTTGTTCCCGACATTGAGAGCAAAATTGTCAAAGCCAAAACCACTGAACAGCGAACCGGTTAATTTTTCTGCGGAAAGGACACCATGTATTTGTTTGTTGACAATGGATATTGTTTTATTAAGAAAAATGGCCTTTCCGGTGGTCGTATGCAGCAAAACAAAGGTCAATATAAGCAGGCAAACCAAGATGAGTATGCCGGAAAGCGTGTATTTGACTGTTTTTTTGATTAAGTTTTTTTTCACTTAAAAAGCCTGTCCGATGCTTAGATGAAAAGCGTAATCGCCTTTATCAAATGGTTGTTTATTTAGTTTTCGGCCAATGTCAATGCGGATGGGGCCGATCAATGTGTTGTACCGCAAACCAATTCCAAGCGCATAGCGGAGGTCGGAAATATTATGCTGATTCCATTCAGGCCAGACATTGCCCATGTCGAGGAAAAGCGCGCCCGCAATATCGCGCACAATTGGTTGTCGCCACTCAAGGCTGCCTTCAAGAAAACTATTTCCGCCGATAGGAAGAATATTTCCGTTAGATGTCTTTTGAATCGGGCCGATTTCCTGAATTGCCCAGCCGCGCACCGAATAGCTGCCGCCAAGAAAAAATCGATCTTCAAGCGGCGTCAAATCACCTTTGAAAATGGGCCCCATTGAACCAAAGCCAACTTTGAGGGCAACCACACTCTTTTTGCCGATTTTTTGGTAAAAGCGCTGTTGTAAATATATTTTTAAATATTTTGCTGGCGTTCGAATGATACCGCCAGCCTCTTCAATGTAGCCGGTGAAAATCATGCCGCGGGTTGGCGTGAAAATTTGATTGGTTGAATTGTAATTAACGCCAAATCGAAATTTAGATTTGGAATGATCCTGATCTGCGGGAATGCTGTTTTCTGAAAAAGCATAGTCAATTTTCACAGTGTCTTTCTGAATTGAAGTTGTAAAAAAGAGGACTGTTTTATCAGTAATTTGACGATTAAGCGTTAACTCAACGCCAAAACTTTGCACTTCATAACCAGGCAAATCTTCCCATTTAAAAAACGGTGTCACAGTTAAATTGTTCAAATTTGAAAGAAAGAAAGGCTGGCTCAGTTCCAGTGAGAGATCGGTGGGAAGCAGCTTCCATGAGCGCTTTGCCGTCAATTTGAGAATTCGCGCCCCGCCAAGAAAGTTTCGGTGCCGCCATTGCACAAACCCGCGGAATGACTCCTCCCGACCATAACCAACCCCAAACTTAAAAGTCCGTAATTTTGTCTCTTTAACTTTGACTTCAATCGGAACGCTGGCGGGCTTGTTAGCAAGTTTAATTGTGCGCAAACTTACAAATTGAAATAACTCCAAGCGATAAATGTTGCTCTGCGCCCGAAGGAGTTTCGATTGGTTAAATCGCTCACCCTGAGAAAAACCAAGGCCGCGTCGAATAGCCTTGTTGCTAATTGTCTCATTGCCCTCGTAACGAATCTCTCCATACAGACATAACTTGCCAGCATTCAACCGCCATTCCAGCGTAACAGTATCATTCTCCCGATCAAACACCGGGAATAATTTGGCGCTTATATAAGGATAACCTCTATCGCTAAATTTTTGGATGATTCGATCATAATCTGCGCGAATATTCAATTCCCGATAAGGTTTACCCGGATTAACATGAAGCCAACCCATCACATTTTTCTCGGACAGGTTGTCGGGTATTTCTGTTTCAAATTTAACCGAGAGTTCGGAAACGCGGGTCGCCGCCCCCTCTTCAACATCAACTGAAATCGAAATCTTGTTGCCTTTTTTATTAAATCTGGCCTGATAGTCAATAACTTTGGCTCCTAAAAAACCATGCTGCTGATAAAGCTTTTCAATTCTGAGCAGATCTGTCAAGAAAATGGCTTCGTCATACCAAAACTTTTCGCCGAAAGGCCAAAGCATCCGATGCCATGGTGGTGTTTTGGTTTGCAGAGCCAACAGCACAGTTCGGTCAGAAAGTTGTTTGTTGCCTTTGATATCAATGCCGGTTAGCTGCGCCTTGTCGGCAAAGCAAATATTGGCGGAAAATAGTAAAAGAGCGGTTATAGCGATGAGATAGAGTGGGGAAGGGGTTCCGCTCTCCAAGCGACATCTTCTTTGCATATTGGTTGGGCGCCTTGAGGTGTTTAGATAAAATATGATTGAAAATAAAAATGAACCAACGTCTTCTTTTTCGGCAAGCTAAGGTTTAACTTTGATTCAATTTCTTTGCGGAAAAGCTCCTAAAAACCGAGTTAAAAAGCAAGTGTTTTGTCTTGCCTGATCAGGGCAAAAAGTGAGAGACGCTTTTGGGAAATGCGTTTGTTGTCATTTTATATATTGCATCGACTTAAATTAGCTTTAACTAATTGGAATGACATTAAATTGTATATATGATTAAAGCTGATTCAGCAATCGACAGCCCAGTAGCGCAGAAATTATTTTGATTTCATCCGTTTCATCAGATCACCGCTTTTCCGGAGTTGCTTTTTAAGGTATTTGACAGCGCCGTTGTCATGGCGATTAAAAGAATCAGGAACACGCTGTAGGCGGCCGCAGAACCTAAATTGAACACGCGCAGTTGCGAAACTACCTCAACCGAAATCGGCTTGTTTGAGAAGTTGTAGAGAAGAATGGACGAGACGAATTCGCCAAGAGCCAACACAAACGCCAATAAACTACCCGACAAAATTCCGGGCGCAATCTGTGGAAAAATAACCCTTCTGAAAGCCAACCATGCTCCGGCTCCGAGATTTCGCGCCGACTCCTCAAGGGAAGGATCAAACTGTTCAAACGCCGCATAGGTCGAACGAAAAACCAAAGGGATATTGCGGATGAAATAGGCCAGCGGCAATATCCAGAATGTGCCGGTGAGAATTTGTCCGCCGGAAACAATCGTTGGTCGATTAAAGGTCACAATCAGGGCAATGGCCAACACGGTTCCGGGAATCGCCCAGGGCAGCATGACCAGCGCTTCAATAATTTTACCCCCGCTGGGTTTCAGGCGAACCAGCATATAAGCCGCTGCAACGCCAAAAATAATATTGGCCACAGTGGCCAGAAAGGCCATTTTTAAACTATTGGCAATCGGTTGGAATACGCGCGGATCCTGAAACAAGTTGATGTAATTTTTTAGCGTATAAGACGGCGGTAAAATCTGCCATGTCCAAGTGCCGTTCTTTACGAAGGAGATCAGGATTATGACGAGATGCGGCAAGGCCAGCGCGCCAACCAACAGGGCGCCAATCGCTCCGACAATAATCGTCGTTTGTCGGTTTTTGATTGCTTTCGGTTGAATTCGGACTCCTTTCCCGCCGCCTGCATATTGCCGTTTATCTGAAAAATATCGCAGTAAGATGAGGAAACCGATTGAGATGCCTGCAAGGATAACGGATTGCGTGATCGCCAGACCCAGGTTGCCGTTTAGTTTGGTGTTATAGATTTCAAGGCTTAGAATTCGGGTTTTTCCGCCAAAGATAAACGGGGCGCTAAAAGAGGCCATTGAGGACATAAATACCAGCAATGACGCGCCGCCCAAAGCCGGTGTAAGCATGGGCAGCAATACTTTGGTTAAGGTGGCCAAGCGACTTGCGCCAAGATTTTTCGAGGCTTCCAGGATAGATGCGTCAATGCTTTTTAAGGCGTTTGCAGTGAAAAGGTAGAAATAGACATAGAAGGAGTAGGCGTGAACGATAACGATTGCGCTGAAGCCTTTTATGGAAAACGGAACTTCCTGCAACCCGAATAAAGCTTGCAGAAAGCGCGGTAAAATTCCGCTTTCGCCCACCAAAAAGAAAAATGCCAGCACACCGATCAAAGGCGGCATGACAATAGGTAGAATCGCCAGACTTTCGAGGATTTTTTTACCCGGAAAGTCATAAAATGTAAAGAGATAGGCCAACGGAACCCCAATGATGGCGGAAAAGAGAACACTGAGCAGAGACAAATAGACGCTGCCCCATAAAGCTTCGAGGTTGGCAGGATTGGAGGGACTGAAAAACAGTGTGTAATTGTTGATGGAATAGCCGCTTTCCCGCTGAAAGCTTTGTATCGCCATCTGTAAGTTTGGATAGACCACATAGGCCAGCAGAATAATTAAAAGCGGCAGGAGGAAGGGCAGACTTCTATAATTTTTACGAAGAATATTTTTTATCATCAAAAGAATTATGCTTTCAGCGGCGCCAGGAAAAGCGATTTAGCCTCAATTTAAAGGGGATGTTTTGTTTGTGTCTTTTTTCAGTACGGTGAATTGCAAAACGGCATTTTCAGAACAGAAATTTCTTACTGGGGGAAAGTATAAATATTCTCCGGATCAATTTTGATATTTATAATCTGGTTCGTCTGAAAAGAAAAAGAGTTTTTGTCAGTAAGGGCTTTCACATGAAGAAGGACTCCGCCTGCATTGATTTTGTAATCGACCAATGAACCGTTAAATGAAACCTGTTGCATGATGGCTGGGAAAATATTTTCACCAGCCGTTGCCGGAGAGATGGAAATGTGTTCCGGCCTGATTCCGATTTTCATCAAAGAATTTGACGCATGTTCGGACGGATTTACGCTTAAACAAAAATTCTCCGATAGCTGAATAAATGACGCTTGGCCATCTTTTATTCGCGTTCCCTGCAACACATTTGCCCCTCCGACAAATTTCGCGACAAATTCATTCACCGGCTTTTGGTAGATTTCTGCTGGAGAGCCAATTTGCACGCATTCGCCCTTGTTCATAACCACTATCCTGTCCGAAAGGCTAAGCGCCTCATCCTGATCATGCGTGACATAAACGGTTGTAATGGCCAGGCGTCTCTGCAATGTTTTAATTTCTTCGCGTGTTTCTTCGCGCAATTTTGCGTCAAGATTGCTCAACGGTTCATCGAGCAGCAGAATTTCGGGCTCAATGACAATGGCTCGCGCCAGGGCGACCCTTTGTTGTTGTCCACCGGAAAGCTGTGTGACACTGCGCGAGGCATACAATGAAAGTTCAACCATTTTCAATGCGTTTTCAACTCGCCGTTTGAGTTCCTGGCCGCCAACGCCGCGCGCCTTGAGGCCAAAAGCTATATTTTCCGCCACCGTCAAATGTGGAAACAGGGCAAAATTTTGAAACACCATGCCGGTATTTCTTAAATTCGGCTTTAAGTGGGTCACATTTTTGTCTTCAAAAAAAATGGCGCCTGAACTGGGCGTCTCGAATCCAGCAATCATGCGCAAAGTGGTGGTCTTGCCGCAACCGCTTGGCCCTAGCAAGCTGATAAATTCGCCTTGTTCAATCGTCATGTCGAATTCGTGGACAGCAGTGACAGCGCCGAATCGTTTTTTGAGTTTTTTAATGGTTACTTTAGACATTCAAATTATGTTTTTGAGCCGAAAATGTTTTGAGCGACAGGTTATGCGCGGAACAGACAATTCCGGGCGCTGATGTTGGCCATTGGCTGCGTCCAAACAGTAGAAATGTCGTTGATTTTCCGCTTGCTGTTTGGCCGGTAAAGATAGCGATTCATCTTTTAGGAAATCAAGCCTATAATTCGGCGTTTGTCGCAAAGCGGGATCGGATTGACTAATGTGTTGATTGAGCGGCAAAAGCGCAAGCCGATAACTCAAGTCAGTTTTAAGGTTGTATGCAAGGCGGTTCTCGTAATTGCTAGTATTTTGTTGATTTTATTTGATTAAAGCTGCTACAATTGTTCACTTAGCCTATTCTGAGAATTAGATGGGTGCGAGCTGAAACGATCCTTATTTCAGCAAAACCATACAGCGAACGGACGCAAACCGGTGAACGTCAGGAAATAGAGAAGAATTCATGCCATGTTGGTCAGTTGGTTCAAATAGATGAGGCGGCAACCTATTGTTCGGGGTTTTCTTGAAATTCTGTTAATTTGTGTCGATGATTAAAGCTGAAAATGGGCGCTTTTAATGTGTTTTTTTTTACAAAGATTTGGATCGTCATCCCAAAAATTTGTATTGTTCATCGCCAAAGAGCGCCTTGCTGCGGATTTACCTTTTTCGTTGACCGGGAAACAAGGTGGACTGTTTGGACTGTGAGTCACGCGCAAACAAAAAAAAACGCTCAATTTATTCATTCACTGCGTGTCGTAGTTACGAACTGAACACGCAGCCATCGATTGGCCATGCTTATGCAAGATAAAATAAAATGGTTCGTTTGTTTGACGCTTCCGATTGCCGCCTGGCTTGCGCCTTCGGGCTTTTGGGGCATTGACGGGCTGACAATTGTAGAACAGAGAGTCATTGCAATTTTTATATTCGCGCTCTTGTTTTGGATTCTTGAACCCATTCCGATTTTTTCAACATCTGTCATTATTATTGCGCTGGAACTTTTTGTTCTCTCAGATCGGAATTTTGTCTTGTTTCAATCTGCGGGCGAGGCTAATTTTGGCGCAGTGATGAGCTATAAAGAAATAATGGCCACTTTTGCTTCGCCGATTATTATGCTGTTTTTAGGCGGTTTTTTTCTGGCCATGGCCGCCACAAAATTTCAACTGGATATCAACCTGGCGCGGGTTCTGTTAAAGCCGTTTGGCAAAAAAACGCCGTCGGTTTTATTCGGGTTTATGCTGATTACGGCCATTTTTTCCATGTTTATGAGCAACACCGCGACAACTGCAATGATGCTTGCAATTCTGAGTCCGGTTTTGCAGCAATTTGAAGTGAATGATAAAGGTAAAACCGCATTTGTGTTAGGCGTTGCCTTTGCCGCTAACATCGGTGGCATGGGCACGCCAATCGGCACGCCGCCAAACGCAATTGCCATGAAATATCTCACCGAGGAAATGGCGATAGGCTTTGGCCAGTGGATGTCTTTCGGGGTTCCGTTTGCGCTGGGTCTGATGGTTATTGCCTGGCTTTTGTTGCTGCGACTTTTCAAGCCGCAGGCTAAAGAAATTTCAATTGGAATTTCAGGTAAGTTCCGTAAAAACTGGCAGGCGTTAACCGTTTATGCCACTTTTATCGTCACATTGCTATTCTGGCTTTTTGACGCTTTGCACGGCATGACATCTTATCAGGTTGCCATGATTCCTGTAGCCGTGTTCACAGCGACGCGCATTATTACGCCGCAAGATTTAAAGCGAATTAGTTGGGATGTGCTGTGGTTGGTTGCAGGCGGCATTGCGCTAGGCCTGGCGCTCGACAAAACCGGCCTGGCGCAACATATTATTCAAAGCATTCCGTTTGACACTTTTCCCGCCCTGGCCATCGTCTGGATAGCCACCGTTATCGCCATTGTCATGGCCACTTTTATGTCGAACACCGCAACCGCCAACCTTTTAATGCCAATTATGGCGGCGTTGGGAACGGCTCTTCCCGGAATAGCCGGAATTGGCGGTGGTAAAATGATCATTCTCGCCGTTGCCTTTTCTTCTTCGCTCGCCATGGCGCTGCCAATCAGCACGCCGCCGAATGCCATGGCGCATGCCACCGGGCAATTGGATACCAAACAGATGCTGCGCGCAGGCGCCATAATTGGCCTCATCGGCCTGCTTGGCGTACACTTTCTTATGATGTTGTTAAATTATACAGGCGTTTTATAATGCAAGATAAAAGCGGCGGTCTTCAGCAACTTGTCGAGGTCTATTTTTCAAGTAGTGAGCAATGGCTTACCCTGAAAAAAGGGGAAACCCTGATGTCGCAGGGCGATGTGAACGAATGTCTTTTCCTGGTTAAAGAAGGGCTTCTCGGCGCCCATGTTCAAATTGACGGCAAAGCCAGCCATCAGCTTTTTACAGCGCGACCCGATTCTTTTGTCGGCGTGTATAGTTTTTTTTCCAAAACCTATCGCAGTTCCACAACGATTATTTGTGAAAAGGATGCGAGATTGGCATATATAGATCGAAATGTGCCGCTGCAAAAAATAGAAGGGGGCGCCTCTCTGTTCGAGCAGTTTATGCCAGTGATCATGACCGATCTTAACGATCGCTGGCAGCGTGAGCAGTTGGCCTTTTTGGAAAAAGAGAAAACCGTAAAAAAGCTGATGCAAACTGAAAAACTTGCCTCCCTCGGACAAATGGCCGCCGGGATTGCGCATGAATTAAATAATGCCATTGCTGTTCTGGAAAGAACTTCAGCCTGGATGCTGAAAAAAATCAGTCCGATTTTAGAACAATGGCATGCTGCAACGCATTGCTATTTTAAAATGGGAGCTGACGAGGGCAGAAAGTTTTCCAGTTGGATGACGCGCCAGTATAGCCGGGAGCTTGAAACAACGATTGCGGTGTCAGATGTGTTGGCGCGACAACTTGCGCAAACCGGATTACCCATCGATGAATTGAAAAAACTTCAGCAAGAGGGCGTGGCGCTTGAAGATGTTGCAAATATTTGGGAACTTGGCGCGGCGTTTCACGCGATGGAAATTGCCTCCGAACATGCCACCCATGTTGTGAAATCCATAAAAAATCTTGCCGCAACAGAGCCGCGACGCGAAACAGACTTTGATGTGAATGAAGCCATTCATGAAGCGTTAACTATTCTAAGCAGTCCGTTGCGCAAAGTTGAAGTGCATCTTGAGTTGATGGCGTTGCCCGGAATCACCGCCAACAAGGGAGACCTTGTGCAGGTTTGGATGAACTTGCTTAAAAACGCTGTGGAGGCCATACTGAAATCTGACTCCGAAAATCCAATAATTACTATCCGGAGTAAAGTTTATAAAAAAAAGATACACGTGGAAATTGAAGATAACGGGCCCGGCATACCACGATTTTATCTGAAACGTATTTTTCAACCTGATTTCACCACCAAGGGACAAGGGTTGGAGTTTGGTCTTGGCCTTGGCTTGTCAATTGTCGAACGGATTGTTGATAGTTATGAGGGAACCGTAAATGTCAAAAGTAAACCGGGGAATACTGTTTTTACAGTTATACTCGGCATTAGTTAACCTGGAGTTCAAATGCAAAAGTTATCCATAATATGTATCGACGATCAGAGAGAAGTTTTGGCGGCGTTGGTGAATGACCTGTCACCTTTGACCACGCATTGCAGAATTGAAATTTGTGAGTCTACCGATGAAGCAATGGAAGTCATGGAAGAGTTTGACCAGCAAGGAACCCCGGTTGGGTTAATCATCAGCGATCATGTTATGCCCGGCAAGAGCGGCATTGCGTTTTTGACTGAAATCAATGAGGAGCCGCGTTTTCAAATGACACCAAAACTGCTTGTCACCGGAATGGCAACGCATCAGGAAACCATCATGGCGATCAATCGCGCCAATATTGACCGATACATCGAAAAGCCATGGGAAGTGGAGGACTTGCTCAGAAAAGTCAAAGAATTGTTAACAGAGCGGGTGTTTTCATCCGGACTTGACTATCAACAATATCTGCCTGTGCTGGATCAGCAGACGCTGTTAAGCCGCTTGCATAGTGGTTAGTTTGAGTCCGCTTTTCCCGCCTGATTTGCGGCTTAATTCATTCGGCTTAAGCCAGCCACTTTGCAACGTCCTTGGCATGATAAGTCAAAATTAAATCGGCTCCGGCGCGCTTTAAGGATGTCAGAATTTCCAAAGTGACGCTTTTCTCATCAATCCAGCCATTTTGTGCGGCGGCTTTGACCATTGCATATTCGCCGCTGACGTTATAGGCGGCAACCGGCAAATCAAAGTTTTCTTTGACCCCGGCAATCACATCCATATAAGAAAGCGCCGGTTTTACCATCAACAGGTCTGCGCCTTCCTCCACGTCGAGCGCCGCTTCCTTGATAGCCTCCCGAACATTGGCCGGATCCATTTGGTGTGTGCGGCGATCGCCGAATTTTGGCGCAGAATCAACCGCGTCGCGAAATGGCCCGTAAAAAGCGGAGGCATATTTCACCGCATAGCTCAAAATAGGCGTTTTCTCAAGTTCAGCATCGTCAAGACCGTTGCGAATGGCTCCAACCATGCCATCCATCATGCCGCTGGGCGCAATCATGTCGGCGCCAGCCTGAGCGTGTGAAATAGCTTGTTTTGCCAGCAAGCTTAAGGTCTGGTCATTGTCAACATATTCGTCCTTAATAACGCCGCAATGGCCATGATCGGTATATTCACAGAAGCAAACATCTGTAATAAGCATGACATCAGAAACGGTTTCCTTTACCGCTCGAATGGCGGTTTGAATGACGCCGTTATCATCAAAAGAGTCGGAGCCGACGGCGTCCTTGTCTTGGGGAATACCGAACAGTATAATAGCAGGAATTCCCAACGTTTTCACCAGCGCAGCTTCTTTTACCAACTCATCAATGGAAAGCTGGTTTTGTCCTGGCATGGACAAAATCGGTTTCCTCGGCGTAGTTTGGCGGGTTACGAATAACGGGTAGATTAAGTCGTCGACAGATAGATTGGTTTCGCGCACCATTCGTCGCATTTCGTTTGACCCGCGCAAGCGTCGCGGCCTTGTGTAAGGTTTATACATGGTTTGATTCCGGGTTTAAGGTTTAATTGCGTTTTAAGCGCTGTTCAGGTAAACGAAAATAGATATGGATGTAAATAATGTCCATTCTTTTTTTATAGAAACGGCAAAGATTTTGATCAAAATAGTGTGCGAAATTAAGTTGAAATGGATCAGCGCAACTTGCGGGATATGTGTCGTTCCGGTTCCGGTGAAAAGTATGTCATTCCACAGGGTTCAGCCAATGCAATTGCTCATTTCAGTCCTGATTTAAGCTCACTGCGTCCGATTCTGATGGTTTCTCACTGATGAATGTTTTGATTTTTTTAAAAGTTGCAGATGAATTCACAATGCAGTCACCCACGGAAATGCCGCCTCGAAAATTTCCTGAAATAAAGAGGCCGGGAAATTGCGCCTCAAACCTTTCAACTTCAGCCATGCGTTTGCCATGACCAATGGTGTATTGTGGAATGGCTTTTTTCCATTGCTGGATGTGAACCACATCGGGTTTGGCGTTGAGATTAAGAATGCCTTTCAGGTCAGCTTGCACGATTTTGAGCAGCTCGTCCTTGTCTTTTAAGGCAATTTCCGGTTGGCGGTCGCCGCCGACAAAAGTGGTCAGCGCCACGCCGTTTTCGGGCGTCCTTTGCGGAAAAATGGTTGAACTCCAGATAACGCCGAGCGTATTGCGTTTTTCCACCTCCGGTATCAGGTAGCCGAACCCGTCCAGCGGTCTGCAATCAGGCTGTTTTTTGTAGCCGACGAACACCATTGCAACAGCGGGGTATCTGATTTCGCGCAAAGTTCCGGCCAGAGGTTGGCTGAAGCCTCGCAGCAATTCAGCGGTTGCATAGGCAGGTGTTGTAAACAAAATTGCGCGGGTTTCAACTGTTTTTTCGCCCCGGGGCGTTTTGATGATTACTGAATAATAATTTTCATTTTTGTGGATGGATTTTATTTCTGTGTCGGTAAGAATTGCGTTGCCCAGTTTCTCAGATAGACGGTTTATCAAACAGGACATGCCGGTTTTAAAGGAAAATAATTCGGCTTTTGTCTTTTCCACTTCGCCGCTTTTTTTACGTTTTCGCGCCCCTTGAACCGCGCCCTTGATCAGGCTGCCATAATTTTTTTCCAGCGCGTAAACTTTGGCGACGGCGTTGCGAACGCAGAGTTTCTTCGGGTCGCCTGCATAAACGCCGGCAATAAACGGATTGATTGCATAGTCGAGAAATTCCCGTCCGAGGCGACGCGTCACGAATTCCGCGACTGTCTCTTCTTTCCCTTCAGGAGCCGGAGCGATGAAAGGCTCAGCTAACAGACGAAATTTTGCGCGTGTAGAAAACAGTTTGCTCTTTATGAAAGCCAGCGGCGTTGCGGGCAGCGCTTCAAGCTTGCCGCCCCGTAAAATGTAGCGTTTTTTCGCCTGTTGATTTGCATAGATGCGCTCATCTGCCAGGCCGAGATCTTCGATAAATGTTCTTATTTGGGGAGAAGTTTCCAATGTGCTGTTGGGGCCGCAATCGATGATGAAGTCATCCATGTTTTTGGTCTGAATGGAGCCGCCAAGGCGGTTGTTTTTTTCCAGCAGCAGAACTTTGCAGCCTGACTCATGCAACTTGTAAGCACTTGACAGTCCGCTAACGCCGCCGCCGATCACCATCACATCTGTTTTTGTAATATTGGGCTGCATTATGCTGTCCCTGACGTTTTGTTATTTTCGGCTTTCCAACAAACGGCTTCGGTGATGTGTTCACATTGATGACAACGGCAACTGCGTTGGTCTGGCTTGTATTGGCTTAACGCCGCGTATTTTGAACTTGCGTCATGCTCTTGCGGAAATTTTAATTGCGCGATGGTCGCCTCGGCTAACGCTGCAATAAAAGCCGGGTGGGAATTGAGGCCGTCGGTCACTTCATAATGCTCAATTCCAGCTTCTTGTGCGATTTCGCGAATTTGAATATCCAGTTCGTAGGCTGTTTCAATGTGGTCGGTTACAAAAGCAACCGGATTGATCAGAACTGCCTTGTGTCCTTCGGCGGCCAACTCCTTAAGCTTGTCAGGCGTGCTCGGAGTCAGCCATTCCGCCGGCCCCACTTTGCTTTGGAAGGAGACATGAAATGGAAGATCATTTTTTCGATACGCCATGACCTGTTCGACAGTGGAATGAATCAGGCAGCAATAAGGGTCGCGGCGTTTTTTCATTTCATTCACCGGCGTTCCGTGCGCGCTAAACAACAATTGCACCTTATTGCGCGTCTCATCAGGGAAAAGCGCCAAACCCTCATCAATGCGCGCGCTGATTGCCTCGATAAATTTTGGATGCGCCGCATATTCATGCACATAAGTGGTCGGCCAGTTTGGAGTTTCGTTGCGTTGTTGCAGCATCCACCAATAGATTAGCGACGAGCCGGTTGTGGTTTTTGAATAGTGCGGGTAGAGCGGCAAAAGCGCGACCTTGGTTACACCGTCCGCCTTCATTTCTTCGGCTGCTTCTTCGGTGGTCGGATGCCAGTAACGCATGGCGGTATACGTTTTGAATTCGATGCCTGTCTTTTGGCCAAAATGGTTGTTTAGTTCGATTTCAAGTTTGAAGCGTTGTTCATCGGTCAGCGTATTGATCGGTGAATTGCCGCCAATTAGCTGATAGTCTTTTGCAACAACAGTCGACCGTTTTGAGGAAATCAGGCTTGCGATCCAATGGCGAAAAATTCCGCGCAACGGGATGTCGATAATCACCGGATCCATAAAAAGGTTGTAGAGGAAAGGCTCGATGTCTTCTATTTTTTCCGGACCGCCGAGGTTTAGTAAAACAACGCCAACCTTGTCCCCGGCTGCAAGCTCAAGCGTTTCATGCTCAAAATATTTCCCGGTGACGAGCCGATTGTCATACCGATAATGCTTGAGAAAGGTTCTTGGATCCATGTTCTGTTTCTTTCAAAATCGTTTCGAATAGAAATATTCGAAGGCGCGCAATCCGAACGGGTCGCTGGAAACTATACCGTTTTAGAAAACATTGGTTTTTTTTCTGCTTCCATGTCGGAGAGATGCGCGTCAAACGCCATAGCGGCGTTGCGAATCAATAAATGACCCATTTCAGTTGCTTTGATCAAGCCGTTGGAATGCTCGATAAGGCCATCAAAAATCATCGGTTCAAGCCGCGCCAGTGCCTCTTCAAAATAGGCGTCGAAGTCAAGGCCGAATTCAGCCTCAATTTCCGATTTTTTTAACTCGAAATCGCACATAAAACGAGTGATCACATGACGGCGAATCTGGTCGTCTTCATTTAAGCGATAACCGCGCTCAGTTGGCAGATTTCCCTGCTCCAGAGCCGCATAATAGGCCGAAATATCTTTCACACTTTGCGCGTATACATTGTTGAGCTGACTGATGCTTGACATGCCCATTGCATAAAGATCACAACCCGCCTTTGTGCTGTAACCTTGGAAATTGCGATATAGTTTTTTTTCCATATAAGCTTTTGTTAAGCTGTCATCTTTTTTCCCGAAGTGATCCATGCCAATATAAACATAGCCGGCATCGCTCAGTTTTTCGATGGTCATCTTGAGAATGCGCAATTTGTCTTCAGCGGCTGGAAGTGTCTCCTCCTTGATAACGCGCTGGTGTTTTTTCATCCACGGCACATGCGCATAATTAAAAACAGCCAGTCTGTTCGGCGAAATATCGATGATTCTTTCAAGTGTATCCGCAAAACTGTAAACGGTTTGATAAGGCAAGCCGTAGATAAGGTCGAGATTGATGCTTTCAAAGTTGCGTTTTTGCAAACCGTCAAACGCCCATCTGGTGAGCTCTTCGCTCTGTAGGCGATTGACCGCCTCCTGCACGTTTTTTTGAAAATCCTGCACGCCCATGCTGGCGCGATTGAAGCCTGAGTCCTGCAATGCGTCGAGGTGGCCTTCGGTCATGCCGCGCGGGTCGATCTCCACGCTTATTTCAGCGTCATCGTAGAAATCAAAATGATCGCGAATGGCGTTAAAAATGCGATGCGTTTGCTCCGGATCGAGATAGGTTGGCGTGCCGCCGCCCCAGTGCAATTGGCTGACTTTACGTCCCGGTTTAATCATCTTGCTGGTGAGTTGAATTTCTTTTGTCAGGTAATCAAGGTATTCATCAATGCGAGCTCGATTGCGCGTAATAAGCATGTTGCATCCGCAGAAATAGCACAGCGTGTCGCAAAAGGGCAGATGAAAATAGAGCGATAAGTCGGGCAGATTTTCTCCGGCGTTGGTGCGCTCAATTTCCGCTCTGTATGCTTTGTGATCAAAGTCTGTCGCAAATTTCGGAGCTGTCGGATAAGAGGTGTAGCGCGGTCCGGGTTTGTTGTATTGTTTTAGTAATTCAATGTCAATATTAAATGATTTTCCGTCAATTATCATGTTCGGGCTCCTCGAATTTTGGCGCTTTCCTCTTGCACGGCCTCGACAAAGGCTTTTGCGTTGCTGACCGGCGTGTTGGGCAATATTCCATGCCCAAGATTGAAAACATGCCCTGGTTGGTTTCCATAGATGTTCAGGCAATCAACCACTTTTTTCCGAATGACTTTGGGCGACGCAAAGAGGGCGCATGGATCAATGTTGCCTTGCAACGCTACTTTGCCAGCGACAATTTGCCTGGCCTCAGCGAGGTCTTCCGTCCAGGAAACGCCAAGAACATCCGCTCCAATATCGGCCAATTGCGCAAATGAGTGGCCGGCGTCCCGGGCAAAAACAATCACGGGTATGTCCGAAGCTGCTTTTACTTCTGCGACAACGCGTTGCAGGTAGGGCATGGAAAAGCGCCCAAAGTCAGCCGGAGCAAGCATTCCCGCCCAACTGTCGAACAGTTGCACGACCTGAGCCCCGGCAGTGATCTGCGCTTTCAGGAAGTCTGCCACCGCAACGGCTAGTTTGTCGAGTAGCGCTTCGAGAAGTTCGGGTCTGGAGAACATTAATTTTTTGATTTCGATGAAATTTTTGGAGCCGTGACCTTCCACCATATAGGCCGCCAACGTCCAGGGGGCGCCGGCAAAACCGATCAGCGGAACCTTGCCGTTCAGCTCTTTGCGCACCAATTTGAGCGCGTCTAACATATAGGAAAGCTGCGACTCGACATCGATTTTACGCAGCGCGGCAAAGTCTGATTCGTGGCGCAATGGTTTTTCGAAAACAGGGCCGCGGCCATCGTAAAAATTGAGCGGCATGCCCATTGCTTCCGGAATGACAAGGATGTCGGAGAAAATAATAGCCGCGTCAACGCCGATAATATCGATTGGCTGCAAAGTTACTTCCGCCGCCAGTTCCGGTGTTCGGCACATGGTCAGAAAGTCAGCTTTTGCGCGAACTGCCTGATATTCCGGCAAATAGCGTCCGGCTTGGCGCATTATCCAAACAGGCGTATGTTCAACCTGTTGACGCGCGCAAGCCCTTAGAAGGAGATCGTTTTTTAAGTTGTTATTCATCATAATAGGTTGATATGGCTTGTGCTAGAGAATGAGTAGTTGCTTTTTCCGCCTTGATTGCGACTTGATAACCTGCTTTTTGAATTGCTTTTTGTGTGGCGTTGCCAATAACTGCTATTTGGCTTCCAGCGCAAATCCATTCTTCAAAAAGCTTTCCACCAGTCAGTGAAAGCATGTTTTTAAAAGTCGAAGGGCTGGTGAAGGTTAGAACATCCGGGCGTTTCTGCTTTAGTTTTTCTGTGCTGCCATTGGGAAAGGAGCGAACCGGTTCATTTCGATAAACCGTTACAAATCGCGCCTCCAGGCAAATGGCCTTTAGACCGTTTTGCAAAGTGTTTTGGCGATTCTCAGCTCCCGGAGCGAGAACACGTTGGTTTTTCATTTGCATTTTGCTGAATTCATTCAACAAACCTTTTGCGCTGAAAATTTCTGGAATTAGCGAGACTGTTAAACCGAGGTTCTGTAATTTGTCGGCGGTGCTTTGACCCACGGCGGCTATTTTGAGGGAATTGCGCTTCAGGCTCACTTGCAATGCATCCGCTCGGCCTTTGAAAAAAGTGACGCTGTTCACCGAAGTGAAAATCAACCAATCATAGTCGGTTATTTTCCGCAAAGCGTTGTCACAGTCAGCCCATGACGCGGGCGGTTGCAGGCAAATAGTTGGCGCAAGTATAACATCAGCATTGTAGTTGCGCAGCGCCATAACAAAGCCGTCGGCCTGATCTTCCGAGCGTGTGACCACAATTGTTTTGTTGAGTAGGGTGTTAGGCATATTGGTGAATGGTTGCGAGATGGCTCAACCGGGAGGCTGCTTCATAGGCAAATTCATCAGCTTTAAGTAAGTCGCCTTGAAAAGAAAGTCGTTGAGCTTTTTCGCCCGACTCTTCACTGGCAAATGCCGAAAAGCGCGCAACGCCAGACGCTATCGTGCAATGCGCGCCAATTGGCGTTTGACAACCACCGCCCATCTCTTTTAAGAAAATTCGTTCAGCTTGCACACATTTTCCGGTCATTTCATCGTTGAGAACAGCAATGAGTTTTTGAGTTTGCTCATCGTCTTCGCGAATTTCAACACCGAGCGCGCCTTGTCCGACAGCCGGAATCATAATATCCGTATCAAGATATTGTTGGATGCGATTTTTCCAGCCCATTCTGTGCAAACCTGCGGCGGCAAGTAAAATGCCGTCATAGTCGTCGGTTTCAGATTTTTTCAGTCGGGTGTCGATGTTGCCGCGTATATCCACGATTTTACAGTCTGGCCTGGCCGCAAGAACTTGAACTTTTCTACGCAAGCTGCTGGTGCCGATTTTTACGCCAGCCGGAAGCTCTTGCAGGTTTTGGTTGTGGCGAGACACCAAAACATCGCAGACATTTTCCCGAATGGAAGTTGCGCCAATGCGCAAACCGTCTGGCAATTCCGTCGGCAAGTCTTTCATGCTATGCACAGCCAAGTCGATTTCGCCGCTGAGCAGTCGATCTTCGATCTCTTTGACAAAAAGGCCTTTGCCCGGAACTTTGCTCAAAGTGAGATCGAGTATTCGGTCGCCTTTGGTTACAATTTCAACGGTTTCAACACGGATTGTTGGATGGGCTTTTTTGAGCGTGGCGATCAGCCAGTTGGTTTGTGTGGTCGCAAGTAAGCTTTTGCGGGTTCCGACGCGTAAGGTTTTCGGGTAAGTCATAAGGTTGCAGTTTTAATATCAAATAATTCACGAACGATTGAAGCATAGTTTTCCGGGTTGCTGCCTTTTGAACCGGCGCGCAGATTGATAATTGGTTTGTGCAGCATTTTGTTCACGATTCGTCTGGTTAAGTCATGCAGCAGTTCAGAATCCTCCTCGGAAAGTTCCCGATTGAAACGACAGATTGCCCGTTGTAACTCCTGCTCTCTAATTTTTTCAGCGTCGTTTTTAAGTTCGCAAATTAGCGGCTGAACCTGCAACGCCTGCTGCCACTGTCGGTGTTTGTCAATCTCTTGCTTGATAATTATGCGAGCCTTTTCAATTTCAGCGCCGCGTTTTTCTTTGTTGACCGCAATTGCGTCTTTCAGTTCATCAATATTTAAAAGGTTAACGCCTTCCAGTTTCGCTGCGGAGGGCTCAATGTCTCTTGGCACAGCGATGTCGACCAGCGTCAAAGTTTTGTTCAATCGCTCTGTCTGCGCCTGCGCCATCAATTCTGTAGTAATGACATAATTGGGCGAGCTGGTTGATGAGATGACCGCGTCGCATTGAACCAGAGCTTCCTTCAATTGACTAAAGGGCTTGACGGTAATGTTATGATTTTTTGCAAAGGCTTCGGCTGTGCTCAGGGTGCGATTGACGACAATGATTTCTTTTGCCTCAAGTTTTTGCAGCGCCTTAATGGCCAGCATACTCATTTTTCCAAGGCCGATAACGCAAATCGTTTTGTCTGAAAAAGAGAAGATATTCCTTTTCAAAGCGGCGACAGCTACGCTGCTGATTGACAGAGAGTGCTCGCTTATGCTGGTTTCATTGCGAACCCGCTTGCCTACTTTGAGGGCGTTTTGGAAAATGGTGGAAAGATAAGCGCCGACTGTTTGATTGCCCTGCGCCATTTCAAGAGCTGTTTTGAGCTGATTTTGAATTTGATTTTCGCCAATCACCATTGACATAAGACTGCCTGAGACGGAAAAGATATGCTCGACGGCTTCCTCATTTTTATGCATGTATAAGTTCGACCGGAAATCTTCCGCTGCAATGCCATGATATTGAGCCATGAAGTGAATGACCTTCTCGTCGACATCAACGTCTTCTGAGGCCACATATATTTCTACCCGGTTGCAAGTGGAAAGAATGACCGCTTCCGCAATTCCAGCATTGTTTTCCAGTATGTCGAGCGCTTCAGGGATCTGATCTTGTGGAAAGGAAAGTTTTTCCCGCAGCTCCACTGGCGCAGTCTTAAAATTTAGTCCGATTATTGAAAATTGCATATTGATGTCCTTATGCATGAAATTCCAAGGTTGAGATGTCTGTCAGTCAGCAAGATTTGTGCCAGATTTGTCCGCACTGTCGAATAGTCAGACACATACCTTATATATAAACGCTAAGTAATTAATATTAGAATGTTTATCGTGAACGCGTTCTTGCGTTTTCGTAAGAGGTAAAGCTGACGAATTGTTTGTGGGGCAGGTCGATTTTTCAATTTGAAAAATGCTTGTCAGGATTTGAAAAGTTTCCAATCTATAATTTATAATACGGATTAATAAAAGACTAAATTGTCTTAATTAATTCTTGACATTAAAAAGTAAATTCGATATGATTGAAGCGTTTGCTCGCATCTGTTATGCTTACATAACAGATGGATTGATGCTTGACCGAAAAAGCGATTTTGTAATTGGCCTTAAGTCGAAATTTAGCTTGAATTTAGTTAGGCAAATGGGAAGGAGGAGAATGAGGGAAATCAAGCGTGAAAAAAAGAAAAGCGCATTAGCGATCTGCACATCACTAACACGCTTTCATTAGAACATCAGCCAGTTTTGACTGCGTTTCAGACTTGATTATACGAACCAAAAGGTTCAAAGTCAATGCTGCTGACTGTTCTCGGAAGGTTGAATTTTAGAACTGGAAAAAACCAAACAATTATTCGAGGATTTGAAAATGAGTTATAAAAAGGGTATGAAAATAATATTTTACATAGGTGTTTTTCTTTTGACGCAATCCGTTTTGTTTGCGCAAAACAGCGTCTCCAGCGACACGCTGGCGGAACTGGTTCGCCGCATTGATATTTTGACCGAAGAGATTGAAACCATAAAACTGGGGCGGGTGGAGGAAGCTGAAAAAGAGTATGAAAGTCATTTAGGCATGGGGCCGGCCGCATCTAAAGTATACCAGTCGAATAAAACTGGCGTGTCGTTGGCCGGTTATGGTGAAATGGTTTATCAAAATATCAAAGGCGATACGCCTGACGTAATCGATTACTTGCGTCACGTTGTTTATTTTGGCTACCGCTTTAATGATTGGCTGCTTTTTAATTCGGAAATTGAAACAGAACATGCCAATAGTATATCAGTTGAGTTCGGTTATATTGAAGCCCGGCTCAACCCGCTCTTCAATATTAAAGGCGGCATGCTTTTAATACCTGTTGGCTGGATGAATGAGCTGCATGAACCGCCGACTTTTCATGGCTCGTTGCGCCCGATGACCGAAGTCAAAATTATTCCATCGACCTGGAGAGCCAATGGCTTCGGAATTAGCGGACAATCAGAGCAGGGGATAGGGTATAAGCTCTATGTTACCGAAAGCCTTAATGCCAACAGTTTCTCCGCCAGTGGAATTCGCAGCGGCCGTCAGAAAGGTTCAAAAGCGTTGGCCAATGATTTTGGTGTAAGCGGTCGGCTTTACTATGCTGGCGCCGCCGGGTTTAATATTGGCGGTTCCTTCTTTGTGGGCAATACCGGGCAGGATCTCTTTGTGGTGGATGATAAATCCCTTGCTGTAAATTTGAAACTGTTTTCAGCGCACGTGATGTATGCCCGGCATGGTCTTGAGCTTCGCGGTCTGTTTGCCAGTTCCTTTATTAGTGATATTGACCAGTTAAACCAAAAGCGTAACTTAGTGGGAAACCAGTCGATAGGTGAAGGTCAGTTTGGTTACTACGCCACAATCGCCTATGATTTAATGCCGGCTTTCAAACCTGGGTCTACACATTATCTCGCCCCGTTTTTTCAATTTGAAAAACTGAATACGCAGGCTAGTGTGCCAGATGGATATTCTAAAAATCAATTGTCTGAGTTGACCAACTTTACGGTGGGTCTCACTTATAAACCTCACGCAAATGTCGCTTTGAAAGCTGATTTTATAAAACACGACTTCAGTGTAGGCAAGTCTTTAGATCAATTTAACGTAGCGGTTACGTACCTGTATTAAGATGATCGATTCTGTCAAAAAACTGCAAACCGTTTCGGGCGCTGATTTTTGCCGTCTGATTTTCGCCTTTCTTTTGGCTTTTATTGTTGTTTTGCACGCCGGGGATTGCAATAGTCAGGTTCTCAAAAAGAAGCAGGAAGCTTTGCAAGAAGTTTTTGCAGAGGCGGATACAGTTGAGCGTCGGACTTTTTTTTTAACAGAAAAACAAGTCTCTGAAATTAGCGATTTGGCCAAGGCGCCGGTTCAATCAAAATTAGCGCACGCATATATCGGGTTGCGCGACAATAAATTGATTGGCGTTGTTTTTTTTGAGACCAATGTGGTTAGAACCAAGCCGGAAACATTTATGGTGGCCGTCAATGCCGACGGGCAAGTGTCGCGAGTTGAAATGCTGGCTTTTTACGAGCCGATGGACTACCTGCCGGTTTCGAAATGGTTTCGGTTGTTTGACGGGAAATTGTTAACAGAACGTTTGTGGCCAAAAAGGCAAATTCACAATGTGACCGGCGCCACCCTGACGGTGCGCGCCGTCGCGCAAGGTGTTAGAAAAGCGCTGGCGACTTATCAGGTGATTTTTAGAAATCAGGAGAGCTTAAATTGAAGTATATGCAGTCGGGTGGCTTTCAAGCCCAGCCCTTGATGAGGTTAACGCTACTTTTTACATTGCTTTTTCTTGTCGTTTTTTGGACAACAAACTTCGCGCTCTATTTTGCCAAGATGGATGTTCGCCCGGCTTCGGTTCAAGACTATTATCTTGGCTCTGAAACCGCCTATACAATGCCAAAAACCTATCAGGCCATGCTGGAAGTCACACATGGCCATTTGCCGATGATGGCGCTTGTTATTTTACTGCTAACTCATTTGCTGATTTTTGCGCCTTATTCATTCAAAAGTAAAATTGCATTTATCTCAGCGAGTTTTAGCTTTGCATTGTTCAACGAGTTAAGCGGCTGGCTGGTACGATTTGCGCATCCCGGTTTTGCCTGGTTAAAAGTCATTTCTTTCCTCAGTTTTCAGGCGTTGCTTGGTTTTTTGCTATTTGGCCTGACCGCCTTTCTGCTGAAAAAGAACAGTTCACAACAGAAGCCGAAAAGTCGGTGCAATGGTCATGCGGATGTTGAGCACACGATACAGGCGGGACAAAAGTCTCAGCCGCTGGGGTAAAACCGCCTGTGGTTATATTGTTCGCGTTTGACCAAATAAGCGAATTCTGTTTTTGCGCGTTTTTTGATGATAGATTTTTTTCGATCAGAGGTTAACCCGGAGGTGCTATGGAAGTATGGAAATCGTTTGAAAAGAATGGCGTCACACACAGCGTAGCCCATCATTTAATGACTATCAATGACTTGATTCAAAAAAGAGGATATGCGCGGGTGATAGATGTCGCAGCGAGTTTGGATATTACGCGAGGCAGCGCTTCTATGACATTAAAAACTTTGAAAGCGCGCGGCCTGGTCATGGAAGACGCCAACAAACTATTGCGTCTTTCCGCCGAGGGGGAGAGAATTAGTCAATCCATCCAAAACACCCGGAAAATTTTCGAAAAGTTTTTATTGGAAACACTGCAAGTCGAACCTGAACAAGCCGAAATTGACGCCTGCAAAATTGAACATCTTTTAAGTCGGAAATCCAGCGCCAAACTGTTTAGCCTGATTAAATTTCTTTCCATAGAGCAACCCGTCGTCAATCAATTTCTTTCGGCTTATCGCAAATTTGAATGTGAATGCGCCGCCTGCCCTGAAGACTGCGCTGTCTGTGAAACCGAGTGTATGAATATCATAATGGAGGAAGAACGCATTGCAACTGCGAGCGAATAAAATGACAACCCTGAGCAAGCTGAAACCGGGTGAAAGCGGCGTTGTGAATCAGGTGAAGGCAGGAAATGGTTACGATCCCGATTTGATGGAAATGGGTTTGATGAACGGAACTCTTGTGCGCATGGTTAAATGCGCTCCTCTCGGCGATCCGATGGAAATTTGCGTGCGTGGCTATCACCTGGTTTTGCGCAAAAAGCAAGCGGAAGCCATTTTTATTGAAAAATGATAATGAAAACTGATCTACAAACCAAAAGTCAGCCGCAGGAAATAAACGTAGCCCTAGTCGGAAACCCGAATTGCGGTAAGACGACGGTGTTTAACCTTTTAACCGGACTGAAGCAGAAAATTGGCAATTATCCGGGCGTCACTGTTGAAAAGAAAACCGGTCAACTAACCCTCGACAATGGCACCAGCGTAAACCTGCATGATTTACCCGGTTTATACAGTATGATTCCCAAGTCAAGGGACGACGGCCTTACCATCGATGTATTGACCGGAAATTCTGAATATTTATCCGGTCTTGATCTGGTGATTGCGGTCGCTGACGCAGGCAATTTGCCCCGCAACCTCTATTTGATAACGCAGGTCGTTGAACTCGGCATGCCGGTCATCGTTGTTTTGAATATGATGGACACCGTCGCGGCGGTGGGAACTGAAATCAATATTGAAAAGCTATCCGCTTTGCTTGATGCGCCGGTGATTCCGGTCATTGGCAGAAAAGGCGTCGGCGGCGATGCTATAAAAAAGGAAATTGCAAAACAGATTTCATCACAGGCGAAAATATCGCAAGCCGCTCTGTCGACTGAAAGCCAGTTTGCAGAAGCCGCTGGCGATCTGGGTCGCTTTATTGCCAAAAACTATCCGGTGAATTCAAAGACCGCTCAGGCGGAGGCTTGCCGCATACTGTCCAGTGAAAAAGCCTTGCAGGCATGGTTGGCAAGGCCGTCAAATCGTGGCTCTGCGCCTCAGTTAGCGCAAGTTGTCGCCGATGCGCGCGCCAACCTTGACAAACAAAATATATCGTGGGAAATGCATGAAACCGCCAGCCGCTATCGTTGGGTTGATGCAATTTGCCAGGCCGCTGTCACCCACCAAAAAGCTGAAAATGAGCGTAATTTCAGTGAAAGACTCGACTTAATTCTCACCAATCGCTTTGCCGGACCGCTGATTTTTTTAGCGCTTTTTACAACCATTTTTCAATCGATATTCAGTTGGGCGGAGTTGCCGATGGCCGCAATTGAAAGCGGCGTTGCATGGGTTGGCCTGCAAGTGACGCATTTTTTGCCGGATGGCATTCTGCAAGACTTGATTGTGGAAGGCGCCATTGCCGGAGTCGGCTCAATTTTGGTTTTTTTACCGCAGATCATGTTTCTTTTCTTTTTCCTGTCGCTGCTTGAAGATAGCGGCTACATGGCGAGAACCGCCTTTCTGCTGGATCGCTTCATGCGCGCTGTTGGTTTGAATGGCCGTTCCGTCATTCCATTGCTTTCATCATTTGCCTGCGCTATTCCGGGAATCATGGCCACTCGCACCATTTTGAATTCCCGCGACAGAATTACCACGATAATGATCGCCCCGCTGATGAGTTGCAGCGCCCGCCTGCCGGTTTACGCGTTAATGATCGGCGTCTTTATTCCCCCTGTCACAATTTTTGGTTTTTTCACGCTGCCCGGCCTGGTTTTATTGTCCATGTATCTTGTCGGAATTGTGGTCGCAATTGGCGTGGCGTTGGTGTTGAGCCGCTTCAATCGCGACGACAGAGAAGCCTCGACATTTATTATGGAGTTGCCGCCTTATCGTCGTCCATCGTTAAAATGGACCAGCCTGCAAATGTGGGAAAGGGCGAAAATCTTTATTACCGACGCTGGGAAAATCATATTTGCCATGTCAATTGTGCTTTGGTTTTTGGCAAATTTCCCAAAACCGGACAATGAAGAAGTCAGCGCCAGCGTGGCCATCAAGCATAGTTTTGCCGGTCGTCTTGGTCATGCCATCGAGCCTGCCATTGAGCCGCTCGGCTTTGATTGGAAAATGGGCGTTGGCTTGATCACCTCATTTGCGGCGCGTGAAGTAATGGTCAGTGCCATGGCGACCATCTACAATGTTGAAGGCGCCGACGAAACCTCGATGAGCCTGCGCGAAGCCATGAAAAACGATCGCCATCCCGAAACTGGCGCGCCGATTTATACACCGTTAACCGCCATCTCGTTGATGGTGTTCTTTGTGCTCGCCTGTCAATGCATGTCAACTGTGGCGGTTGTCAAACGCGAAACCAATAGCTGGCGCTGGCCCATTGCCATGATCGTTTACATGACTGCACTGGCCTATGTTGGCTCCTTTCTGGTTTTTCAGGGCGGCAAACTTTTGGGGTTTGGATAAAGGAGAAATGCGATGAACGTTCAGGAAGTTTTGGTGTTTCTGTTAGTGGGTCTGGCTGCGGTTTATACCGCCTACCGATTTATCCGCCAATTCACCCAGAGGAAATCCACCGCCGGGTCATGTTCTAAATGCAGCTTGGCGCAAGCTGTTGAGGCGGCTCCGGCAAAGGAAGTAGTTGCTGAAAAGTCGGATTTGTAGGGGAGGCTTTAAATATTTTGTTCATGGTTTTTTGATGGAGCCGAACGGTTGGTGTAAGAGTAGTAAGGGATTAAAATACACTTATTTTTCGGTTTAGCACTTAGCAAAATGCACATAACTTTGGTTTAAGCACTAAAACCCTTATTATTTTTACACTTTGTTGGCAACAGTACTCATTCAACCGCTTTTAATATATAATTCGGAATCATTTCGTTAGGAGGTGTGCTTTTTCCGTATAGTTCATAGGGGGTCTATGCATAATGAAAGTGCACCGGTAAAAGGTGTGCTTCAATGGCCGAAAAAAGTATATTGTCAGCCTGTTTTAGTAGTTCATTCAATAGTACTTTAAACGATGCACAAAAAAAACTTATTAAAAA
>Ga0316190_10000065_pt1 | contig 59073 bp, 52 predicted proteins | sample Eddworburrow2_MG_FD_204929 | JGI IMG/M metagenome (GOLD analysis project Ga0316190, IMG submission 204929) | Coastal sediment microbial communities from Maine, United States - Eddy worm burrow 2 | ecosystem: Environmental > Aquatic > Marine > Coastal > Sediment | place: USA: Maine | collected...
TCCGGATCAATCGCGGCGAGCAGGGCCGCAGCCTCGTCCGGGTTGAGTTCCGCAAGGCTGGCGAGCAGCTCATCCAATTCGTTGGTCTGCCAATCCGGCGAAGCATCCTTGGCGACAACCGCTGCGAAGTCCTCAATTGTTGGGTAGTCGAAGAGTGTCGTCAAAGGAACTTCCACTTCAAAGACTCGCCTGACACGCCCGATGACCCGCATAGCGATAAGCGAATGACCGCCGAGAGCGAAGAAGTCCCCGCCCGTCGGAATGGCATCAAGACCGAGCACGTCACACCAGATTCCTGCGACAGCCGAAGTGATAGGACCCCACTCCGCCTCCGAAACATCCGCCGAGGCCGGCTCCGGAAGCCGCGAGCGGTCGAGCTTGCGGGACACCGTTCGAGGAAGTTCGTCCAGCACGGTGAACGACGACGGCACGGTGAACTCCGGCAAGGAATCTCGACACCAAAGGCGCAGCTCCGACTCGTTGGGCTCGGTCCCCTCGGGCACGATGTAGGCGCGGAGACTCGTGGAGCTATCCGCAGCCTCTGCGTCGACGACTGCAGCGTCTCCCACCGCGGGATGGGCACGGAGCACGGTTTCCACCGCCTCGGGCTCGACGCGGAACCCTCTGATCTTGACCTGCCGATCTATTCGACCGAGGAACTCGATGTCGCCATTCGGGAGCCATCGGACAAGGTCGCCCGTTCGATAGACACGAGCGTGTGCCTCGCCGGAGAACGGGTCGGGTATGAACCGCTCCGTGGTCAATCTCCGGTTGCCAAAGTACCCAACACCTACTTGAGATCCACCGATGTGGAGTTCACCTTCCACGCCCACCGGTACCGGCCGCCCACAGTTGTCGAGTATGTAGGCCCATGCGTTCGGCACTGGGGACCCGATCGGTATTCGCTCGAGTGGGATGTCGCTCTCGACGGACAAATCCTTCCGCAGCACCCAAACGGTTGTTTCCGTCGGTCCGTAGGTGTTGTGAAGGCGCACCTTGGGAGGACGGAGGGAGTAGAACGTTTGGACTGCGTCTGCGCGAACCTGCTCTCCTCCAATCGCGACGTGCTCCAGCGTCGGGGGAAACGAGAGCCCGGCTTGATCGATCTCGTCGATGATGGTGTGGAACAGGCTCGTCGGAATACCCATGTGTGAGATCTCGGCGGCGGCACACCAACCGAGGAAGTGTTCCGCCGAGCCGAGGGTCTGGCGATCGTAGAGCACTGCGGTCGCGCCGCTTACGAGGGGTCCGAGGAGGCCGGTCACGAAGCCGTCGAACGCGATGGAATACATCTGCAACACGCGGCTGCCCGGACCGTAGCGACAGTAGGTCTGATTCTCGAGAACGGCAGCAACGTTGGCCTGGGTGATCACGACACCTTTCGGTGCTCCGGTCGAGCCGGAGGTGAAGCAGACGTACGCGACGTCATCCGGTTCAATCTGGATCTCCGTGCTGTCCTCGACGGGCCCTGCGAGGTCTTCAAAAGCCACTGTCGGGACACCAAGATGTGGAAGGTCTGGTACCAGCCTGCGATGCGTGACCACGGCGATCGGTTCGGTCTCCTCCGCGATGCCCGCGAGCCACGATGCCGAGACCGAGGGATCGGCCGGCACATACGCCGCTCCCGACCTCAAGGCGCCGAGCACTGCAATCGCAGCCTCGAGACCCGGCTCCAGAAAGAGCACGATTCGGGCTCCCCTGCGTGCACCGAGCTCGCGAATCCGTTCGGCGAAGCCGTCGGCCTCTTGCGACAGCTGCCGGTAGGAGAGCGCCGTCGTTCCATCGTCGAACGCGATACGTTCGGGGTCCGCAGCAGTTCGGGCGCTGAGACGATCGGACACAAGATGCGGACTACCGATGTGGTTCGGCTGGTTGAACTCGGTGGTTACGTGCTGCCGTTCTTCATCCGTGAGAAGTTCCAGATCCCAAATCGATACCTCAGGTGCTTCGACCGCGGACGAGATCAGCGTGTGGAGATGGCCAGACCACCGTTCGATCGTCTCCGCGCTGAACACCTCCGGGTCATAACTCATGTACACCCGCATGTTCGGCCCCAGGTCACGACCTTCGATCGTCAGAGCTGCGGCTGCCGGCATCTCGAGTTCGAAGGTGTCCCATGAAAGCCCCGCGGACGGAACAGCAGGGAGGGATGGGAAGCTCCGCATCTGCACCAACAGCTTGAAAGGGACCTGGTGGCTGCCGGAGCGGAGGTGTTCCGACACGATTCGAGAGAACGGTGCCCGCTGGTTCGCGAGTCCACCCAGAACCTCACTACGCGCAGCCGAAACGGCACCGGCGAATGTCACATCATCTGAAAGCTGGGCTCGCAGCAGCATCATGTTGATGAAACATCCAATGAGACGGTCGACGTCGGGTTCGGATCTGCCGGCTGTCGCAACCGCAACGAGAAAGTCCTGCTGTTGCGACAACCGTGCAGCGAGGACCTGGGATGCGGCCAACAGCATCATGAACGGCGTTGCTTCCAGGGATCGGCCAAGTTCCGCGAACTTGGTCATCAGTTCGGGTTCAAGCTCGAATGTGACGGGGAGGGGTGTCGTGCGGGTCGGCGCAGGACGCTCGACCGGGAGTTCGAGCTCGCCTTCGATGCCGTCGAGTCGGCTCCGCCAATACTGCAGCTGACTCTCAACCTCGTCGTGGTCCTCGCGCCCGCGCTCCCACGCGGCAAAATCGGCAACGCCAAACCTCAGCGGCGCCTCCGGTTCACACGGTATGCCGAGCGCAGTGGCGTAGCCGTACTGCAACTCCCACCGGAGCACGCCAGCAGACCAGCCGTCGAAGACGAGATGGTGCATCGCGAAGACAAGGAGGTGATCGTCGATGTCGAGCCGGATGATGTGCGGTCGAAACGGCGGCTCGTGCTCGACGTTGAAGGGACCCATCGCGAGTGATCGGGCAAACTCCCGTGCGTGTTCAAGTCTTGCGCCGGCGTCGATACTCGAGAGATCGTGGCGTTCGATCTCAGCCACATTGTCCGTCACCACCTGAACCGGGGCTGCGTCCTCCGCCGGAAACACGGTTCGCAGCACGCCGTGACGCTCTTGAAGCCTGCGGACTGCAGCCGAGATCGCATCGAGATCGATGGGTCCCAGCAGGCGAAATGCGGCGGGGCGGGGCTCAGATGTGCTGCCCCTCTCCGCGGCGAGAATCGCGTTGTACCACAACCCCTCCTGAAAGCGCGTCACGGGCGCCGGCGCACCCGGATCCTGCCTTCGCTCAACGGACGTCCTGCGGCTTCGGCTGCGCTCAAGGGCTTGCCGAATCCGATCCTCCCGGGTCGCTGAATCATCACCCACCCGGCGCGTCACCTTCCAGCAGCATCTCCTCGATCAGGACTGCCTGTTCGGCGATAGTGGCACGGTCGGACAAGTCGAGCATCGTCAGTTCAATGCCCATCTCCTCCCGGATCAGTCCCAGCAATCGAGTTGCCAGCAGCGAATCCCCACCGACATCGAGGAATCGATCGTGGACCGACGTGTCGTCCAGACCGAGGACTTGCTTCCACAGCTCTGCAAGCAGAATCTCAATCGTGGTGGAAGGAGGAGTGAACGGCTGCACGGCCTCGGTTCCTTCGAGCTCCGAGATCCCGAGCCGCTCGGCAAAACCGATTCGCTGGAGTTTCCCCGTTGGCCCCTTGGGGATCTCATCGAGAAACACGATCCGACGAGGCACCTTCGCATCCGAGAGCCGCAACTCTGCAAACCGTCGAATGTCGCGCTCGGAGACCTCACCCGCCGCGGGATCGAGCACCACCGCCGCCGCCACCTGCTCTCCCAGACGACGGTCTGGTACCGCAAAAGCCAGCACCTGCATCACGGATGGATGGTCGAGCAGGGCCTCATCGATCTCTCTGGGGGAGATGGTCTCTCCGCCTCGGTTGATGATCTCCTTCTTTCGACCCGAGATGGTGACATACCCCTCCTCGTCTATCCACCCGAGGTCTCCCGTCCTGAACCACCCGTCCTCAAACGCTTCCGCATTCGCTGCCGGATTGGCAGCGTATCCGTCCATGACGTTTGGTCCAGATATGACGATCTCGCCCTCCTCGCCGGATGGCAGAATCTCCCCAGACTCACTCATGATCGCGACCTGCGGTCCAGCGGCGGGACCGACGGTTCCGGGCTTGCGGACTCCCGGCGGCAACGGATTCGACGCCATTTGGTGCGCCGCCTCCGTCATGCCGTATGCCTCAATCACCGGGACACCAAGCGCTTCCTCTAGGTTCTGCATGAGCTGTGGCGCAAGCGACGACGACGAAGACCGAGCGAATCGAAGACTCGTTGGAGGGACGGGACCCTCTCGAGAGGCTCTCTCCACGACCGCATGGTGAATCGTCGGCACGGCGGTGTACCAAGTCGGTCGAGACTTGTCGAGCCAGCCGAAGAACTCCGGCGCCAGGAAACCGGGTGTGCATACGACGCTCGCACCGGCGTGCAGCGAAGCCAGCACTGCGGCAACAAGACCATGGATATGGAACAGCGGCATCACGTTGAGACAGCGGTCCTCAGGCGTGAGCCGAAGCGTGTCGGCAATGTGTGTCGCCGATGCGGCCAGGTTCCGGTGCGTGAGCGGGACCATCTTCGGCCGCGAGGTTGTGCCGGAGGTGTGGAGGATCAGCGCCACGTCGTCCAAACCGGACGGCTCGTCGAGATGCGCCTGTGCGTCGATCTGGAACACACCGGCACCCTCAGCAGGCATGGGCTCCGGCCGAATGATCGTGATGCCCCTCGCCTTCGCCACGTTCTCCGCGGCTCCGGAACCGCCGTCGGGAACGATGATTGCCTTCATGGTGAGGTCGTCCATGTAGAACTCGAACTCGGCTTCGCGGTAGGTGGGGTTGAGCGGCGCAGCCGTCGCGGCATTCGCCACACTCAGGAAAGATGTGGCCGCCAACGGGCCGTTCTGCGTGACGATACCGACGACGTCATTTCGCCCGATCCCGGCAGCCCGCAACCCACCACCAACGGAGTTCATGAGACCGGCGAGGCCCGCGTAGGTCAGCGGGCGACCGTCCAGTGATGCAATCGCTACCGATTCGGGCCGGGACGACGCCATCCGTCCAAGCCGCTCCATTCCAACCTCTTGTGCCACGGAAGCCCTCCGTCGTGCCCTACCGAGCAACTATATCGTCGCCTGGCAACCACAGCCAGTGGTTTCTCACCCACAGAACGTGGTTGCAAACGTCTGGTCTTGTGATACCGTACATGTGGGCTTAGGAGCGAAGAAGGGGGCTATCTGATGGTCGACACTACTCACCGTCGCGTGCTAGCTGAAGAACTTCAATCACGCGCGATCATTCCATTCGCCGGTATCTATGACGTCTTCTCGGCGAGCATCGCCGCCAGACACTACGACGCACTGTTCGTCAGCGGCTTCGGATTCGCCGCGAGCTACTACGGCATGCCGGACATCGGTTTTGGCACGTGGACGGACGTCACGGCGTTTGTCCAGAGACTCAGACACATCCTCCCCGACCACTTCCTGCTCGTTGATATCGACGATGGGTTCTGTGACATCGAAGTGGCTGCGCACACGGTACGCGTCCTCGAGACCGCTGGTGCCTCCGCCGTAGTGTTGGAGGACCAACGAAGGCCGCGCAAGTGTGGGCACTTCGACGGCAAGCAGATCCTCGATCTCGACGACTACCTCGAGAAGCTCGATCAGGTTCTCGCCGCCCGTCGCGACCTGCTCGTGGTCGCAAGGACGGATTCGAGCGACCGCGACGACATCCTCCGACGAGTGAAGGCGTTCTCCGATGCAGGAGCGGACGCCGTGCTTGTGGACGGTATCACGGACCTTTCGTTGGTCAACGAAGTGAGCGCACTGGTGGACGTGCCGCTTGCGTTCAACCAGATTGCCGGCGGGAAGTCACCAGCGGTCACGCTCACCGAGCTCGCTGATCGGGGAGTCTCAATCGCGATCTACTCAACACCGGCCCTGTTTGCGGCGCAATCCGCCATTGAAGCGGCGATGGTGGGCCTCGAGGCAGCGGACGGGCGGCTGCTCCAGCCGACCGAAGGGGGGATCGGCGTAGCCGACTGCAACGCACTCCTCACTGAGAATCTCGAAGGAGCAAGTCGCGTCCGTCAGCCCCGGGACAACGGCGATGGCCGTCTGCGGGCGGCGATCTGATCCAAACCCTTCACCACGAGGTGTCGGGCGTCTCAGCCCAAGGTCGTCTCGTGTGTGCAATGAGACGAAGGTCGCGATCGACCGCAAAGTGGTTCATCTCGAGGTTCCCAATGTCGAGCGCCAGGCACTCGTAGGTGTCCATTCCGAGCAACGTTCCGTGAAGCTGCTGGAGGAACGTCTGGTGCGAGAAGATGAGCATTGCTCGACCATGGTGCTCTTCGAGAATGTCCTTCAGGAATAGTTCTGCCCGGGCTCGAAGGGCGGGAAAGGACTCTCCCAGCGGCGGATTGAGCGAATGGTCGTACCTGCCGACTTTGACGTACCGAACTCGCGGCCGGAGCGTGCCAATCAGTTCGGGCCGCAAGCCCTGCATCTCGCCGTAGTCCCGCTCGACACATCCCGGCCGGATGAGAATATCTGATTCGGGCAGTCCGGTCACCAAACGTGTGGTTTCCAGTGCTCGCGACAGCGGGGACGAGATCACCACATCGTGTTCATTCAAACGAAGCTCGGATCCGAGTCTTCGGGATTCCATGACCCCGGCATCCGAGAGTGGAATGTCCAGCCGGCCTGCGATCTTGTGCTCCTCACCAAACGCTGTGGCGGCATGTCGTACCGTGGTGACACTCGTTGCCACGGCGGACTCGGCATCGGCCGACCCAGTCATCGCAACGACACAGTTCGGTTGTTCTCGGCCGAGTAGCGAAGCAACCGGTTGACCTTCTGAATGGTCTCGAAGTCCGACAGCAGGCCAAGCTTCGCGTACTCAGAGCCGAACGCCCGGCAGAGGTCGGCGAGCCAGGGAACATCTGTTTCGACGGACCGATGTGAAGGGATCGGCGAAATGCCACTATCGACCGCCGCTGCCACAGCATCGACGGCATCCGTCACGGTCCCCGCCTGGTTGGGCTTGATCAGGACAGCGCCAATCATGTTCTGTTCAGAAGCGTTTCGAATTTTGGATGCGTCGGTGCTGCAGAGGTTGTCGCCGACGATCGTTGAGCCGCGTGCCTGCTCATGAAGACGGATCCACGCCCCGAAGTCATCCTCGGCGAACGGGTCCTCGATGAGCGCCATTGGGTAGTCGCTTGACAGTTCGAGCCAGTACTCAACAAACTCGTCCCTATTGAAAACGCGTCCGTCGGTCCGCGAGAAACGATAGAGGCCGTCACTCTCGAAGTCGTTGGCCGACGCATCGATCATTAGGTCGAATTCGTTCTCCAACCCAAGACGCTCCAGGACGCCGAGGAGCAACTCAATCCATGCGCGATTGTCCGATCTTGGAGCCGCGTGCACCGGAGAGCCGTCGTTGTCGACAACGCTCATGCTGCCCAACTCGCGCAGCACCTGTTGTTGGATCTCTCGGAACGGTGGGAGGTAGTCCTTCAGCTGAGAGGATCTCGGCACAAGCAGATACTCCGGAAAGTCACTCAGAATCGGATTTGTTCGCGCGTGTGCACCCCCGTTGAGGACGTTGAGGAGAAGGGTCGGAAGACCAGGAGTAGCGGGTCCATCGAGACCAGCGATGCTCCGCAGCATCACATACGGCGGTACCTCACGGGTGCGAGCCGATGCGTTCAAGTAGGCGACTGAGATGCCGAGGGCGGTGTCCGGCCCGAGATCGTCCAGGTGTTCCCGAAGGACCTTGTCAACAGAGCGCTGGTCGGACGCCCTCCGAAGATCGCCGCTCTCGCCGACGAGCGAGTTGATCACGTCCTCCGGCAAGGTCCTGAGAGGCGGTCGTTCTGCCCGGCTCCGGGTCTCGCCCTCCGGCGCTGAGCCGCGCCCGCTCACGCCGTTGTCGAGCGTGACCAGGAACTCCGAAGTGGGTTGAGCACGCGAGTTCAGGACTGTGTGTGCCGAGATCTCTTCAATGTTCATAGGTCCACAAAAGTCGTGCCGCTCTCGTCGAATTCCGGGCCTTGGATTCCGGTTCCGGCATTCTCTCCTGTTCCACATGGCTATCGGTTGAATGGGAGGTGCACCTGAGCGATGGACAGGTCCCACGTCCATGCGACAGAACCGCAGACCGCCGGTCGAAACCGAGCGTGACGGAAAGCAAGGGGCTCGCCTCGCGCGAAGCCGGTCACACCCTGCTCGAATCAAACCGCGGCGAAGGCCTACCGGCCCCTTGCTAGAGGATCTGGCTCAAGAAGAGCTTCGTGCGGTCCTCGGAGGGGCTCTCGAAGAAGTGCTCAGGTGTTCCGACTTCGACGATCTCCCCGTCGGCCATGAACACAACCCGGTCGGCCACTTCACGGGCGAAGCCCATCTCGTGTGTCACCACGATCATTGTCATGCCCGATTGGGCCAACTCTTTCATCGTGTCCAGCACTTCTTTGATCATCTCCGGATCGAGGGCCGACGTCGGCTCGTCGAACAGCATCGCCTTCGGATTCATGGCCAATGACCGGGCTATGGCAACACGCTGCTGCTGCCCGCCCGACAGCTGACCCGGATACTTGTACGCCTGCTCGGGGATCTGGACCTTGTCGAGCAATTCCAGACCCAACTCCTCCGCTTCTGTCTTGGGGAGGTTCCGAACCTGCCTTGGGCCGAGAGTGATGTTGTCGAGCACGGTGAGATGGGGAAAGAGGTTGAACTGCTGGAAGACCATCCCGGTCTCTTTGCGGACCTCCTGAATGTTCTTGATGTCGTCGGACAAGACGATGCCGTCGACTGTGATGGTTCCCGCGTCGTGGACCTCGAGGCGGTTGATGCAGCGGATCATCGTGGACTTGCCGGAGCCCGAAGGACCGATCACCACCACAACTTCCTGCTTCCCGATGGTGATGTTGATGTTCTTCAGCGCCTGGAAGTCGCCAAAGAACTTGTCCACGCCGAGAAGCTCGATCATGGGTTCGCCGGTACCGGCCATCTGCGTCGCATCAGCAAAGACACCTTGATCCGTCATCGCGTACCTACCCCTAGCTTCTTTTCAAGCCGTCGACTCTCTCGTGACATAACAAACGAACCAACCCAGAAGTACAACGCGGCGAACGGCAACACCACCGCTTCGAGACCCTGGGCGAAGAACTCAGGCTGCGCCGTGGAGATCTGAACGGCTCGCAGCAAATCGAGAAGACCAACGATGAACACGAGCGTCGTGTCCTTGAACAGGCTGATGAACTGGCCGACCATTGCCGGGATCACGTTCCGCAGTGCCTGCGGCAAGACAACCAGGCGCATCGTCTTCCACGGACTCAACCCAACCGACTGGGCCGCCTCGACTTGCCCTTTCGGCACCGACTGCAGCCCGCCTCGCACCACCTCGGCGATGTACGCAGACTGGAAAAGGGTGATGGCAATCAGCAGCCTGAGGAACAAGCTGAATTGGAAGTCACCCGGGATCAGGAAGCCCAGGGCGAACGCCCCCATCAGCAGAAGGGTGATCATCGGCACGCCGCGGAGGAACTCGATGTACGTGACCGAAAGGACCCGAACCGCGGGCAGCGTCGAACGGCGCCCGAGCGCCAGCATGAGGCCGAGCGGGAACGCCAGGCTGATACCCGCGACGGTGATGACGATGTTGACGAAGAAGCCCTGCCACAGGTCCCATCCAACGCCGCCGAATGCGACCAAAACGGCGTAGAACCCAACAAGGCCCGCCACGAGGATGAGCCACGAACGGCGGATGAGCCACGTCGGCATCATGCCGCCCAGCCAGTATGCGGCGAGGCCAATTGCCGCAGCCACAAGAGTCAGCAGCGTCGGCGTGATCGTCTCGGTGAAGCTCAGCGTGAAGAGAATCAGGGCTGCAATCGGCCAGAACCGCCGGACGACGTCGGTCCAATCCGACCGCTCGAAATCGAGGCCCGCCTCGGTCGCCTTCATTTGGGCGTTCCGCACGGTAGCCCTTGCGAAGAATGCGACCGTGGCGGTCGCGACGTAGATGGCTCCCCAGAGGCGCCCGAGCTGCTCGGACGGGAAGCGTCCCGCCATATACAGTCGCAGGTTCACGCGAATGATCTCGGTGTCAACTCCGATCAAGTACTTGATCAACGCGTAGATGACCCAGAGGATGAGTGCACCAAATACGACCGTGAGCACGCTGTTGTACCAGTTGGAAAACAGGTTCTTCTTCATCCACACGCCCGGTGGGGTGCGCCGATGAATCGGTGGCGCCGAAACTCTCTCTGCGGGAGACGTGGTGGTGGCGTCCATCAGTTGCCCACCAACTGGAGGCGACGGTTGAGGATGTTGACGAAGAGCGAGATGGTCAGCGAGAAGATCAAGTACGCACCCATCAGCAGGAGGATCAGTTGCGGCGCCGGGTATCCGTTCCCGATCGTCTGGAAGGTGATGAGCGTGATCTCGGCGTAGCCGATGGCGATCGCGAGCGACGTGTTCTTGGCGAAGTTGAGGTATTGGTTGATGATCGGCGGAAGAGCGATGCGGAATGCCTGCGGAAGGATCACGTATCTCAGCCGCTGAAAGCCGCTGAGAGCGATGGCATTCGCGGCCTCGGTCTGACCCTTCGGAACAGCCTGAATCGAACCTCGCACGATTTCTGCGACATGACTCGCCGTATACATGACCAGCGCAATAAGGACCGCGAAGTAGGCGCCGAGGCCGCCAAATCCGCCGGTGATGACGCGGCCGTCGAGAACGGGGAACGAGATGGCGACGGGCCGGCCGGTGATGAAGTAGCCGATGATGACGATGACGGCGAAGACACCAAGGCCCCACAGCGCTCGGTGGGAATGCTGCCCCGTCTGCTCGGAGTAGCGCGTTCTCCACACAGCGACGATCGCGGCAGCGGCCAGTGCAATCACGGCAATGATGAGGAGAGCGCCCGCACCGGCGGACGCTACAACCCATGGACCGGTGATCTTCAAATTGCTGATGACGAACCAGTCGAGCGGTGTCGCGGGATCGCGAGGTGGCGGCAATTGGAGGATGACCGCGTTGAAGACGAACAGGATGATCAGCAGCGGGGGGATGTTCCGGAGGGTCTCCACATACACCATCGCCGCTTTCGCCACGAGCCAGTTGGTGGAGAGGCGGGCAACGCCGATCAGCGTGCCCAGAATCGTCAGGAACGGGATTCCCACAATGACCAGGAGGAAAGTGTTCTTGATACCGGCAACGAGTGCCCTCCAAACCGGTGAGGCCGGATCGAAGTCGCTATCGGCGATGGTCACACCGGTGGGCTGGGACAGGAAACTGAAGTCGGTCGGCAGGTTCTTCGCAATCAACTCGTTGCGCAGGTTGTTGCCGAGATACAGGAAAGCGCCAACAACAACGACCACCGCCAGGATCTGCAGTGCCACCCGAATGACGCGGATATTGCGCCAGAAGGGCGGTCGCTTCACTTTGGAGGTGTCGGTCGCTGTCACAGGGCTCCGTTTGTGAGGGGAAGGGGGGCCGGGCCGTCAAGCCCGACCCCCTCTTCATCCGGTTGGTCTACCGGTAAGGCGGTGAGTACAGGAGACCGCCGTCCGTCCATAGGGCGTTGACCCCACGTGACAGACCGAGTGCCGTGTCCGGCCCGACGTTGCGATCGAAGATCTCTCCGTAGTTGCCGACCTGAGCGATCACCTGGGCCGCGAAGTCAGTAGGCAGTCCGAGTCCCGGATCGAACGTGGTTGTGCCGTCATCGGTCTCGACCTCGAGGCCGAGGAAGCGACGAATACCCGCGTCGTCACCGTCGTAGCTCGCGACATTCGCAGACGTCAGATCCCACTCTTCGCCCGTGATCGTTGACAACACGACCCAGTTCACCACCTGCGCCCACTGCGTGTCGCCATCGGCGACCACCGGGCCAAGCGGCTCCTTCGAGAAGGTCTCGTCGAGGATCACGAGTGCCTCGGGTCCGCCTTCACTGTCCGGGAAGTTCGAACGCACACCGGCAAGCTGTGACTTGTCGGACGTCCAACCATCACACTGCCCGGCCACAAACGCGGCCTGGAGCTGATCATTGGCATCAAACGTGAGCGGCGTGTACGGCGTGCTGCCGAACCGTGCCGCCAAGTTGAGTTCGGTCGTCGTGCCGGAAAGCACACACACCGAAAGGTTCGCCATGTCGTCGATGCTGGTGATACCGCTGTCGGCGTACACCATCATGCCCTGGCCGTCGTAGAACGTTGTGGTCAGGAATGTGGCACCTTCACGACCATCGCGGCTCGACGTGAACGTCGTATTGCGGATCAACACGTCGATCTCACCCGACTGGAGCGCTGTGAAGCGCTGCTGCGCCGTCAACGGACGGTACGTGACCGCCTCGGCATCGCCGAGCACCGCAGCGGCAACTGCACGGCAATAGTCGACATCGAAGCCGGAGAAGTTGCCGTCAGCATCGGTGAACCCGAAGCCGGGCACTGCGTCGTTGACGCCGCAGTTGAGCGTGCCCCGATCCTGCACCGCTTGCAGCAGCGACCCGCTTGCAGCGGCGGCAGCAGCCGTGGTGGTTGTCTCGTCTCCGCCGCTGTCGGCAGCCGTTGTTGTGGTGTCATCGCTGCTGCTATCGCACGCCGCGAGCACCAGCCCGAGTGCGAATAGCAGGATTGCTAGCCGTTTCACAGTTGTTTCCTCCTACAGATTGGCGGCCGGGGATGGACGCTCCTCGCCCGTGCTTTGGGCGTGGAATACCGGCCGTTCTCCTGCCACGGTAGACAGCGGCACACGGCGCGATCAACTGAAACCGCGATGACGGGCCTTTTGGCCGCTTGACGGGAAGACGAAAATGCTGCGACGGAAGGGGCGTGTTGGTTGGCGAGGAATGCTCAGACGTCGATGCCGCGGCCGGAGATACCCACGTTGCGCCGCCGGTACTCGCGAGGTTCGCGTGCGACGGTCCACGACCGCCGCGCCCTTCCCTTCCGCGTGCCCGCGTTTCCCGAACTTGCCGATGGAGTCGGCGCCGTCACAGGATGACGCCCATCTCTCCCGGGCGTCTGTCTTCGAAAATGGACTGGGCCCCGGCTGGCACCGGGGCCCAGTTGTTGTGGAGGTTGGGAGGGATCACACCCCCACAAGCACCTTCTCCTCCGGCTCGTCGAGCACATCCGCGGGACGATCGGTCGCCGACCGATGACCCCTCGGCCGTGGCGTCGCAGCTACGAGCATGCTCGGCAGTACCACAAGCGCCACGATCAGAGCCAGTCCGATCATCACTGACGTGAGCACCCCGAAGGTGGCGAAGATCGGATTCGGCGCGAACGCCATCACCGCGAATCCGAGGACAGACGTCAGCGCCGACAGGACCAACGCTCCCCCCGTGCCTTCGCCGGCGCGCCGCACCGCACTCAAGCGGTCGGGTTGCTGCAAGAGTTCCTCTCGATACCGCGCCGTAAAGTGCGTCGAGAAGTCGATTCCCACGCCCACAGCAATGGCGGCGATCGTCGCCGTGACAACGTTCACCGTGTAACCGGCAACGCTCATGAACGCGTACACGCCGGTCACTACGAAGGCGATCGGTATCACCGAGATCAGGGCATACCGGAACGAACGCAGGAGCAGTGATGCCAGGATGAGGGTGAGGAGCACCGCGAGGGGCAAGGACACGACCATCGACTGCGTGAAGGCAGCAAGGCCGTGATAGCTCGTCAGCACCTCACCGGAGACACTCGCATTGAGACCCGGAACCGTCTGCTCAATCGACAGCGCTGCTGCATCGAGCGCTTCCTCGACCGGCACGATCACCTGTCCGTCGGTGAAGCTGCCGACCATCACGGTGATGGCCGTTGCCTGAGCCGCCCCCCCGTCGTCGGAGATGACACCTGAGACCTCGTCCGGTGCGAGCGCTACACCGCCATCTGGAGTGGGGACACCGAAGGCGGCGATGTAGTCGTACACCGCTCTGATTGCTCCCGGCGAATCCGGATAACCATCAGCGTTGGCGTCGGAGAGGGTTGCACCGCCCTCCGCGATGGTCTCTGCGGCCTCAGGTGCGGCAAGCGTCATCCTCACGAGGTCACCGGCGTGCAGGTTCACGATGAGTTCGTCGCCGCCATTCCTGCCGAAGTCGGCGGTCGAGGCATCGAGCATGTCGACGGCTCCGTCGAGTGCTGCCAAAGCTTCAGGAGAGGTGAGATCACCCTCGACGAGAACGAAGCTCGATCCTTGCCCACTCGATGGGAAGTGTTCGCCTGCGCGATCCACCGACGTGGCGAAGTCGCTGTCGCTCGACAAGAAGTCGGTGATCTCGAACCCTGACTTGACCTGGAGAGCGGCCATCAATGCAATGGCGCCGAAGACGAGGGCGACCGGGATCGTGACCCATCGCCATCTTGCGAGGAACCACACGAACGTACCCGCCGCCGGGAGCCCGTGGGCTGCCCCGAGCTGTTGGTCCTGGATCGTTCGTCCCGCTCGCGCCGCACGATTGTTCCGAAGGCGGGTGAGCACAGCGGGTCCGACAATCAGAACAAGGAGTACGACGACCAGCGCCCCAATGCCCGTCGCCGTCATCACTGCTGCCAACGCGACGGCGAGCCCTCCGACAACAGCAACGAGAGCGAGGGCAGCTCCGTAGAAGACGCGAGACGCCCCCTTGACCGGGTTTGGTCCCACGAACTGTTCGATGCCAATGAGCATCCGCGGAGCAACCTGTCCAAGGATCACGTAGGACCACCCCAAGGCGATCGCTGCTCCAACACCGAACTGGAGAATCGCCTCAGTTCCAGAGGAGACGTTCGACAGGAAGGCCGCTATCGAAGATGCCGCCGCCAGGAGCAGCGCAGTGAAGACGGCCGCCATGCCCGCCGGATAGGCACGCGAGGCAGACATCCCCTCTTCAGCTTGCATCTCGCGAACTCGTCCGATGCCGTGAATGAAGAAGTCGACACCGAAGCTGATCGTCGCTATCGGCACAACAAAGGCGAGGAGCATCGAGCCCATCTTGAGTCCGAGCAGCGCCGACGTCCCGTAGTAGGCGATCGTGGTCGCGGCAAGTCCGGCAGCGACGATCACCGCGGACCAGTACGAGCGATGAACGACGGCTATCAGCGCGATGATCAATGCGACGGCGAGGAAGATGAATGGCGCCGAATTGGTGGCGCCTTCGGAGAAGGCGAGTTCCGCGTCGATGGCGATACCAACAGAACGTGTGTGCACGGACTCTTCTTGAAACATCGCCTGGACGTCTCGAAGCCAACTCTCTGCAGCGGGGTTGTCCGCAAACGTAGCGGTGTCGTAGACAACCTGCGTCGTGAAGGCAGGGGCCGCCCATACACCTCCGGCCGGACCTTCGATGTACGTCGCCTGCTCCGACAGGGTGTGCCGCAGGTCGGAAAACGGTGAACCGTCGGCGAGGACCGTCGCGAGGGCGGCTTTCACGTCGGCGTCCGTCGCTCCACCGAGTCCTCCCGGGATGGTGCTGTCGACGATATCGACGATCGAGAGGACGCCCGGAATCGTGGTTCCGGTATCCGGGTCGTAGCGGTTCAGGAGATGGTCTTGATTGCTCGCCGCCGAACGCACACGGTCGGAAGCGGCGATCCCCTCTCTGAAGGCGTCTGCGGTGAGGACATCCCCTCCGTTGGGCGCGTCAACGAGGAACGAGGCCTGCGCGATCGTTGAGTCGGACCGGAGTGTCTCCTCGGCCCGTTCGTAGATCGTGAAGATCTCCGCTTCCGGATCAAAGCTCGGTTCGCTCGTGTCGGCGGCCAGCACCCCGGCTGTGCCGACAGCGATGATGCCGAGAACGAGAGCAACCGCGACGATCGCGGCGTGGCGATTGACCCAGTCGTACGTCCGGTAGATGCGTGAGTTCTCCATGTCTTCCCTCCCGAGGCTTCGAACCACGATTCCGTGTGTCGAGAGTGATCGTGCGCGAGAAGACAGATCTCGCCTATTGGGTATGACCCCGCTTCAGCCCTGAGCGGTCAGGGTCAAAGTCGGGGATGACCCCGGGCGAACGGTCCGGGACTACCCGGGAGTGAGCAGCCGGCCGGCAATGGAGGCCGCCGTGCGGCCGGAGCCCAAGGCGGTGCTCATCCCACCACCTCCTACCCAGGCACCAGCAAGGAGGAGATTCGGGATCGGCGTCTTGGGGCTGCGACGATTGAGAAGGTTCTCCACCGTCTGCTGCCGACCGTAGATACTCCCCTCGGGGCTGAGACCGTATCTCACGTTCGTGAGCGGTGTAGCGACCTCTTTGACAACGATCGATTCGCGCAACCCGGGAATCAAGCGTCCGGCGCGGTTGATCAACCGATCCGCAGCCTCGTTCTTGATCTTGACGTACGCCGGATTCTCGGAGTAGTCGTTCAGGTCGCCGCCCGTCCCCCACACGTTCCGATAGTCCCATGGAGCGAGCGACATCATCGCGATGACGCTGTGGCCTTCCGGAGCACAGCCGGGGTCGGCGCCCGTGTAGTTGGCGATCACCATCCCCGTCTTTGAGAAATCACCCGCAAGCATCGCCCGATAGTCCGCATCAGTGTCGTAGCCGTCTGATAGGAAGAACTCATGATGGGGCCATCCCCCTTCGGCAAGGTCACGATCAACGCCGAGATACACCACCAGGTTCGACAAGGCGGGGACGTCCCGTTCGACACTCGACAGGAACGGCTCGTCAAAGTAGCCGTTCCCGACCATCTCCACCGTCGCCATCGGGCTGGCGTTCGATACGAACACTTCGGCCTCAACGCGGAGGCCACGCTCAGTCTCGACGGCAACCGCGCGCCCTTCTTCGATCTCGATCCGCGTCACCCGGTTCCTGAAGCGAACGCTGCCTCCACGCTGAACGATCCCCTCGACAATGGCCCGGCTCATCGCCTGGCTTCCGCCCTTTGGGTACCACGCACCGGTGGTGTGATAGCTGTGGAGAGCGAGACAGAAGAGTCCAGCAGAGACTCTCGACGGCGGAAGACCGAAGTAGCCCCAAAGGGTCGAGGCCACTGCCTGGAGTTGCGCGTCCTCGATATGGATTCCCATGAAGGTCTGCCAGTCCTGCGAGAACGCCTGCGCCATGTCTGGGTAGCGCTCCATCATCTCCATCGGGTTTGGTCGGCCGCCCGAAGCTCGCTCTTCTCCATACCGGGCGGTGTCAGACGCGACACGTCCGATCGCTGCGAACAGGCCGTCGATCCCCACCGACTCGGCGGGGAACGCCTCCTTCAGTTCGTGGACGTAGGGAGAAAGCCCTGCCGGCACCGTGATCTCGAGATCCGGAAAACGAGCGGTGTAGAACGGGTCGATCTCGGTGAACTCAACGCGGTCGAGCACACCGAGCTCGTCGAGCATTGGGCGGAGCCACCCCCCGCGGCCGACACCGTCAAGGGCGTGGAGCGCAACCTCAAACCGGAAACCCCGGCGCTTGAACTCGTGGGCATACCCACCCGGGACCGCGTGATGTTCCAACACGACGACGTTGTGGCCGGCGCGGGCGAGATAGCCGGCAGCGCCCAGACCACCGAGCCCGGCTCCGACCACGACAGCGTCGGCGCGGATCGTCTCGTCACTCGGCATCGGCGGCCGCTACCTCCTGATCATCCGCGTTTCCGCTTCCGTTCACGAAGGGCTCTCGGTCGACGACTTTTGCATAGAGGTAGGCCACGAGTTCCTTGATCGTTGCAACGATGGGTACCGCAAGGAGCGATCCGATCAACCCGGCGACGTTGAACCCGACGATGAGCGAAATCATGATGATCACCGGAGAGAGCCGAACGGCCCGGCCCATCACCTTCGGTGCGATGATGTTGGCCTGGGCCTGGACCACGACGACGTAGATCCCGGCCACAATCAGAGCGAAGATGAAGTTGTTCATATCCGGCCACGTCGTTGATCCGCCTACCAGCGCTGCCAGCACACCCGGGATGGCGGCGATGATCGGCCCAAACGTCGGGATCATGTTGAACAGCATCATGATCACACCCATCAGGAACGCTCCCTGCACCCCCACCAGAGCGAGCACGGCGAAGACCATGAGGCCGGTGATGAAGCTGTTGATCAACTGCCCGTAGATATAGCCACGCCAGATCGCCCCCGTCCGGTCGGCGAGCATCAGCCCATCTCGTTCGTAGCCGGGAGGCACGATCCGATGAATCCACCCGTACAGCTTCGAGCTGTCGGCATTCAGGTAGATCGCAATCATCAGGGTGATGAGCGCCGACATCACCATGGCGGTGACCAGGCCCGTCACCGTCCTGATCGAGTTGAAGGCGCCACCGAGCAGCGTCTGCAGCACTTCCGCGTCGATCTTGACGCCGCCGCTTCCGGTGCCATTGGCTGGAGTCTCGCTGAGCCAGTCGTTGATTGGCGTGGTGATCTCGGTCATGTCGACGCTGATCCCGAGGATCACCAGACCGTCGGCCCAATCAACAAACCACTCGGCCGTGTTCCTGATTGAGTCCTGCATGCCGTCGAGATTGATGCCGGCGAACGATTGGGTGACCCCGATCGCCAAGATCGCAATCAGTATCAGAGACATAACGAGGACGATGACATACCCGATGCCGATCGCGAGCCACCGCGGTAGGTGAAGGCGCCGATGCATATATCGCACCATCGGAGCGACAAGGAAGGCCACAATGCCTGCGACGGCGAGGATCGGCAGCGCGTCGCGAGACAGCCAGAAGATGATCGCTGCGAACACCACAAGACCGACGGCTACGGCAAGCTTCGTCGGCGCCGACCACTGCGGAGACGGCGGGAGCAGGCGAGGGTCGGTCACCTCTGCGGGTGTCGGGCTCGCTGTTCCTGCGGTCGCCTCGGTGGCGGATTCGTCGGCGATCGTTCCTCCAGGTTCTGTCGCCACAGCGTACCGCCTGTCCCGCGTACCCAGGGTTCACCACGTCCTATTTGGCGTCTCCAGCCCGCGGAACAGAAGATCCGCGTACCCAGGGTTCACCACGTCCTATTTGGCGTCTCCAGCCCGCGGAACAGAGGGAGTGGCCGACCGCGGTGCTCGACCCTCAACTGGCCCGACCGCCAGTCCGGTACGATTGCGCCCATGACCGCCTATCCCCCTCCCATCCCGCCCGACGACTACGAAGACCACCTCGGTATTTCGCGCCAATACATGCGGGACATCATCCTCGGTGTCAACGACGGACTCGTCTCAACCTTCCTCCTCGTTGCGGGCGTTGTCGGTGGGGGCCTCACAGCAACCCAGGTGCTCCTCACAGGGGTCGCCGGCGCGCTCGCCGGAATGATCTCCATGGGAGTCGGGGAGTACCTCGCGACGAAATCCCAGGAAGAGGTGTTCATAGCCGAAATGAAGCTCGAGGCCAGGCACCTCAAGGAGCATCGCTCCCACGAGCGAGACGAGCTCCGGCACATGTTCGGCGAGATGGGCCTCGAGGGGGACGACCTGGAGACGGTCGTTCACATCATCGACAAGAGCGACGATGCAATGATGGGTGTAATGGCCGGCCTCGAGTTCGGCGTCGTAGACACTGAGAGGCGTAATCCGTATCTTGCTGCCTTCGCTTCAGCGGGTCTCTTCCTCGCCGGTGCCCTCCCTTCCGTACTCCCATTCGCGTTCTTTGAGAACACCGGGACCGCGCTGCTCGTCGCAGCGATCTTCACGGGGATCGGTCTCCTCGCCGTCGGAGCGGCCAAGACCATCATGACGAAGACCAACCCCTTCGGCAGTGCATTCGAGAATCTCGGCATCGGATTCGCCGGCGGTGTATTGAGCTACTTGGTCGGTCTGGGGTTCGAGGCGTTGATGTCTTCCTGAGACCGAACCGGAACCACCACGATCCCGTCGAAGTCATCGTCGAAGATCCTCACCTCGGCACCGAAGTGCACACGAATCAGCTCAGGGTTGAGCACATCTCGCCCACGTCCCTCGGCCACCACCGATCCGCCGGAAAGCATCACCAACCGATCCGGGAACTGACCGGCGATCGTCAGGTCGTGCATCGCCGACAACACGGTGAGGTCCCGCTCGCGGCGGAGGCGGTCGACAAGCTCCAAAACGGCCTGCTGCTTCCCGATGTCCAGCGCCGTGGTCGGCTCGTCGAGCAGCAGGATCGGCGACTCCTGGGCGAGGGCGCGCGCAATCACGACCCGTTGCAGCTCTCCGCCCGACAGCGTCGTGACCTCGCGATCGACAAACTCGGAAAGGCTGAGCGCCTCGAGCACGCTCGCAACAACGTCGAGGTCGTGGCGTGAAGGCCCGGTCACCTCACCAAGATGCGGAGTTCTGCCGAGCACGACGTAGTCGACAACACGCATGCCGGGAGGAAGTACCGGATGCTGCGGAACCAAGGCAACGGAACGGGCCAGCTCGCGACGCTTCATCGCCAACAATTGCTTCCCGTTGATCTCAACCGTCCCTTCGAACGGAGCCGCCCCCGTGATCGCTCTCAGCAACGTCGTCTTCCCTGCACCGTTCGGACCGATGAGCCCAACCCATTCCCCTCTCTCTACCGCCAGTTCGACGGAGTCGAGGATCGTGGCGTCGTCGAACCGGACCCGGATATCAATGAGGGAAAGCGCCAGCGTCACGAGCCAAGCCCCCTCGATGAGCGGAGTACGGCGGCAAAGAAGGGAGCGCCGAAGAACGCGGTCACCACGCCGATCGGGATCTCGGCCGGAGCCGAAATCGTTCGGGCCAGGAGGTCGGCAAGTATCAGGAAGGCGGCGCCGAACACCACCGAGAGCGGCAGCACAATCCGATAGCTGGTGCCGAACACGATTCGGATCGTGTGCGGCACGATGATCCCCACGAACCCGATGAGGCCCGAGACGGCGACCACAGCGGCTGTGCCCAGTGTCGCCGCCAGGACGGTCACGAGCCGTACCCTCGTGGGATCGACACCAAGGGTGACCGCCTCGTCGTCGCCAACACTGAGCACGTCGAGCCGTCGTGCCCCGGCAAGTATCACAACCGTTGCGACAGCGACGTACGGAAGGACCATCCAGACCTCTGTCCACCCAACCGTCGACAGACGGCCAAGAATCCATCCGTAGACCTCGCGCAGAGTCTCTGCGTTCCGCTGCTGCAGGTACGTCTGGACAGCGGTCAAGAAAGCTGCCACTGCCACACCGGCAAGAATCAGGGTGACCGCCGTCCTTCCCGCGCGCACCGAGTATCCAATCGCGTACGTCGCAGCGACGCCTCCGATGCCGCCAAGGAATGCCAGCAGCGGAAGTGGCCCAAACGGCGTGGACGGAATCGATGGGCCGTAGGCGATCGCTATCGTCGCGCCAAGGCCGGCACCGGCAGCAACGCCCAGTAGATAGGGGTCGGCAAGCGGATTCCGGAACGATCCCTGATACGCACCGCCCGCCACCGCCAACGTCGCTCCGACCAATCCACCCAACACGATCCGGGGCATTCGCAGATCCCACAGAATCGCCTCTTCGCGGTCGGTGAGCCCAGAGTCCACATCAACGAACGGCAGTCGGTCGAACAGCGAGACGACGACCGACGACGGGTCCAGGTGAACGGCTCCCAACAGCGCTGCTACGAGAACCACCGCACTCAGGGCCGTGAGCGCCCCGACGAGCCACCACCAGTGGAGACGGCTCGGGCGAATCTCGTCGCCTGTCATCCGTCGTACTGACGGTCAACCGCGGCGGCGATGGAATCGAGAAGGGAAACGACTCTCGGGCCCCACCGTGAAGCGAGGTCATCGTCAAGTTCGGTTATTGCTCCCGTTCGAACGGCCGTCAATACGCCCCAGCCGGGCCGATGAGCGACTGCCCCGGCGTCCTGATCACAACACTTCGTATCGGCCAGGAAGATGAGCGACGGATCCTCCGCGAGGATGTGCTCAGGGGAGAGTTGCGGATAGCCGTAGCCGTCCGGATCGGCTCCGTCCGCGATGTTGCTGAGACCGACGAGGTCGTAGAGCGTCCCGACGAACGTCGCAGATGTCGCGGTGTAGAAATCGGGACTCAACTCGTGGTAGTAGGTCGCTCCGGCGCCATCGGTACCATCGGCGATTTCGGCGATGTCGGCCATCATCGACTCGACGAGCGCGGTCGCCTCTGCGGTATGACCGGTGGCAGCTCCGATCTGGCCCATCTGGGCGTACGCTTCATCAAGCGTCCAGGCCGCGGGGTGCAGGATCACAGGGATTCCCAGTGTCCCGAGACCGTCCACGACCTCACCGGGGTCGTACATCAGCACGACAAGGTCTGCCCCGTATCCGGCAATGGCCTCCAGGTTCGGATCGAAGCCCGTCAGGTCGGTGGTTGGGGCTTCGGTCGGGTAGTTCGACTGGTCGTCGACGGCGACCACCTGTTCCCCTGCGCCCACGGCAAACAGCACTTCCGTGGACGTCGGCGACAGCGACACGATGTGCTCGGGCTTCGACGGGATCGTCACCGATCCATTCGTGGTCTCGATCGTGACGGGGAAACCCACCGCTTCGCCCAGTGTGGTCGAGGAACTCGCAGTCGGCAGGATGGTTGATGTCGACGCTGATGCGGTGGTTGACACGAGCGCTTCCATCGTGGCCGGCGTATCAGCCGTTGCCGAGGAAGAACCGCATGCGGCTGCGACGAGCGCAACTGTGGCGACAACGGCAAGGATTCTCGTAGACAAGAAGATGCTCCTCTCACTGGAGGAGGCTTCATAGATGCGGCGTGACCCCTCCTCCGAAGGTGCGTCGCACACCGGCGAAAAGGCGTCCTGGCTCGTCCCCGAAGGGCTTCACAGTTGCGGGACAGCGCCGGATTCGCACCGGACTTCGCTTCACACTCGGCGCCCGGGCAAACCCGGGACCGGTAAGCGTAGCAAGGAGATGTCCACCCATCGCCACTCCCCTCGTCAGCGATGAGTACCGCGAGATCGCTACGCTCCGAGACTATGAAACCGGTACTCAATGTTGCTGTCTTGGCTGCTGCGACCGCCGTCGCTGTGGCGCTCGTGGTCACCAGGCGACCCAGCCGCCCCCCGACACCCGCGGGGTCCTGGCAACCGGTGGATCCAATCAGCCGATGAAGATCGCTCTCGATCACACGTCCGAAATCGGCATTCGGGCAGGTCGCCTTCTTCTGGGAGAGCCGGATCTCGACACACTCGGCATCGTTCGCCGAGACGTGAAGGATCGCGATCCGAGGCTCGTGCGCGTCGACCGTGTCGCTGGCTTCGATGCGGTCGTGACCGACGACCCCGAGTCGACCATCCTCGCGGAGGCGGTCGGGGCAGGAGTTCCATGTGTCCTCTGGGCCGACGACGACGCTTTCGCTGTCGAAACCGGCACGGTCCCAGTCCTCGCCGGCGCAAACCTAGTCACCGGCATCGGGCGAAGCCTCGCCGAGCGGGAGGCCGGGGTCGGCGGACCGTCGGCCGAAGTCATCTTCTCGTGGACCGAACCGGGAAAACCTCTGCGCAGTGGCGAACCTGTCACTTTTCCTGATCCAGTCGGCGCACGGTGGGGCGCTCGGCGACGCATGACGAACCGCAGCCTCGAGGTTGCGGTGCCCGTTCCCGACGAGTGGGCCGGCGTCATTGTGCAGACAACCACCGGTGGTGTGACACACACGCTCGGAATCGCCGATCTTGCAACCCACCTGGAAGCGATTGCTCTCGCGTCGGGCGCCGTGACGGCCGCATCGGGTGTCGTGTCATCCGGCACTCACCACCCCGAGGACTTTGCCGATGCCTACCTCCGCTCGGCGTTGCGCATGGGCCTCGACATGGCCTCATTCACATCGGCCACTTGAGTTCACGGTACTCGTAGAGGCTCACCCGCGGTTGAATTGCCACATGCGGGTGTTCGTCGTTCTCTTCAGCCTGGTCGCGTTCGTAGCGACCGCCTGCACCGGCGGAGGTGCAACGGAACCGTCTGCCACGTCGGCCGGATTCTCCACAACGACGGCTTCGGTCGATGAGTCGACCACGGAGCCGGCGTCCGACCGGACACCCGCGCCCGAGTTTCCCGACGGCCTTGATTGGCTGAACGTCGAGGAACCTCTCGATCTTGCCTCCCTCCGCGGCAAGATCGTCCTGCTGGACTTCTGGACGTACGGATGTATCAACTGCATCCACATCATCCCCGATCTGAAGCGCCTCGAAGCCGAGTTTCCCGACGAACTTGTCGTCATCGGCGTGCACTCCGCCAAGTTCGACAACGAGGGCAACACCAACAACATCCGCGAGGTCACACAACGCTACGACCTCCGCCATCCGGTGGTCAACGACGCCGCTTTCGAGATCTGGAATTCCTGGGGGGCGCGGGCCTGGCCGACGGTGGCTCTCATCGACCCGGAAGGCAACGCCGTCGGCATACACGCAGGCGAAGGGGTCTACCAGGTTGTCCAGCCGGTGATCGGGACGCTCCTCGATGAGTTCAGCGGCGCCGGTCAAATCGACCCGACACCGATCTCGCTTGTCCTCGAACGGGACCGCTCCCCGGATACTGTTCTCTCCTATCCGGGAAAGGTCTTCGCCGACCCGTCGTCCGACCGCTTGTTCATCGCCGACACAGGTCACCATCGGATCATCGCGGCAACCGACGACGGAGCGGTGACCGCAGTTTTTGGATCGGGGAGAGAAGGATTCGAGGACGGAAGCGGCACCGATGCGTCGTTCTCCTCCCCACAGGGTCTGCTTGCCGACGGTGAGACCCTCTACGTCGCCGACACCAACAACCACGCGGTGCGGAGCATCAACCTCGCCACGGGCAGCGTCACGACCCTGGCCGGAACGGGAGAACAAGGGTGGCCGCCCGTCGCCGGTCCCGTCAACGAAGTCGTTCTCAACTCCCCCTGGGCACTGGAGCTGGCCGGTGATGAGCTCTACGTTGCGAACGCGGGCACACATCAGATCTGGACCATCAACCTGACTTCGGACACGGCCGCGCCGTCAGTGGGCAGCGCCGCTGAGGGAACCGCAAACGGTCCCCTGCCGCTGGCAGAGCTCGCCCAGCCTTCGGGTCTCGCCATCGGCGCCGACGGAATACTCTATTTCGCCGACTCCGAATCCAGCTCGATCAGAAGTGCCGCCGTTGCAGAACCAGCCGGCGAGACCGCACTTGTCGCAGGCGGTGAAACGAACCTCTTCGAGTTTGGCGATCTCGACGGCATTGGATCTGACGCCCGGTTCCAGCATCCGCTCGGGATCGATGACTACGTCGGCACGCTGCTCGTTGCCGACACGTACAACTCGAAGATCAAGTCGGTGGATCCGGCAACCGGCCAGGTGACGACGCTGTTCGGCTCGGAACAGGGGTGGAGCGATGGTCTCGCCCCCCAGTTCTACGAACCGGGCGGGCTCTCCGTGGACGGCGAGCTCGTGTGGGTCGCCGACACGAACAACCACGTGATTCGGATGATCGACCTCACCACGAGCGTCACTACCACGCTGGTGCTTTCCGGCCTCGATGCCTTTGCTGCACCGCTCGATTCACGGGAGTTTCTCGGAACAGTGGTGACAGTGCCGACCGTTTCGGCCGGCGCGGGAGCCGCCGAACTCCTGCTCGACGTACGTCTCCCTGAGGGATACAAGGTGAACGGCGACGCCTCCTCATCCGTGACGTTGGCCGACGATGGCGGTGTGTCCTCGTTCCCGGGCGGAGAACGCGTCGACGTGACCGGTACGACGTTCCCGGTCTCGATCCCACTCGAGCTTCGCGAAGGTCTCGGAATGATCACCGCCGACCTGGCCCTTGTGTGGTGTCGGAAAGACGCCGAGGGCCTCTGCCTACTCGAACAGACTCGTTTCGAGATTCCGCTCGACGTGGCGGCGACGGGACCGTCAGCCTCGATTCGGCTACCCCTCGACCTCACCGCTCCCGAGGGGTAGCAATCAGGAGCCGTCCACCGCGGCGACCGGCTCTGTCCTCGTAGTGTCAGAATCCGACACTGTTGCGACCGGCTCGGTCTTCGTGGAAGCGCCGGCACCGTTTCCCGGTGTGTGAACCGCCGGGCGTACCGGCGTGGTTCGAGGTGGTGCCGGAACGAGATACGTCTCTTCCAACACGATGAGTTCGACGCCGCCGACGACATCCGAGATCAGGTTGTACAGCACGGCTCCGAGTGTCATGAGTCCGGTCAGTGTTGCGTACAGCACAATCGCGAAAAGGAGCACGGCTCGAAAGTAGAGCTCTCCGTTCGCCGTGAAGACAAGGGAGAAGTTGTCGAAGAACTCAGCGGCCTTCTCCGGAATGCCGCGCTGGACCGCGAGCGACCACGTGACCCACACCCCGAGGACGAATACCAGTGCCCCAATCGCATTGAGCACGAGGGAGACCTTGAGCACCGTCCACGGGTCGATCTTCCGGATGACCCGTCGCACACGCCGAACAGCCATACGCCGAGTGTAGGAAGCACCCCCGAATAGGCAGAGGGTTTGAGAGCTACCAGCTACCCGCTACCCGCTGCCAACTGCCAACTCCGGGCCGTCCGACTCTCCTGCTCGCGGCACGAAGCTCAAAGCTCGCATCTATTCATCTTCGTCTCCGTTCTTGGGCACGAGGGCCACGGCCGACAGGTTCGCCCCGCCGTCCATGCTCACGACCTTCACCCCGGTCGACTCGCGCCGTTGGCGGCTGATCTCGCCGACCGCCTGCCGGATGACGATTCCGTCCGAGGAGATCACAAAGACGTCGTCGTCCGCACTGACGGCGAGCGCCGCAACGAGCGATCCGCGAACACGGGTGAGCTTCATTGCCTTGACGCCCATACCGCCGCGACCCTGGCGCCGGAAAAGCTCCATCTTGGTGCGTTTTCCGTAGCCACCGTCCGTGAACAGCAGCACATCTCCACCCTCGTCGGCCGTCGTTCCGGCCACCACTTCATCGCCCTCGCGAAGCCGGATTCCCCGGACCCCCTGTGAGGCGCGTCCGAGCGGACGCACGTCACCTTCGGCAAAGCGGATGCCTTGGCCGTTCTTCGTGAACATCAGGAGGTCGCTATCACCGTTGGTCGCTCGCACGTCGACGACCTCGTCACCATCCTGGAGCTTGATCGCAACGAGCACCTGGTTGCGGGAGTCGTAGGCGCTGAACTTCGATTTCTTGACTTGTCCCTGTTTCGTGAACATCACCAAGTATTTGTGGGTCTCGTAGTCCCGGGTGTCGATTACCGCCTCGATGATCTCGTCCGGATCCATGGGCAGCACCGACTGGACGAGCACCCCCTTCGCATTTCGGTCCTTGCGCGGGATCTCATGAGCACGAATCCGGTAGACCTTGCCCCGGTTGGTGAAGACCAGCAGGTAGGCGTGCGCCGAGGTGTGGATCACGTGTTCGACGATGTCGTCCTCACGCAGCGTGGCGCCGCGCACACCACGTCCGCCGCGCCCCTGCGTTCGGTAGGTCTTGGCGAGCACGGACTTGATGTACCCCGCTCCCGAGACCGTCACGACGAGCTCTTCATCGGCGATGAGATCTTCGAGGGACATCTCCCCCAAGTCGGGGATGATGCGGCTTCGCCGTTCGTCGCCGAACTTATCGCGGATGACGGCGAGTTCCTCGCCGATCATGGCCCGCCGCTTGTCTTCGTCGGCGAGGAGCGCCTTCAGCTCTCCGATCAGGTTTTGAAGTTCTTCATACTCCTCGCGGAGCTTCCCGGTTTCGAGTGCGGTCAACCTCCGCAAAGGCATATCGAGGATGTGATTGGCTTGAATCTCGCTGAGCTCGAACCTCTCCATCAAAGCCGTGCGTGCAGCACCCACGTCGTCGGACGACTTGATGATCTCAACAACTTCGTCGATGTTGTCGAGGGCGATGAGCAGCCCCTCGACAATATGGGAGCGGGCTTCGGCCTTCGCGAGCCGGAAGCGGCTCCGCCGCTCGATGACTTCGAGCTGATGGGCTATGTAGTAGTGGATCATCTCGGCGATGTTCAGCGTTCGTGGGACACCGTCGACCAGAGCTATCTGGTTGACCGAGAAGTTCTCCTCGAGCTGGGTGTGCTTGAACAGCAGGTTCAGAACGACCTGGGGGTTCGCATCCTTCCGCAGCTCCACCACGAGACGGGTTCCGTCTCGGTCTGACTCGTCGCGGAGGTCGGCAATACCGCTGATGATCTTCCTGCGCACCAGGTCGGCCGTCTTCTCCATGATCCGGTCTCGTGACACCTGATACGGGATCTCGGTGGCGATGATCGCCATACGACCGCGCTTCATCTCCACGATGTCGGTGACGGCCCGCATCTTGACGGAGCCGCGCCCGGTTGCGAGGGCCTGCTTCACCCCTGTCATACCGACGATGTAGGCGCCCGTCGGGAAGTCAGGACCTTGCACGAACTCGGACAGATCCTCGACGGTCGCCTCTGGGTGATCGAGTCCGTACAGGACGGCGTCGATCACCTCGGTGAGGTTGTGCGGCGGGATATTCGTCGCCATACCAACAGCAATTCCGGTGGAGCCGTTGACCAGCAGATTGGGGAACCGCGCCGGAAGCACTGCGGGTTCCTCGCGCTCTCCCGAGTAGTTGTCGTTCCAGTTGACGGTGTCCTCGTCGATACCCTCGAGGAGGAAGGCAGCGATCGGCGCCATCCGCGACTCGGTGTAGCGCATTGCTGCCGGGGGATCATCGACGGTGCCGAAGTTGCCCTGCGGCTGGATCAGCGGCTTCCGCATAGAGAAGTCCTGGCCGAGACGCACCATGGCGTCGTACACGGCTTCGGGAGAGTGGGGGTGGAACCAGCCGACGACGTCGCCGACCACGCGGGCAGACTTCCGGAACGGCGTTCCCGGCCTGATCCCGGCGTCGTACATCGCATAGAGGATGCGGCGGTGGACGGGCTTCAGCCCGTCGCGCACGTCGGGGAGCGCGCGAGACACGATGACCGACATCGCGTACTCCAGGAACGATTCCTGCATCTCGCGCTCGATGTCGATCGGCGCGATCCGGCTCAGCTGTTCTTCGTTCGGCATTCGGTGTCCTAGAAGTCGAGGAATCGAACGTCTTTTGCGTTCTGCTGGATGAAGGTGCGGCGGGCTTCGACGTCGTTCCCCATCAGGGTCGAGAACGTCTCCTCGGCGGAGAACTGATCTTCAAGACCAACCTGGAGCAAGATCCGCTTGTCCGGGTCCATCGTGGTGTCCCAGAGTTCTTCGGCATTCATCTCACCGAGACCCTTGAATCTCTGGATGTTCAGCTTCTTGCCGGCGAGTTGAACCTTGATCTCGTCAAGGCCCGTGTCGTCCTGAATCCACGTGGTCTTCGACCCGACCTTGACGCTGTAGAGCGGCGGCTGGGCGATGTACACGTAGCCCGACTCGATCAGCTGTGGCATGTGCCGGAAGAAGAACGTGAGGAGCAGCGTGCGGATGTGAGCACCGTCCACATCGGCGTCGGTGAGGATCACGATCTTGTGGTAGCGCGCCTTGTCGATTTCGAATTCGTCGCCGATCCCGGTACCGATCCCGGTGATCAGCGACTGGATCTCGTTGTTCTGAAGCACCCTGGCCAGACGATTCTTCTCAACGTTGATGATCTTCCCGCGGATCGGCAAGATCGCCTGAAACTCGCTATTCCTCGCCTGCTTCGCCGAGCCCCCGGCGGAGTCACCCTCGACGATGAACAGCTCGCTCCGCTCCGGGTCTTTCGTGGAGCAGTCGGAGAGCTTCCCGGGTAGTCCGGCCGACTCGAGGAGGCTCTTGCGCCGGGTGAGGTCCCGGGCTTGGCGTGCCGCCATACGAGCACGAGCGGCCTGCGACGATTTGTCCGCAATGCGACGCGCATCACCCGGGTTCCGCTCGAGCCACTCGGGGATCGCCTGGTTGAGCGCCTTCTGCACGAAGGATTTGATCTCGGTATTGCCGAGTTTGGTCTTCGTCTGTCCTTCGAACTGCGGTTGGCGGACCTTGGCCGAGATGACCACCGTGAGACCTTCGCGTACGTCCTCGCCGGTGAGGTTTGCGTCCTTCTCCTTCAGCAGGTTCCGACCGCGAGCGAATTCGTTGATCGACCTCGTGAGCGCCGTTCGGAACCCCTCTTCGTGGGTGCCGCCCTCATGCGTGTTGATGTTGTTGGCAAAGCTGAGGATCGTCTCGCGGTAGGACCCGGTCCATTGCAGCGCGACGGCAATCTCGGCGTCGTCGGTTGTTTCCTCGAAGTAGGCAATCTGGCGGTGAATGGGTTCTCGATTTGCATTGAGGTGCTTCACAAAGTCCACGAGACCGCCCGAGTACTTGAAGATCTCCTCGACCGGCGGGTCAGATCGCTCGTCCCGGAACCGGATCTCGAGACCTTTGTTGAGGAAGGCCATCTCGCGGAGACGGCTCATCACCGTCTTCGCGGAGTATTCAACACCTTCACTGAAGATTTCCGGGTCGGCCCAGAAGACGACCTGTGTTCCGGTGCGCTTCGCCTCGGCGCCCTTCTTGACGGCTCCGGTAGGCACGCCGTACTCGTAGGACTGTGACCAGTGATGCCCGTCGCGAACGATGTCCACGTCCACTCGCGTCGACAGAGCGTTCACCACCGAAATACCGACGCCGTGAAGGCCGCCTGAGACGGTGTAGGCGCCGGATTCGAACTTCCCGCCGGCGTGGAGGGTTGTCATCACCGTGGTCAGGGCGGATTGCTTTGTCTTGGGATGCTTCAGCACCGGAATACCTCGACCGTTGTCCCGAACGCGCACCCCCCCGTCGGCAAGCAACGCAACCTCAACCCGGGTGCAGTAGCCGGCCATGGCCTCATCCACCGAGTTGTCAACCGCCTCCCAGATGAGGTGGTGCAGCCCACGCGGCCCGGTCGACCCGATGTACATCGCGGGCCTTCTCCGGACCGCCTCGAGACCTTCGAGGACCTTGATGTCCTTTGCTTCGTATGACGCGTTCTTGGCGCGATTCGTCGTGCTCACGGGACTCCTTAGGCTCGCCCCCGGAGGCGCTCAGTGGGGGCTACTGACACCGGTGTAATCATAGCCGGTTTCGGCGAGAACCTCTTTCATTTCAAGGCTTTCCGCCACGGCCGTCCCCTTCCACGCGGAACCGCACCGCACGTACCAGATCGGGGCCGAATCGGGCGGAAATCCGGCGCAGGAGGTCCGCTGCGTCGTACCGGAGCAAGCTGGCATCGGCACCCTCCGGCACCTCGACGAGGAGGGTCTCCTCGCGCACGCCGATGGGCTTCGACCGACCCCGCCAGCGCTCCGAAACGATGTCGTCCCAAGACGAGACCAGCTTCGAAACGTTGAGGTCCGGGCTCGCGCCTGCCTGTTCCACGATCGATCCGATCAGGTCGTCGACCACTTCCGGATCGCGCCGCTCGGGCCCGGCTCGGTAGTAGTTGGCTCTGGTCATGTCACGGTCCTTTCGTTGACCGTCCACCGTCGCCCGGTTGCTTGGACCTCATCTTCTCTCGCGCTTGTGACAAAAACCTGCCCGGTATCGAGGAGCGTCATCACACCCCTGGCGTGCGCCGGGTCAAGTTCGGAGAAGACGTCGTCGAGCAGGAGAATGGGCCTCGTCGGCCGATGCAGGCAGAGCACCCTGTATGCCGCTACACGAAGCGCAAGCGCAACAGTCCTCTGCTCACCTTGGCTCGCCATCGTGCGTGCCGGCCGGCCGTCGACTACGAGGGCAGGATCGTCCCGGTGGGGTCCGGCACTCGTCGTCCGCTGATCCATGTCTCGCTGGCGCCGCTCGAGGAGAATCTCGCGAAGCCGGTCTACTCCTCCCCCTCCTTCGATCGAGGCGCCCCAGTTCGCCGCGTACGCCCACGTCAGCACCCCACTCTCCCCTACCAAGCGGTACGCCTCGCCGAGTGCGGCATCGAGCGTTTCCAAGGCACGAAGACGGTGGTCGAACACCGCACCGCCAGCCACAGCAACGCGTTCGTCCCACACGTCGAGGGTGACGACATCGGCTCTCCTCCCCTCTTGCTTCAGCAAGGAGTTCCGTTGCCGGACCGCCCGCTCGTAGTCCTGCTGATCGGCACCGGCCTGAGGCCAGAGTTGTGCAGCTAGATCGTCGAGGTACGCCCGACGGAGGCCCGGGCCACGCTTGACGAGGTCGAGGTCGTCCGGTTGAAACGCAACGACCGGGATCTGGGCGAGCACGTCTCGATTGCGTTGTGGTCGTTTGCCGTTCACCAACACACGGCGCCGACCGGGTCGCGGCAGTTCCACCTCAACGCGGGTGGTTCCCGACTCGACGACGAACTCGCCGCGGATAACGGCCTGAGCGGCACCGTTCCTGACGATGGCATCGTCCGGGGTGCCGCGAAACGACTTCAGAAGGCCGAGGTAGGCCGCTGCCTCGAGGATGCTCGTCTTGCCGGCCCCGTTGCTCCCAATGAGAACGTTGACGCCGTCAACCGGCTCAAAGCGCAGCTTCTCGTAGCAACGGGTGTTCGTTAGTTCTAGCCAGGACAGGTGCATCATTCGCCTCCCGGCGCACCCTGTCGCCGGATCAGTAGTCGTTTCCGCGAGGCCGGCCCTAGAGGCGCACCGGCATCAACAGGTAGCGGAAGTCCTCGTCTCCTTCACCGTGCAAGAGGCCAGGCTTCAACGCATCGATCGTCTCGAGGATGATCGTGTCGGAGTCGATGGCGCTCACGCCCTCGGTGAGGTAGCGGGTGTTGAAGGCGATCGTCATCTCCTCGCCGGTGTACGCACCCTCGATATGCTCGGTCTCCTCGCCAACCTCTTGGCGGATGACGCTGAGCTCGATGCCACCATCATGAAGGTTGAGACGCACCGGAATGTGATCCTCGGCCACGAGGGCCGCCCGTCCAACCGCGTCCATGAGACTTACTTTGGGGACTTCGAGCCGGTTCGGATAGGAGTCTGGGAGCAGTTGCCGGTACTTCGGGAAAGTCGCATCGATGATGCGGACGGCGAGTCGTCCCAGATCCGTGACAAAAACGGCCTCGCGATCCCCCAGCGCCACTTTCATCGGGCCATCACCAACCGTACGTCCGAGCTCCCGCAGTGCCCGATACGGCACCAGTTTCGACCCTGTCGCCCCGATACCGAGCACATCCCGCACCGCGAGCCGATACGAATCAGTGGCAACGAGTCGCAGCCCCCCGTCGTTCTCTTCGAACAGAACTCCGGTGAGCGTCGGCCTCGCCTCGTCTCCCGAGGCCCCGATCCCGACCTGACTCAGGGCCTTGACGAGGGTTTCTCCGACCACGTCGACCGTGTCGGCGGGGAGTGTGTCGTCGATCGTTGGGAAGTCGGTAACGCTGAGTTCCCTCAGGCGGAACCTTGGCCCGTTGCCGGTGATCTCAACTTCGCCGTCGGCGGCCGTCATGGAGACGGCGCCGGCAGGGAGCTTCCGCACGGCATCTGCAGCGAGCTTCGCCGGTATGACCGTGGCGCCGTCTTCGATTGCTTCCACATCGAGATACGTCCGAACGGAGACCTCATTGTCCGTCCCGGTGACCTGGAGCCGACCACCCTCAACTTCGCACAACAGCCCCTGCAGAATAGGGAGTGGTGATCTACTCCCTACAGCTCTGCCTGCCCTTGTGAGGACATCGGCGAGATCGTCACGTTCGGCTCGGATACGCACAGTTGTTCTTCCTCTGCTTCTTGAGTAGTTCTAATTCAAACGGTAGTGGTAGTAGTAGGTGCTGTGGATTGTGGAGAACACCGGGAAACCAGGATGACCAACCGATTTCTCCGTCCACATGCACTGTGAGCAAAACCAGCGTACTCAACAGGCAAACTATGAGCATCGGTGAGTGTGGGGATAACGCTCATGTTGTCCTCAGGCGTTGTCCGAGGTCCGAGACCTGATCGAACACGTCCTTGTCGGTGCGCATGAGTGTCTTGACCTTCTCCACGGCATGAATGACCGTGGTGTGGTCGCGACCGCCGAACTGGGCGCCGATCTTTGGCAGCGAGAGGTCGGTGTGCTCACGGCAGAGATACATACCGATCTGTCGCCAGCGGGCGAGCGGTTGACGCCGGCTGGATCCAACCAACTCGTCGATGTTGGTCGAGAAGTAGTCCGCGGTGACCTGGAGGATTCGCTCTGCAGTCGGCGGAGACGTGCGGTCCGTGTCGACGATGTCCGAGAGGACCTCTCGAGCCATGGTGAGCGTGATGGTCTCATCGGTGAGGGAGGCAAACGCCGTAACGCGTGTCAGGGCACCCTCCAGCTCGCGGATGTTCTGGTGAACGTTCTCGGCGATGAAGGTCATGACGTCCGGCGGCACAGGAGTCGGGGCGAAGTCGGCGTTTCTGCGGAGAATGGCAAGGCGGGTCTCAACGTCGGGGCTCTGAATATCGGTCAGCAGGCCCCATTCGAAGCGGCTCCGCAACCGATCCTCGAGTGTTGACAGGTGCTTCGGATGGCGATCCGAGCTGATCACGACCTGCTTGCCGGCCTCATACAGGCTGTTGAACGTGTGAAAGAACTCTTCGAGGATCTGTTCCTTGCCTTCGAAGAACTGCACGTCGTCGAGGAGGAGCACGTCGATGGTGCGGTATCGCTCTTTGAACTCATCCATTCGTTTCCTGCGAATACCATTGATGAACTCGTTGAAGAACTGCTCGGAAGAGACGTAACGCACCACGGCCATGGGATCGAGTTCGATGCGATGATGGCCGACGGCGTGGAGCAGGTGGGTCTTGCCGAGGCCTGCATTCGCGTAGATGAAGAGTGGGTTGTACTGACTCCCCGGTTGTTCCGCGACGGCGAGAGCGGCGGCGTGGGCGAACCGATTCGACTGCCCAACCACGAAGTTGTCGAAGGTGTACTTCGAGACCAGCCGAGGATCGTTGATCTGCCTCCGGGTCGGGTCGATAGTGTCGATCGGGAGGGACACTTGATGTGGCTGCGACGACGGCAGATTCTCGGTGGCCGAGGTAACCACGGTGGGGACAACCGAGAGCTCGACCTCTAGGCCGAGTGTGTCCATGGCCGCTTCCTGGAGAGCCGGGAGGTAGCGGTCCCCGACCCACCGGAAATGGAAGTCCGTTGGGGCGACGAGACGGAGGCTGCCGGAATCGACGCTGGAGTCGAGGGGTTCGATCCACGTTTGCCACGCTGCGGGTGTGACCCGGCGCCGGACCTGCTGATGGAATGTCTCCCACTCCACGGTGGACGAATTCGGTTCTGCCACCTGAGTAGCCCCGCTTCCTTCTTCATCTCCTGTCCACACACCTACCCACAGGGTGTGGAGAAAAGTCTTTGCGTTGATTCCGGCCCAAACTCACGACGCCGTCTCGGCCGGAACGTGTCTCCGGGGAAGTGCGGACGATCACACATGAGCGACGGCGAGTATATGGGTACCGGGAACGCGTCGGCAAAAGGGGGAAAACCGGCGGTAAGTCGCGAGGGGAGCAACCGACGACTTCCCGAAAGCCTTGCCAGAAAAGGGCTCCCGCGCCTGGGAGAAAATGGCAAACCTTCCATCGGCTATCAATTCTCGCACAAATCGGACGCAGCGATGTTTCGCGGTCGATGGCGGAGTTTCGCGGCCCGCAGCGGATGTTCGCGCTCTCGCCGCATGAAGAGAGGTAGGACCGCGATCGGCGTAGAATCGCGTCGTCCAGAATCTTCCCGGTCGCTCTGCGACCTCCCAATCGGGGATACCTCACCATGAAGCGTACCTATCAACCCAACGTGCGACGGCGCAAGCGGAAGCACGGATTCCGTACCCGTATGCGGACCCGTTCCGGGCGCGCCGTGATCAAGCGTCGTCGCCACAAGGGCCGGCGGCAACTCACTGCCTGACCACGGACGTCCGTTCGTCTCGCTGAGACCCGCGGAGCGGTTTGCGGCCGTTCTCCGCACTGGTGAAGCGAGCCGTTCGGGAGGGATCACCGTGATTCGTACCCCCGCAGAGACCGGTCCCCCTCAGGTTGGGATTGTTGCGTCCCGTCGCGTCGGCAGCGCCGTACGGCGGAATCGTGCGAAGCGGCGTCTCCGTGAGGCCATGATGTGCGTTGAGCTCGAGCCGGATACGGCGTATGTCGTCGTCGCACCTGCCGGTGCGGTGACCATGGAGTTCGACGAACTCACGCGACGGGTCCGCGAGGCGGTCTACCGAGGGAAACACGAGGAATCACGATGAGCGACGTTGTCGAATCGAAGCCTTCGCCGGCCGCGCGGGTGTTGATGGCCTCGGTCAGGGTGTACCAGAAGGTCCTTTCTCCCGCTATGGGCGGCAACTGCCGGTACTATCCCTCCTGCTCACAGTATGGATATGACGCGATCCGCCTCCACGGGGCGGGCCGCGGTTCGCTGATGGCGGTCAAACGCATCGGTCGCTGCCAGCCGTTCCATGAGGGTGGATACGATCCCGTACCGGAGCCTGGCCAACACAGAGAAGACGACACCACGAACGCAGGGAGCGACGCGTGAACCCCTGGAATCTGCTCCTCGACCTCCTCGGCGGGGTCCTGAACTTCTTTTACCAAATTATTCCAAATCTAGGGATTGCCATCATCCTGCTCACCTTGGCGATCTCTCTGGTGCTGTTCCCCCTGACCCTGAAACAGACGCGCTCGATGAAGGCGATGCAGGAGATTCAGCCGGAGGTCAAGCGCCTCCAGAAGGAACTCAAGGGAGAAAAGGAAGAGCTGAACAAACAGTTGATGGAGCTGTACCAGGAGCGTGGGGTGAATCCGGCGGCTGGGTGTCTTCCGTTGATCGTGCAGATGCCGATCTGGTTCGGGCTCTTTTCGGTGTTGCGGAGTATCAAAGTGCCAGAGGGCGGCACCGAGGCTTTCTCGAAGTACATCGGTGACGGAGCCGAGGCCATCAACACCATGTTCCTCGGCATGGACCTCACCCTCTCCCCCAGTTCGGTGGTCCCTGACGCGATCAAGAACGGCGACGTCCTCACCGCGATCCCCTATGTGCTGCTCATCATCCTCATTGTTGCCGCAGGGTTCTATCAGCAGATCCAGACCACAAGATCGACTAAGAAACCCGAGGGGGAGCAGTCGCAGACCGCTCAATCGATGCAGAACGCCATGAAGATCATGCCGTTCTTCTTCGGGTTCATATCGTGGACGCTCACCGCAGGTCTCGGGATCTACTTCGCAACGTCCAACCTCTTCAGGATCGGGCAGCAGGCCTTGATCCTCCGGATGGACGCGGGCGGAGACGACGACAAGAAGAAGCCGGCCCTTCCGCCTGACACACCGCCGGAAGACGATGAGGCCGGGAAGAACGGTCCGTCACAGAATGCCAGCAAGAAGAAGAACCGCCGCAGGAGGAAATAGACGATGGAGTGGGTGGAAGCTACCGGGACAACGGTAGACATCGCGGTCGAGGCCGCGCTCAGCGAACTTGGACTTGGATCGGCCGACGAAGCACAGGTTGAGGTGATCCAGCAGCCGAAGGCCGGATTCCTTGGCGTGGGCGGGCGTTCGGCCATTGTGAAGGTGTCCCGCAAACCCCGAAAGCGGAACCGCCGGGGTCGACGCGGAGCAAAGGGTGAGGCCGGGAGCGGCCAAAAGGCGAAGAGCTCCAACGGGCGGTCAAACAGTCGGAACACCACGAAGGAGAAACCTTCGCGGTCGTCGAAACAGCAGAAGCCGCCAAAAAGGACCAAGAAGAACGGATCCCCGAAGGAGCGTCGAGCCATGGACAACAACGGGACAGCAGAACCCAAGAAGGACAAGCCCGAATCTTCGATTGAGGACCAGGCGAAGGTTGCGGAGGAGTTCCTGACCGGGCTGATCGCCTCGTTTGGCCTCGAAGGGGAGGTGCAGACCCGGATTGAAGACGAGGTCCTGTATCTGGACGTTGTCGGTGAGCAGACCGAGGCGTTGGTTGGGCCCAAAGGAGCCACCATGTATGCGGTGCTCGAACTGACCCGTACCACCGTTCAGCGCCGTACGTTCGGGGCGCCCCGGATGAGGATCGATATCGCCGGATACGGCGCCCGTCGCCGTGAGGCCCTCACCATCTACACCGGGAAGCTGGTCGAGCAACTGCTTGAGAATGGCGGAGAAGTTATGCTTGAACCGATGAACGCCGCAGATCGCAAGGTTGTCCACGACGCCGCAGGCGCTCTTGGCGGTGTTCGGACCTACTCCGAGGGGGACGAACCCCGACGTGCTGTTGTGATAGCAGCGATTGAGGGCGACGACGACGCCTAGCCGGCGTGTTTCACGGGAAACACTTTGACGACCGGCTGAATCGGGCGGCGGGTTGGGCCGGAATGAGGCTCGATTCGTCCGAAAGAGAGGCCCTTGGCGACTTCGCCGAGTGGCTCGCGACCGAGGGGATTGAGGCGGGTGGTGTTGGCCCACGCGAAGAACCGCGTATCGTTGACCGCCACCTCGCCGACTCATTGGTTTTCGCAGGTGTGTGGGGAGAGACTCCGGCCCGGGTCCTCGACGTAGGTGCGGGAGTAGGACTCCCCGGTATCCCACTGGCTATCACCCACGCACAGACCGCTTTCACCTTACTCGACCGATCCGGGCGGCGCTGCCGTCTGGCGCGACGGGCCGTTCGGGTCCTTGGCCTCCAGAACGTCTCTGTTGAGCAAAGCGACGTGGCTTTCGAGGCGAGGACGTGGTCGGCCGTGCTTTTTCGGGCGTCAATTCCGCCGGACCGAGCCCTCGAGGTCGCGGCGCCGCTGTTGGACGACAACGGGTGTGCCGTTGTTGCGCTGAGCCGCTCTTCTGAAGCGGGCCCGGTGCCGTCGGCTCCCCCAGATACCGTACTCGACCTCGTCCGCACCGATCCCGGGGTCCTTGACTCCCCCGCCTGGTTTCTTAGGATGCGGAATACCGAACCGCGAACCAAGGACGGGATCAACTCCTGATGTCCGCTATCACCGTTGCCATCGCCAACCAGAAGGGCGGTGTTGGCAAGTCCACCACTGCCATCAATCTTGGCGCAGGCCTTGCATTTCAAGGAGAACGGATCCTCCTGCTGGATCTCGACCCGCAGGGGAATACCACGAGTGGTCTGGGGATCGACCGGTCAGCGATCGAGTACTCGACGTATGACGTTCTGGTAGAGGACGTGGCTATCGAAGAGGCCATCGAACCGTCCTCGGTGCGCGACTTGTTTGTGGTTCCCGCAACGATCGAGCTCGCGGGCGCCGAGATTGAGCTGGTCTCGATGTTCTCACGAGAGGCGCGTCTTGGCGTCGCAATCAAGAACATCGTCGACGACTTCGACTTTGTTCTCATCGATTGCCCGCCCTCGCTTGGGCTCCTGACGGTGAACGGGTTGGCCGCAGCCGACCAGGTGCTCATCCCAATACAGTGTGAGTACTACGCACTCGAGGGAGTGAGCCAGCTTCTGCGCAACGTGCAGCTCGTCCAGCGCAACCTCAACCCTCAGCTAGAGGTTGAAGGGGTGGTCCTCACGATGTACGACGGCCGGACAACACTCGCTGCCGACGTGGTTGCACAGGTGCGGGAGCATTTCGGTGAGACAACCTACCGGACGGTGATTCCTCGCACGGTGCGCCTCTCCGAGGCACCATCGTATGGAGAGCCGATCGAGGCGTACGATCCGATGTCCAGAGGGGCGATCGCGTATCGGGAACTGGCACGAGAATTCCGGAGGAGACATGGCCGCACGTAAGAGTGGATTGGGGAGAGGCCTCGACGCGTTGATCCCGGTGGATCATCCTTCGGTCGGTTTCGCCGAGGTTGACCTGTCGGAGGTCGCACCAAACCCGCAGCAACCCCGGGTGCGGTTCGACGAGGAGTCGTTGGAGGGGCTGGCCGCGTCGATCACGGAAGTCGGGGTCCTTCAGCCGATTGTGGTTCGCCCCGGTGAACCTGAGGGCACGTACGTGCTGGTCGCCGGCGAGCGGCGCCTCCGTGCGGCGGCTGCGGCCGGCCTGACCTCGATTCCCGCCGTCATCCGGTCTGCTGAGAGCGACGAGCGGTATCTCACGGAGGCGCTGATCGAGAACGTTCAGCGGAAGGACCTCTCTGCACTCGAAGAGGCGGCGGCCTACCGGAACTTGCTGGAAGATTTTGGTATGACGCACGAACAGGTGGCGTCGAGGGTGGGGAAGAGCCGGAGTGCGGTGACGAACACCCTTCGTTTGCTCCAACTCCCGGTCCCGATCCAGGGCATGCTCGAACGAGAAGAGCTCTCGGCCGGCCATGCCAGGGCGCTGCTTTCGCTCGAAGATGAATCGTACGCCGTGCACATCGCCGAACGAGCCATCGCAGAAGGGTGGTCGGTCCGGACGGTTGAAGAGGCCGTGAAGGAGCGCACGGTCGTTGAGGAGCCGAAACCCCGCCGTATGCCGGAGATGCGCCCTGCGGCCATCATCGAGCTCGAGGAGCGCCTCTCAGAGCGCCTCGGTACCAAAGTCACCATCAAGGCGCGCGGAGACGGTGGGCAGATGGTGATCCGGTATGGCTCTCTCGAGGATCTCGAGCAGATCTACCGGCATCTGTTCTCCTGACCGCAATCCGGATTGCGCCCGGGCGTGGTCATGGTCGGTCGCAGGCCCTAACCCGTGGCTTCTACGCGTCGTCGGGGCCGTTGGCGTACAGATCGACGACCGCGCGCCCAATCTCTGTGCCGAGCGCGGGTTGTGGGTTGGCACGCGAAATCACAACCGCCGGAGAACGAGTCTCCTTCAGGATCGGCACGGCGCGCGGGAACGGCTCGACGTCGAGGGAGGCCGCGAGGTGACGGGCGACCGTTCGGCCGGCTTCGCTGGTACTGAGCGGTGTTCCGAAGTAGAAGACACCTTCGGCGCCGTCCAAGGGGACGGTGATCGATATGACGACCTGCACGTCGAGCCGGTTCGCCCGCCCCGCACGGAGACGTTCGGAAGGGAAGGTGTCGATGCTTCGTGAGAGCAGGGCCCGAGCGCCGGCGAACTGAAGCTCGGAACTCAGGTGTGTGGCCACATTCCACGTTGCGTCCGACGACTCCGGATCTCCGCCGTTCGGATCGATGTAGATGCGAGCGCCCGCGATCGGGCGGGGGAGCGATTCGATCCAGGCGTGGTCTCGAACCTCCTCGCGCCCCGGCTTGTCGGTCGCTTTGGCCATGAGCAGCAGTTCTTCTACCACCTCGCGGCCTGCGATGCCGTCCTCCGCCATTCCGCGGTTGCGCTGGAAATCGAGCAGCGCCCTGAGGGTGTCGGGCCCAAAGAGGCCGTCAACCTTTCCCGCATCGAACCCGAGCGAACCGAGGCTCCGCTGGAGCCGGGACACGTCGTCACCGCGCATCATGGGGGAGCGGCGATACAACATTCGGTCGCCGAGTCGGAAACCGGCTTCGACGAGGGCGCTCCACGTCTCCGGGCCAACGATCCCGTCAGCCGGCAGACCTCGCGACTCCTGAAACCGGCCCACAACAGCGACCGTCTGCGGGCCGTACGCGCCATCGGTTTCGACGGGGAAACCGAGACCGGTAAGACGTCTCTGGATATCCCGAACCGGCTCCCCCCGATCTCCGGAGTGGTAGAGCCTCACGTTTCGGTCTCCCGGTCGGCTCCGATCAGGAGACGAAGGAAGCGACTTCGGCTTCCAGCTGTGCTTTGCTCCGTGCGCCAACCAGGCGTTTCTGCTCCTGGCCACCCCGGAAGACGATCATGGTTGGGATGCTCATCACGCCGAACTGCATCGCCGTGGCAGGATTCTCGTCTACGTTGAGCTTGACGACCTGCAGCTTCCCCGAAAGGTCGCCAGCGATCTCGTCGAGCGGGCCGTCCATCATCTTGCACGGTCCGCACCACTCCGCCCAGAAATCGACCAGCGTCGGCAGCGAAGAACCGACGAGGTCGGTGAATGTGGCATCGGTTCCTGTGACGGTGTTCTGTCCCATCTCGACTCCTTCGTGATTGTTGGGGAGCCCGTCCCTTTCGGGGGCCCAAATAGCTACGGCTCAGGACCCGATTCGGTCGAGCCAGTGTTCAACGTCTATTGCTGCCTGGCAGCCCATACCTGCAGCGGTCACGGCCTGCTGGTAGTAGTGGTCGACCACATCGCCGGCCGCGAACACTCCAGCGACCGAGGTTGTGGTGGATCCGGCCTCCGTGACAACATAGCCTGCCACGTCGAGCTCCAACTGGTCCTGGAAGATATTGGTATTCGGGTCGTGGCCGATGGCCAGGAAGAACCCTTCAACGGGCAGGACCGACTGTTCGCCGGTTTGCGTGTTCGTCACCTTGAGGCCCGTTACCAGATCATCCCCGAGGACCTCGTCGACCGTGGTGTTCCAAAGCACCTCGATCTTCGGATGGTCGATGGCACGTTGGGCCATGATCTTGGAGGCACGGAACTCGTCGCGTCGGTGGACGATGGTCACCTTCGAAGCGAACTTCGTGAGGAAGAGGGCCTCCTCCATGGCCGAGTCCCCGCCGCCAACGATGGCGATCTCGCGATCCCTGAAGAAGAACCCGTCACACGTGGCGCAGGCCGATACCCCATAACCACGGAGCTTCTCTTCACCCGGGATGCCGAGCCAACGAGCCGAGGCCCCCGTCGAAACGATGAGACTCTCCGCTTCGTAGATATCGGCACCGACTGAGACCTTGAAGGGGCGTTCGGACAGGTCGACTGCCGTGACGTCCGACGAGATGATGCGGGTGCCGAACCGCTCGGCTTGTTTGCGCATGCCGTCCATCAGTTCCGGCCCCATGATCCCGTCGGGGAATCCCGGGTAATTCTCGACTTCGGTGGTCAGCATCAGCTGCCCGCCGCGCTGCATGCCTTCGATCATGAGGGGATCGAGGTCGGCGCGGGCGGCGTAGATCGCTGCGGTGAGGCCGGCGGGACCCGACCCGATGATCAAGACCTTCTCGGCCATGGCTACTCCTGTGTGGGACTTGACTCTTCGTCTGGATGACGCTTCATCCAGACAAACACGCCGGCGAGGAACAATATGCCCCCGACGACGGCGTAGGCGAGTTCCTGCCCAATCAAAGTGCCGAGAGCGCGGAAGAACGCAACCAGCAGCCAGATGACGGCCATGACGCCGAGCGTCGCGATGACGATTCCGATTGCTGCCCACGTGACGCCGACGGCGACCCGGTCCACGGTGAGTGAGCGGATGCGACTGGCAATCTGTTCCAGGCCGTCGGCGATCTTGGCCGGATAGTCGGTGCGCTGTCGATCGGTCATGGTCCGTGAGGTTAGTCGAATGCTCGGCGACTCAGGGACGAGTGGAGGCGAGTTCCTCACAAGTGTCCGCGTCGAGTGCGATGAGGTAGGGATCCTCCATTGGAGGTGTCACAGCTACCACGACGACGGCGACACCGTCGATCGTCCCCGATGCTTCGATCGTGAAGCTTGGCTCACTTGCAGGATCCCCGGTATCGACCAAGAGGCAGGACCAGACCTCAGATGTTTCCACGGGTTCCACACCCCGGGCTGATTTGTTGAGTTCGTCCTCGAAGTCGCCTGGGCCTTCGGCGTACGCAAGCCCGAGTTGGTTGAGGTCGACATCGGGAATGTTGGGGAGAGCCTCGGGAGGCTGCTCGCCCGCTACATCGGCTGAACCGTCGATCGTGTCCTCGGCGGCGGTCGGGGATAGAAATTCCTCTGAAGCGGCTGCCGTTGTGGTCGTCAGTTCTTCGTCGGCGCCATCGGCGGAGCCATCCGAACCTCCCGTGTCAGCCCCGTCGTTGATTGAGGTCTGGATCGTCGTCTCAACCTCCGCCGCTGCGAATTGGAGGGAGTCGTCCGAGCCACCGTCCGGAAGGATCATGACGACTCCGATGATCACTGCAGCCGCCGCGGCGAGGCCGGTTACGGGCGCCCACCAGCGTTGCCAACGGGAGGGACCAACGACGACCGGTGTCGAGGCATCTTCGAGGTTGAGTTGTTGGCGGAGGGTGGTTCGCAGCTCTGACCGTTCGGCTGCGGTCATGGTCGGCGGGGGTGCTTCGCTGAGGAGAGAGGAGACGGCAAGCTGAGTCTCGTATTCAGACTGGAGTTCGGGGTCGGCGGCAACTCGCGAGAGGGCGACCCGGCGCTCATCGGGGGAGAGGTGGCCGTTGATCAGTTCGGTGATGAGGTCGAGGTTGTGGTCACTCATGGTTCTTCTCTTGGATGCTCGAACCCCGGTGCAAAGTTCCCGAGTTCTTGGGCGAGTTGCTTGCGGGCTCGGAAGAGGCGGCTCTTCACGGTGCCGACCGGTACGTCGAGGGTATCCGCGGCCCCATCTAGTGACATGCCCTCGAGGTCTACGAGCACCACGGCCGCCCGGAACTCGGGGGAGATCCCTGCGAGCGCCTTCTCGATGTCGGGGCGCAGTTCCACGGCGTTGAGAGCGTCGCCGCTGTGCGGATCGGACGGGTCGAGATGTTCGGGGATCGCTTCGGTCCGCTTGCGCTGACGGCGCCGAAGATGGTCGTAGCACGTGTTGATTGAGACCCGGTAGAGCCAGGTGCTGAATGCCGCTTGCTCCTTGTACCGATCGGCCTTGCGAAAGACGGTGAGGAAGACGTCCTGGGTGGCGTCGAGCGCTTGGTCGCGATCTTTCATCATGCGGAGACAGATCCCGAAGACGCGGTCCTCATGTGCGCGCATGAGTTCATCGAAGGCTTCGACGTCACCTTCGAGATATCGACGGATCAGGGCGCGGTCTTCCGCCGAGCGAGCGGTCATTGATGATGATTCTGGTCCGCAGCGAGCGCCGAGGCCAAGGTTTCGTTCATGGCAGGAGCCGGATCTCCGAAATGGACGCGCCGTAGGTCCCGTCGTCCTGTTCTGGCAGTGACGTGATCCAGACGAGCCAATAGCCCTCGTCCCGGTTCGCAACATCAAGCCGGGTGGATCCGGTGAGGATCTGCGCTGCCCCAATACGATCCCACTCGCCGGGGACCTCGGGGAGCGTCGCATTCCATGCAACGGTGAAGCGCGTCGCGGGTGTTCCGCTGACTTCGATTGCTCCGATCGGAACCGGAGGTTCAAGGACGATGCCGACACCCTCCTTGGTTTCGTCGAGTGGATCCGGATACGGTTCGGTTCGCCACGCGGTGCTCTGAATGCCGTCCACAACCGCCGTCACCGTTTCGTCATTCTCGAAGCCGTCACCGAACGGGTCGTAGACGGTTGCGAGAGCGGGTATAGCGTTTTCGGTGGGAGTGTCCGTTGCTGGGGCGGTGCTCGTTGGTGCCTCGGGGTCTTGCTCTGCCGGTGCGGCCGGGTAGAGGAACGGCGAGTCGGGATCAACGTCGATCCCCAAACCGACGACGGAGAGCGCCAGGATGAGCACCACAACCGCGGCGAAGATGGCGAGCGGCCTGAGAGACCAGGCGTGTTCGACGTCGGGGTCGCGACGGAGAGACGCCGTCGACAGGGCACCGGCGAGGCCAGCCGCGTCGAGCGTTCCCGCCTCGGCAGCCGCAAGGGCGTCGTCGACCGAAGCGGGTATGCCTTCTGCGACGTGGGAGGGCCGTATTGAGGGGCTCTCGGTGCCAGTGATCGCGATGCGGAGAACGATGGCCAGAGCGGCTGTGTCGCCGGCGGCCGTGGTGCTGACCGGAACGCGACCGAAGCTCGCGAGGCGAGCCGGGTGTGCTGCCGAGAAGTGGATGGCGCTGGCGTCGATGTCACCGTGGATTCCGCCATTCGCGTGAAAAGCCGCGAGCCCCGCCGCAACCCCTGATGCGTTGGGGAGGTACTCCGGGATCGGCAGTGTCTCGCCGGCTTTGAGGCGGTCGGCGATGGTGACGGCGCCATCCCACTCGGCAACCGCAAACGCCGAATGGTCCACTTCGCCGGCCGCGTAGACCTTCTGGACGTGGGGGTGGGAGGTAGCTGCGGCTGCCCGGATGGGGGTGAGGAACTGTGCCACTCGGGTGGGGTCGGCGTCCGGTCCCGGGAATCGAATCAGGACCGGGCGCTCCAGTTGCTCGTCGGTTGCCAACCACTCTTCGATGTCACCGTCCGCCCCTAGACGAACGTTCATTCGATAGCGCTCGGGGATTCGTGGAGGCATCGGTCAACCGCGACGGAGCAACGCAAGCGGTTCGGCAAGCGTGACGAAACCCTCGGACTCGTAGAGGGCGATCGCTGCATCGTTGTCGGCTTGCGTGTTCAGGAGCATCGCCTTGCTTCCGGCCTTTCGGGCCATCCTGGCAGCACCGCGAGCCAAGGAACGACCCATCTGCTGACCTTGCCAATCGGGGTGCACGGCGAGCCGCTGGAGGTAGGCCATCGCGTGTCCGAATCCCACGATTGCAAACGCTACCGGGTCTCCGTTGGGGCCGCGAATCAGCAGCGTCCTCGCCGTACCGGTCGCCGCGATCGCCTCCGACATGCCGTGGCGGTCGAAGCGCCAGAATGCGTCGAACGCAGCGTGGTCGATGTGGATGAGTGCCGCTATTGAGGTGTCGGGCGGGGCGACGATGAGGTGGTCGGGAGAGGGGTGTTTGTCGTTGAGGTCGAGTCGCATCAGCGATAGCGGGACGAACTCTTCGAAACCCGCCGCTTCCCACGGGCGACGGCTTGACGCCGGGAGAGGGGGCGAGAAGACGTGGGGTGCGCCGAGATCGTTCAAGCGCTCGGAGCACAAGCCGAGGAACACGGATCCGCCGCGGATGAGTCGAAGTGCGCCGTCGGGAACGAGATGGTTCCACCGCCGCGCGTCGGCTCGCGCCCATCCTCTCCGAAACCGGATCGGCTCCGGCCAGGAGCCCCGCTGGAGTACCGGTATCGGGCTCTCCGCAACCGACATGACACCTCCGGTTCTTGCGGTGCAGATTCAGCGTACCGTCAGTACGGGTTCACTCCGCCGAACCGAACGGTGTCTCGGTTTGGCGCTACACGGCATCAACCTGCGACCATGGGGGCATGCGGGCAGCACTCGTTACCCATTCGTCGAGCCTGGACCATGTGGCGCCGTGGGACCATCCGGAACGCCCGGAGCGGATCGCAGCAGCGGTGGAGGGTGCGCGTGCGAGCAACGTTGAGATCATCGAGGTCGCAGCACGCGCTGCAACCCGCTCGGAACTCCTCGCGGTTCACAACGAAAGCTACCTCGAACGCGTGCAGCGGGTGGCCATGGAGGGCGGAGGTGCCCTCGATTCGGACACCTATGTGTCTGCAGCTTCGTGGACCGCGGCACAACACGCCGCGGGTGCAGGATTGACCGCGGTCGAGGCGATTGAAGGGGGCTACGCAGACTTTGGGTTTGCGGCGGTTCGCCCGCCGGGTCATCACGCGGAAGCGGCGAGGGCGATGGGTTTCTGTCTCCTGAACAACGTGGCCGTTACGGCCGCAGCACTCGTGAAGCGTGGATCGAAGGTGGCGATCATCGACTGGGATGCCCACCACGGAAACGGCACACAGGAGCTCTTCATCGGTTCGCCCGATGTGCTCTACCTGTCGATGCACCATGCACCGTTCTACCCGGGTACCGGCCGCGTGGAGGAGGTGGGCGGTGGTCTCGGGACCGGAACGTCGGTCAATATCCCACTTCCTGCGGGTTCGGGCGGATCGAGCTACCGGGATGCGTTTGCGAGGATCGTGCTCCCGGTGATCGACCAGTACGGACCGGATTGGCTCCTCATCAGTGCGGGATACGACGGACATGCTGAGGACCCGCTCGGTGGGATGAAACTCGTCGCAAGCGACTACGAGTCGATGGCGGCATCGCTGGGGATGGCGATGGGCCGTACGAACACGGTGTTTCTCCTCGAAGGCGGGTACAACCTGAACGCCATCGCAGAGTCGGTCACAGCGACCCTCAACGGCTTCGCCTTCGGCGCAGTGCCGATTGAACGTTCTGAGGACCGCGACCCGTGGGTGGACAACGCCGTTGCTGTCGATTCTCTCTTCTGGGATCTTGATTAAGAGCGGATCCATATCCGCCGATACAAGCGAGAACCTTTTTCCCCAGGGCTGAGGAGCCGCTGTGTACGAATCGTTGCCGTCTCTCGACGAGCTACTCCAGAAGATCACCGCCGTGGGTGGCTCCGATCTGCACCTCAAAGTCGGCTCACCCCCGGCGTTTCGGATCGACGGCGTCGTCCATCGATCTGACCTTCCTGCGGTTACTCAGGCAGACACTCGCCGGTACCTGGACGAGATCATCACGGATCAGGGCCGAGAGTCGTTTGAACGCGACGGGGAAGCTGGTTTCGCGATCGGGCGATCGGGGCTCGGCCGCTTTCGCGTGAGTGCCTTCAGCCAACGCGGATCCGTCACCCTCGTGATTCGCACGGTAGGGACGGTCACGGGAGGCTTCGAGGCCCTCGGTATCCCCGCCGTCGTTGAGCGCCTTGCCGACGAGCGTCCGGGGTTGCTCCTGATCACCGGCCCTTCCGGATCGGGTCGTACCACAACGGGTGCCGCGGTGATCGAGCACGTGAACGCAAACAGGAAGTGCTCGCTCATCACGATCGAGGATCCGATCGAGAACCTCTACCCAGATAATCAGGCGCTCATTTCCCAGCGCGAGGTTGGTCTCGATACGGAGTCGTTCGCGTCAGGTCTGAAGGCCGCGATGCGGAACGACACCGACGTGATCTTCGTCGGCGAGCTCCCGGATCGAGAGACGCTGGCTGCCGCCCTGCGAGCCGCTGAGACTGGTCATCTGGTGATCGGGATTCTGCCGACGTTCGACGGTATCGAGACGATCAACCGGATTGTCGAATCCTTCGAGCCGTATCAGCGACAGCAGGTGAGGCAACTCCTGTCCACGGTGCTCAAAGGAATCATCAGCCAGCAGCTGCTCCCCCGAGCAGACGAGACGGGCCGCGTGGCCGCCGTCGAAGTGCTTGTGAATACCGAGCGGGTTTCGGAGAAGCTCAGGGAAGAGGAGCGGACTGCCTCAATCGCTGAAGATATCGCCGAAGGAGAGTTCTTCGGGATGCGGAGCTACGACCAGGCGATCCTCACGCTGTATGCGCGTGGGGACGTCTCCTTCGAGGATGCCCTCTCTCACGCCACGTCGACGACGGACTTCAAGGTCGCGGCACAAGCGCGTGGGGTGCTGAGCGCCTAAACCCGCGGGAGGACGTTCCTCAGTGTTCGCTTGGTTGATCGGTACGCTCCTGGGCGCATGCCCAACTTCACCTGTCAGAGGTGCGGCAACAACTTCATGCTGCCGCAACACACCCTTGATCGATACCCGGGATGGAACCCGAAAGAGTGTCGTTCGTGTCGGGACACAAACACTTCGACGAGCGCCCCAATGCCATCCGGCGACGACCCCCAAACGGGAGTGTTCACGGATGGTGGCTGTGTGCCGAATCCCGGACCCGGTGGATGGGGAGCGGTGTACGTGGTCGACGGCGAGATCGTCGCGGAAAAGCACGGCCATGATCCGGACACGACGAACAATCGGATGGAGCTCACTGCGCTGATCGAGGGTTCGCGGCTGGTGCCGGAGGGGACCTCCGTTACGGTCTATTCCGACTCCAATCTGGCGGTCAGGACCATCAATGAGTGGGCTGCCGGGTGGGAGGCGAGGGGATGGAAGAGGAAGACGGGTCCTGTCGAGAACGTCGACCTCGTTCGGCAGGCCTACGGGGTGTATCGCAAGAGGCCCGAGCTGGACTTGAAGTGGATCAAGGCTCACGTTGGTTTCACCTGGAACGAGTATGCCGACCGACTCGCCAATCGATGGAGAGACTGATGCACGCGGTGCGCCGATGATTCCGGCCCGACTTCAGGACCTCCTGAATCCCGGGACACCCTCGCGCCAGCTTGCCGAACGATTCAGCGAAGCAGGACACGGCCTCTATCTCGTCGGAGGCAGCGTGCGCGACGCATTGCTGGACCTCCCGAACTCCGACCTCGACTTTGCGACCGGTGCACGGCCGGACGAGATCGAGTTGATCGTTCGGCCGTGGGCTGCGGACCTCTACCTCGCCGGCAAGACCTATGGAACCGTCGGTGCGATCCGGGGAGGGCGTGTTCACGAGATCACCACGTTCCGGTCGGAGATCTATCGCGACGAAAGCCGGAAGCCCGAGGTCACCTACTCGGATGACATCGAGGAGGACCTCTCACGGAGAGACTTCGCAGTGAATGCGATGGCGATCCGGATCCCGACAACCGACGACGAGGCGCCGGTGATGGTGGATCCGTTCGGTGGGCTCACCGATCTGCACCGGCGGGTGCTCCGCGCGCCGCTCGATCCCGAGATCTCATTCGGCGATGACCCGCTGCGCATGCTCCGGTTGTTCCGTTTCGTCTCGCGGTTTGGTTTCGCTCCGGACGAGGCGGCGGTCACAGCGGTCCACGGCATGCATGGCCGGCTCGAGATCGTTTCGGCGGAGCGAATCAAGGGTGAGCTCGACCGTCTGATGATCGGCGACCATGTCGGACCGGCGCTCTGGGGGCTCGTCGAGACCGGCCTTGCTGAGGAATTCATACCGGAGCTTCCCGCCCTTGCGCTCGAAGTTGACCCGGTCCACCACCACAAGGACGTGCTCGCTCACACGATTGCGGTGGTGGAGAAGACGTCGGCACGGCTTGAACTCCGTCTGGCGGCCCTGTTTCACGACATCGGGAAACCGTCGACTCGCGAATTCGGACCAGGCGGCGTCTCGTTCCACCATCACGAAGTTGTTGGCGCTCGCATGACGCGGCGGCGGATGAAGGAGCTCCGGTACTCCAAGAAGACCATCGAGGACGTCTCACGTCTCGTCTTCCTCCACATGCGCCCCCATACGTACCAGATGGGTTGGAACGACTCCGCGGTGCGGCGGTACGTCCGTGACGCCGGTCCGCTCCTTGTTGATCTGAACGAACTTGTTCGCTGCGACGTCACTACTCGGAATCGGCGGCGCGAACGGACGATCAGCCGAAGAATCGACGAGCTCGAGGAGCGAATTGCCGTGCTCCGCGAGGAGGAGGAGCTCGATGCCCTCCGTCCGCCGATCGACGGCAACCAAGTCATGGCACACCTCGGCCTTGAACCGGGCAGGCAGGTTGGCGAGCTGATGAAGATGCTGTACGAGCGGCGCATCGACGAAGGCCCGTACAGCGAGGATGAAGCCTATGCGATGCTCGACCGGTGGGCTGAGGAACAGGGGTAGCAGCGATCGGTTCGGCAGGCCATACTCGGTGAATGAGACGAGCAGCCCTGATCGCTCCGGTGGTGATCCTCATCGCCGCTTCCTGCAGCGAATCGGAGCCGGCGTCAACCACAACCATCGCAGCCACTTCAGCAACCGTCGCGGCCACCACCACGACGCAAGGAGGAGCTATGAAACTCTCGTCGCCCGACCTCGAGTCCGAGGGTGCGATCCCTGCACGGTTCACCTGTGATGGTGCGGATGAGTCTCCCGAGCTGAACCTCGCCGGGATTCCGGAGGGCACCGTCTCCCTCGCCCTCATCATGGATGATCCGGACGCCTCCGTCGGAACGTTCGACCACTGGGTAGCCTTCAACATCCAGCCGACCGAGGTGATCCCGGCCAACGTTGGCGACCTCGGCACCGGGGGAGTGAACTCCTGGAAGCGATTGGGCTACGGTGGGCCGTGTCCACCGTCGGGTACACATCGCTACTTCTTCAAGATCCTGGCCCTCGACTCAGTACTGGCTCTCGAAGAAGGCGCAACGAAGGACGAGCTGCTATCGGCCTCGGCGGGACACGTGATTGGTGATGCAACCCTGATGGGTACCTACGAGCGCTGAGGAGCGGAGAAACCGGCTACGACGAGCGGAGCCGTGCCAAAGCGGCCCACGCCGGGCCGGCGGTCAACCACAACAAGCCCGCGATCGCGACGGCCGAAGTGAGGCACCACATACACGTTGCCCCGATGACGAATGGCTCGAGGAACGTGAGGTAGATCGAGAACAGCGTTCCACCGAACGCGACGGCCCCGGCGAGGACGAGCCCGAGATCGGCGAGCGTTCCCTTTGAGACTCTCGACACGACCCAGCCTGCGAGCAGCAGGCCGTATCCGACAACACCGAGGACACCGATCGGAATGCCGAAGATCGATGCGTACTCGCTCTGCTGCACGGCGTTGCAGTCTCCCACCGGCCCGCACACGGCATCGGCGCCGCTTGCTTCCACACTTCCGAGATAGATCGAGACACCGATGCCGACAAGAGCGAGCACCGGAACCAGCCAAACGGGCGCCGATCCCAACAGACCTTTGCTGACCATGATCGGCACAGCAACGAGGCTCGCGATCATTGCGACGAGAACGACGACGGCGAGGCTGTTGCCCACTGGGTCATTGCCGAATCGATCGGCGACGGTCTCATCCTCGGCTGCCGGGAGTGCGGCTGCTCCGTTCTCGATTGGGGAGGTCTCTGTGCCTGGTTCGTCGCCCGGCGTTTCCTGGTCGCCGACCGGCTGGTTGCCGTCTGCCATCCCTGGAACGGCGGCAATGGCGTCTTCGATTCCCGGGATATTCGGCCACGGGATGCCGCCCGCTTCAAGGCCCGCTTCAATGATGCCAGGAAGTTCTGCCGGAATCTCGCCCGACCCGACGTAGTAGTCATCCATCACAACAAGGCGCGGAACACCCCGCCGATCGTCCGTGATCCCGAGACGCTCGGTGTCGGACTCGTACAGATCAGCGCCGGCCTCGACCTGGACGTCTGCGAAGAGGATGTCAAGTGTGCCGTTGGTCATCTCGTAGAAGGCCACGTCTTCCGGGGGAAGGGCGTCGTCGAAGAACACCGACGGTTCTCCTCCGTATTGCTCGAAGACGCCGGGTAGGACTTCGTTGATCACGTATTCGCAGTGGCCACAGGTCGGCGAGAAGAAGAACACGGCGCGGACGACAGTGTCTTCGTCGGCGTCCGACTGGGCGGACGCGGGCAGCGCAACGGCGAAGAGCACCGCAACAAGCGCGAATAGGAAGCCGGCCCTCGATCTCATGTCGGGATAGCCTGCCGTCGCTTTTGATATACCGCCAGGGTCGGAAGACCGTGGGGCACTCGCCCCCCGGAGTCCCGGTCCTTCGTATGGCGTGTTGCGGGGCTCAGCCGAGCAGCTTGGCCTTCGCTGCTGCGAACTCCTCGTCGGTCAACAGTCCAGACGTCTTCATATCGGCGAGCTGCTTCAGTTGGGCCATCGTGTCGTCGGCGGGTGCGGCGGGTGCGGCGGGTGCGGCGGGTGCGGCGGGTGCGGCGGGTGGAGCCTGCTGGGCCTTCATGGCGTCCATTTGTGCCTGCATGTCGGCAAGCTGGGCCTGCGACTCGTAGGCGGCTTGATTCGCCGCATCCTGCTCGTAGGCCTCCTGCTGCTTCGATGCGGAGCGGCGTTGCATACCCCCGCTCACGGCGGTTGCGGTCCCCGCGATGACCGCAGTCCTGCCCATCGTTCTCACGATGCCTGGCCGTCCTCTTCTCCTTGGCATATTCGTTCCTCCCTATTCGTCTTCGAGTTCTTCAACGATGGCGAGCACCTCGTCGACGACGAGGCCCGGAACCCTCATGTTGGCGAGGAGAATCCCGCCAGAGTCCAGGATCTCGTCGCGAAGTGGCTTGAACCACGTGTGCTCAAAGACGAGCGCGGCCGCCGAGGAACCGGGTTCGAGTGCTGCGGCGAACTCCTCGACATCCTCATCGGAGAGCAGGCCGTTTCCTTCAGCAAGCAACCGGCTGAACGCGGCGATGCTTGCGGTCGCGTCGATCTGGTCGAACTCGACGAAGGCGACGGTTCCTTCCTCATCCTTCATGATCAGGACCGCGTCGACGACGGTGATCACACCGTTCTCAACGAGGGTCTCTAACTCCGGCAATATCCCACCGGTGAATTGACTGTCCGGGAAGCCGATGACCAATACTTCGATCGGCGCGAGTGGCACTGCGTCCTCCTTCTTGCAGGATGGATTGAGTCTTGCCGAGGTCGTGCTGCTGCACAAGCGGAGAGAGGAGAGCTGGTCGCCACCAGCCGCCAGTCTCGTGTCTCAATCCTCTTCCGACGGCGGTTTCTCTTCGCGCCTGGATCTCTTGTCGAGTCTTCTCACCACCACGACCGCGATCACGATCGGCACGACGAAGAGCAACGCTTCGTCCCACCCGTACTGGTGGGCAAGGATCGGGTCGATCGGCACGAGGTGTCTCCGATGTTGGCTGCCTACGGCGACAGGTTCGCGCACTTCGTGCGGCGAGCGCAATCTGCGGGGCGTTGCATTACTTTCTGAATATGCGTATATTCGCTGCTCGCTCGAGGGCCCGTATGCCACATGCTGTCGCCATCTTCGGTTCGTCCGGCTACGCCGGTGGTGAACTGATCCGTCTGATCGACGGTCATCCGAATCTTGAGATCTCCTACCTCGGTGCCCACACCGCGGCAGGGAAGGACCTCGGTTCCGTGCATCCACATCTCCGTGGTAGCGATCGGGTGCTCCACTCAAACGATCCTGCGGGGACGCCGGGCGTGGACCTCGCCTTCCTTGCGCTACCCCACGGCGCGTCGGCCGAGCCTGCGATGGCTCTCCTCGACCGGGGGATAGCGGTGGTTGACATAGGAAGTGACTTTCGTCTCGACACGCCGGATCGGTACCTTGCCGCCTACGAATTGGACCATCCGTATCCCGACGAACTCGGCCGCTGGGTTTACGGACTCCCGGAACTCTTCCGGCGCGATATCGCAGGCGCAGACCGGGCGGCCGTGCCCGGCTGCTACCCCACATCGGCGATTCTCCCGCTCGCTCCGGTGCTCGCCGGCGGCCTTGTAGAACCGACGGGCATCGTTGTCGACTCCATGTCGGGCGTCTCGGGCGCGGGTCGAGGGATGCATGCTGATCTCCACTTCGGCGCCGTCGACGAATCCGTCAAGGCCTACAAAGTGTTGACCCACCGGCATCGGCCCGAGATCGAACGGGCGCTGGACCGGGTGGGACCGGCCCCCGTTGAGGTCACCTTCACACCACACCTGGTCCCGATGCAGCGGGGCATCCTGACCACCATCTATGCCAGGGGTGTCGCGGGGACAACACTCGCAGACCTGCGTGGTGCGCTCGAGAAGGCGTATGGGGATGAGCCGTTCGTTTCCCTTGTCGAAGGATCCCCCGAAACGCGCTGGGTTGTCGGATCGAACCGGGCGCTCATCTCGGCGCACTTCGACGAGCGGACCGGCACCGCTGTTCTCATCTCGGCGATCGATAACCTCATCAAAGGTGCGGCCGGGCAGGCCGTGCAAGTCGCCAACCTCATGCTTGGTCTCGACGAAACAGCCGGGCTGCCCTTGGAAGGATGGATGCCGTGAGTGTCCTTGCCCCGAAAGGGTTCACAGCCGCAGGCATCTCGGCCGGAATCAAGCCGGACGGAGTCGTCGATGTCGCCGTTGTGGCCGCCATGCATCCGGTTCCGGCCGCCGCCGTCTTCACGACCAACATGGCAGCGGCAGCGCCGGTCCGGCTCTCTCGCAGAAACCTCGCCGCGTGCCCGACAGCGCGTGCGGTTGTCCTCAATTCGGGCTGCGCGAACGCCGCCACCGGGAAACGCGGACGTGCGGTCGCCGAACTCACGGCGAATCGGACGGCCGAACTCCTGTCGTGTGCTCCTGAGGACGTACTCGTGTGTTCCACCGGGATGATCGGCACCCACCTTGCTCCAGAAGCGATCACGGCGGGCGTATTCGACGCCGTCGCGTCGCTCGGCGACGATGCGGCACACGCCCACGCCGCTGCCCGGGCGATCATGACCACCGATTCCGAGCCGAAGGAGGTGACTGTCGAGGCCGACGGATTCACCGTCGGCGGCATGGCGAAAGGGGCCGGAATGATCCGGCCGGACATGGCCACCATGCTGGTGGTGCTCACCACCGATGCCGTGGTCACCGCCCCGGTACTCGATCGGGCGCTTCGAACTGCTGTTGACCACTCATTCCATGCCTTGAACGTCGACGGGTGTCCCTCCACCAACGACACCGTGATCGTCCTGGCGTCGGGTGCGTCCGATGTGTCGCCGGAACCTGCCGATCTTGCGGCAGCTCTTACGAACGCAGCCGTCGACCTGGCCCGTCACATCGCGGCCGATGCAGAGGGAGCGAGTCGGGTCGTGACGATAGCGGTGACCGGGGCCGCTGACGATGCGGCCGCCAGGAGCATTGGGAGGAGTGTGGCCGACTCCGCCCTTGTGCGGTCCTCGTTCTACGGTGCCGACCCCAATTGGGGGAGGGTCGTCGGGGCACTCGGTGAGGTCGACGAAGAAGTCGACTTCGACGACCTCACGATCGCGTTCGCCGGCACCACCGTCGCCCGCCGAGGGGTCGGTGTCGAGGTTGACGAGGATGCTGTCAGCGAAGCGATGGAGGGAGACTTCGGCGTGACGATCAGTGTGGGGAACGGCTCTGGAACCGCACGAGTCTTCACGACCGATTTGACCCCCGACTATGTCCGATTCAACGCGGCGCGATCATGACTACCGGACACACACCGCCCGACCACGGGAAACCCCGGATTGCCAGCACGATGGGGAAGGCCCGAATCTTCTCGGAGTCGATGCCGTTCATAAAGTCGCATCGCGGCAAGACGGTAGTGATCAAATACGGCGGTTCGGCCATGGTCGACGAGGGTCTACGCAATACGTTCGCCGACGACATCGCGATGCTCCACTACGTGGGAATCAACGTGGTCATCGTCCACGGTGGGGGACCGCGGATCAGTGAAGCGATGCATCAGCGTGGAGTTGAACCTCAGTGGCTCGAGGGTCTTCGGGTCACGGATGCCGAGACGATGCGGGTCGTTCAGGCCACCCTGGCGGGTGAAATCAATCCCGACATCGTCCGTCTCATCAACGCGCACGGCGCGCTCGCCACCGGCGTCAACGGCCTCGACGGCAACCTGTTTGTCGCCCGTCCGAAGGACGAACGTCTCGGATTTGTCGGCGAGATCACCGAGGTCAACTCCGGGATTGTCGCAGGGCTCCAACACCAGGGGTATGTGCCGGTCGTCGCACCGATCGCCCGCGGTGAAGACGGAGAGGTGTACAACGTCAATGCGGACACAGCAGCCGGGGCTCTTGCGTCATCCCTGGGCGCCAAGAAACTCGTCTACCTGACGGATGTTGAGGGGCTCTACTGGGTGCTTGGTGAGGAGGACTCACTCATCCAGCGCGTCACGGAAGATGGGATCAAGGAGATTCTCGAAGGGGGGACGGTCACTGCCGGGATGCTCCCGAAGCTCCGGTCGTGCGTCGCCGCGATTGAGGCGGGCGTCGAGCGGGTCCACATCCTCGACGGCCGCATCCAGCATTCAGTATTGCTCGAGGTCTTCACGCCGGAAGGCATCGGCACGATGGTGACGAAGGAACCGGTCCCGTGAGTTCGACCGAAGCTCGACGGCGTCTCGAGACGCGCCTGGTCACGACCGAAGCGATCGAGAGCCAGGCCCAGCTGCGACGGCTGCTGTTGCACGCCGGTCATGACGTCACGCAAGCGACGATTTCGAGAGATCTCGAGGCGATCGGAGCCGTGAAGGTTCGCGAAGACGACATAGCCCGATATCGGATTCAGGATCCCGCGGACATGCGACGGGCACGAGCTGCGCTTGCGGCGGCGACAGACGAGTTTGTGGAGTCTGTGATGGTCACCGGACCGCTTGTTGTGGTGAGGGTCCCTCCCGGCGCGGCCAATCTCGTGGCCGGGCGGATCGACTCGGCCGGTCTCGCCGGCGTGCTCGGCACGGTCGCCGGGGATGACACGGTGTTCATTGCCGTTGATGGCTCAACTGAAGCAGCGGCTGTTGCCGCCGAAATCGAAGGAGGATGACGTGAAGCAAGGGATCCGCAAGGTGGTGCTCGCGTACAGCGGCGGGCTCGACACGTCGATCATCCTCCGTTGGATCATCGAGGAGTACGGCGCGGAAGTTGTGACGTATACAGCCGACGTCGGGCAGGGCGACGAAGTCGAAGAGGCTCACGAGAAGGCCCTGGCAACCGGCGCCGTCGAGGCCATCACCGAGGATTTGACCCACGAGTTCGTCGAGGACTTCGTGTTCCCTGCCGTTCGTTCGAGCGCCCTCTACGAGGGGTACTACCTGATGGGTACGTCGCTCGCGCGGCCGGTGATCTCAAAGGGGCTTGTGAGGGTCGCGGAGGAGACGGGTGCTGATGCCATCGCCCACGGGGCCACGGGCAAGGGGAACGACCAGGTTCGTTTCGAGCTGTCCGCATATGCGCTCAAGCCGGATATCAAGGTTGTTGCACCTTGGCGAGAGTGGGACATGAAGGGCCGTGCCGACCTTGTGGCCTACGCCGAACGATTCGGCATCCCGATTCCGACGACACCGAAGATGCCGTACTCGATGGATGCCAACATCCTCCACATCTCCTACGAGGGCGGCGTGCTCGAAGATCCGTGGGCTGCACCGCCACCCGGCATGTTCCGAATGACCACCGATCCGGTGGATGCTCCCGACGAACCCGAGGTGATCACCGTCGGATTCCGCTCGGGTAATCCGGTTTCGGTCGATGGCGTCGAGTTGGGTCCGGTAGAGCTCTTGACGCTGATGAACGAGATAGGCGGCCGCCACGGCGTCGGGCGCATCGACATTGTCGAGAACCGGTTTGTTGGTATGAAGAGCCGCGGGGTCTACGAGACACCGGGTGGAACGATCCTCTATCACGCACATCGTGCCGTCGAGTCGTTGACGCTTGACCGCGAGGTCGCTCATCTCCGCGATGAGTTGTCGAATCGGTATGCAGAGATGGTCTACAACGGGTTCTGGTATTCGCCGGAGCGCGAGGCACTCCAGGCGTTTATGGACGACATCCAGACGCGTGTCAACGGGGAGGCCCGGCTGCGGCTGTACAAGGGACAGGTGGTGGTGGAGGGGCGGCGCTCCGCGAGCCATGACCTCTACGACGAGGCGACGGTGACCTTCGAGGCCGACGACGTCTACAACCAGGCCGACGCTGACGGGTTCATCCATCTCCAGAGCTTGCGACTCAGGACTTTCGCCGAAAAGAGAATGGGAGAAGGGGAGTGAGCTGCGATCCTCGAGTTGGGCGTAGGTCCCCTCGGCCGAAGGACGGGGGCCGGCGGGGCAGCCTTTCTCCGTACCTCCTATCTCGTATCTCGTGCCTCCGGTCACGCGTACCCGACACCCTCGGATCAGAGATATGACATTGTGGAGTGGTCGGTTCGCGTCCGGACCCGGCGATACTTTGTGGCGATTCACAACCGACACATCGGATCGGCGGCTGCTGGTTGATGACATCACCGGGTCGCTCGCACACGTGGGCATGCTCGGTGAGGTCGAGCTGCTGCCGGCAGACATCGCCGAGCGGATCCAAGAGGGCCTTGAACACATCCTCGAAGAGGCACATGCCGGACGATT